>Ga0079997_110687_pt1 | contig 32713 bp, 24 predicted proteins | sample PerSpoCPS_CMetaG_FD_69200 | JGI IMG/M metagenome (GOLD analysis project Ga0079997, IMG submission 69200) | Archaeal communities from Yellowstone National Park, Wyoming, USA - Perpetual Spouter C (PS_C) MetaG (SPADES assembly) (version 2) | ecosystem: Environmental > Aquatic > Thermal springs >... | reverse complement strand
TCAATTCCCTTCCCTCTCCAAGTTTTTAAAGTTTCAATATCAAAAAATAAACTTAAATTATGTTTTTCTATTTCTTGAGGAATTTTATTATTTTCACGATGTTTATCAAAATAATTTTTTAAAAGTGGATCGTATTTGCTTCCAATATAACCATCCGAAATTTTTTCAGGTCTTTTAATTTTAAATTTAACATCTAACCAAAAACATCTTGGGCAATCAATAAAAAGTTCAATTTGCGATCTTGAAATTTTATTATTTTTATTCATTAATTAATTTTATCATTAAAAAATCGAAATTTTAAAATAAGCAATATTAAAATTATTTTCAGTTATTATAATCTAATAAGTTTTAAATTTCTATAAATACTTATCTTTTGTAAAATAGGTGGAAGAATCTTTAAATTCTTTTTCGAAATATTGATCGTATGTTTTAAGGCAAGAGTATATCTCTTTAAAAAGTTGTTCAACATCAGATAATCCATTTTCTATTGTAATCCCTTCTTTTCTTAATTTTCTAAGTACCCTAACAGCATATGCCCAAGCTTTTCTCTTGCAATCTGCCCATGCTTTACCGTAATTTTTTATAATCTCTTTAGGTACTAATATAGAGAACCATACTTCATCATTATCACTACCACCTGTGCCTTTTCCATATGGATCATAAATAGTTATCTCTATATAATCATCCGGATTTTTACCGCTTTTTTGAAGATCTTCTAATGTCAGAGAGCGGTTTTTAATATCCCTAGTATAATTCTCCAAAATTTGAGAATAATTTGCTACTTCTGGCATATTTTCCGCTATCCAAGCATGCCCAAATTCGTGTAATAAACTTAAAATAGAACCATTTTTACTTAAATCTCCTATTTTTACATTTTTATCGTGAATAGATGTTGAAAATTCTTGATCGTCTGAGAAAATGATTTTCCAGCCTGAAGGCAGAAATTTTGTAAGATTTACTAATTTATTATTAATATCTTTAAAAAAAATTTTAGAAACAATTTGTTGGTTTTTAGCATCATTTTCCAATTTTAAAAACAAAGTACCATCTTCTCTTTTTATTATTTTGAACTGAGCTTCAAAGAATTTTGATTCTGGAGAAAATTTTATCATTTATAAAATTTTATTTACTCAAGGGTTTTTTCCTAAAAATAATTTTAAATCATTTAAAACTTCTTCGACATGAATTTCTGGTTTGACATTTTCATAAATTTTTACAATTTTAAATTCTGGATTAATTAAAAATGATGTTCTTTTTGTTCCCATACAAGATCTGCCCATAAAAGTTTTTTCCCCAAACACCATATTTTTTAACTATTTCTTTTTTCTCATCACATATACACTAAACAACACTAAAATTTTTAATACACACAAAAATACACAAAAATTATATTTCGTGTTGTTTGGTGTAATATTATAATGTTCGTATTGTTTCGTGTTTATTTTTAATTTCTTAAAATTTGGAAAGGCATCTCTGATGGCACAAGCTTCTTTTTCTGCATCCTGGAGTATCATCTTTAGGATAAAAATAGAGCAAAATCCATTTACATTTATAATTAGAAAGTCTATGCAATTTTCTATACTTTTGATAGTTTTGGTTTTAAAAAATTTAATATTCGTTTCATCCAGGACGCATTTGTGTTTAATTTATAATACACGAATATTTCGAGAACGATGTCGAATTATTCACGAATGATAATCCACGAATTTCTCTCAAATTATTTCGAATTGTTCGCGAATGAGTTAATTCGTGATTTATTCGTTTAATTCGTGATACATTCGTGTTTAAATAAATATCTACGTTAATCCGTGAACCGTTGATAAACGCAGATACAACACGGATGAACGCTGATGAAATAAATTATTTATTACGATTATTGTTTTATATCCGCGTTTATCCGTGTTAGATCCGCGTTAATCCGCGGGATTATTGTTTTATATCAGCGTTTATCCGTGTTAGATCCGCATTAATCCGCGGTGTTATTTTGTTGCATCATATAATGCTTTGATTTCTGAATCACTAAGTGCTCTATTGTAAATCCTCACTTCGTCGATGAGACCGGAAAACCACGATCCACTATATATAGAAAATCCTGGTCTAAAATTTGAACTATAAACCCTCAAATTATAAGAAGGGTCTTCTGATTTCGGGCCATATTTTTTATCATTTTGAAAAAGCCACATCTGAGGCTTTGACCATACCGCGGCCCCAAATGTCCAAGAGTTTACCATTGGAATCTCAGAAGGATATATAGCATCTGTATAAAGTGAGCTATCAGGTCTAACAAGAGTAATATAGTGATTACCACGCGTACCGGCCGCTATTAAACCTATGTGATAACCCCACCAACCAGCAATTACTGAATAATTATCATTCTCCCGTGTGTAAAACCAAGCTAAAATAGTATAACCTTGGCTAAGACTTTCCGTACCTAAAGGTATTTGCACATAATCATCCATTCCATCAAAACTTAAAGCACCACCGACTTTGCCTGTTGTCCAACCTGAGGTTGCTGTAAAGTTAAAATTAACTAAAGTTCCATCATTTCCATTTCCTGAATAATCTTTAGTAATAGTGCCACTTCCTTCATCAAATGGCCAATAGCCTACAAGTCCTTGAGCTTGATCAATTAATCTTTTATCAGTTCCTGCTGAATATAAATGAGGATAATTGTCTTGATCATTTTTAGAGGCTTGATTTTTAGGATCTTCTAACATCGTATAAAGAATAAAATCAGTGCCACTAGCTACAAAAGCATAATAATATATTGAATTATTAAATGGATCTAAAGGCAGATTAGAAATAGAATAAAGCATATAATTTTGAAAATTTATAGGAATCCAGCCAGTTCCATCAGTTGATGTTGGGTTTTTAGAACAAACATATGTCCAACCAGAAGGTAAGCTGGGTAAATCTGGAAAATAATTTCTACAATCAGTATTTGTTGCCGATGAAGGAAGTTTCAAAGAAAGAAAAATTTTATTTAAAGTTGATGTAGTATAAATTGTGTTAGGATTAGCAAGTAGTAAATAAGATTTAATATTTGAATCTAAATAATTTAAATCTACTATTCTTTGATTGTCCCTGGTCTTTTTATAAATTTCTGCTGGTTTTATAATAGAAATAAGTAGTCCGACAATCAATGCTAAAATAGACAGAACTATTAAAAGTTCAATTAATGTAAAAGATTTTCGATCCATTAATAAAATTTTAAATGAAAATTATAATAGTTGAGTCTCCTAAAAAAGCAAAAACTATTAATAAATTTGTTGGCAAAAGTTATCTTGTTATTCCTTCTTATGGACATATTTTAGATTTACCTAAAAATGAATTTGGAATATACCTAAATAAAGATAAACTTGAGGTGAAATATATTTTAAAAAACAAAAGATTTCTTTATTACTTAAAAAAATTCTTAAATAAAGTTAAAGAAATAATTTTAGCTACAGATCCTGATCGGGAAGGAGAATTTATTGCTTGGAGTATTACTAAATTTATTAAAAACAAAAAAATTTACAGAATAAGATTTTTTGAAATTTCTCCAAAATCAATTTTAAAAGCCCTAAAAAACAAAGAAAAAATTAATCAAGATTTGGTAAATGCCCAAAAGGCACGTCGATATTTAGATAGAATTATAGGATACACCCTTTCTCCTATTTTATGGAAAGAAAAAATTGGAACTTCTGCTGGAAGAGTCCAATCTGCGGCCTTAAGATTAATTGTAGAAAGAGAGATTGAAATTCAAAATTTTATTCCAAAAAAATTTTATGAATTAGAGGTGGATTTTAAAAAATTCAAAGCATATCTTTTAAATCAAAAAGGTGAATATCAATTCCCTGAAGAGGGGAAAACAGAATTAGAAAAGATAAAAAATCTTATTAAAAATGAGAAATTTCTTTTAAAAGAAATAAAAAGGCAAAATAAAATAATAAAAAAACCTACTCCTATAGATACAGCTCTTCTTCAAAGAATAGCTTTTCTTAAATATAAATTTTCTGCACCATTGACGATGAATATTGCTCAGTTATTATATGAAAAAGGTTATATTACTTATCATAGAACAGACAGTTTTAATTTATCTAGAGAATTTTTAAATAAATTAAAAAAATTGCTTCAAGATTATTACGAAGAACCATTAAAAATTCATAAAAAATTTTCTCAAGAAGCCCATGAAGCAATTAGACCAGTGTATCTTACTAAGAATTTACCTTTAACCGATTTAGAAAGAAAATTATATAATTTGATTTTTGATTTTACTCTTTCTGCTTGTGCCAAGAATGCTTTATATGAAGAAATTAAGTTTATATTAAATCCTGAAAATTATCCAAATTATATTTTTGAAGCAAAAGGAGAAAAATTAATTTATGATGGCTTTTTAAAATTTTATCCTTTCCCAGTTTCCTTTAAAGAGCTTCCAGAAATAAAAATAGGTAGTGAATTGAAACCATATAAGATAAATATATTAGAGAAAACTACAAAACCACCAGCAAGATATACAGAATCATCTTTGATTAAAAAATTAAAAGAATTAGGTATTGGTAGACCATCAACATATGCTGAAATTATAAAAATTCTTTATAAAAGAGGGTATGTTGTAAAAGAAAAAAATTATTTAAAACCAACAGAAAGGGGCATAAAGGTTATTCAATTTTTAAAAAATAGATTTAACTATATTATTGACTTAAAATTTACAGCAAATATGGAAGAAAGCTTAGATAAGATAGCTTTAGGTAAATTAGATTATGAAAAGTTTGTAATAGACTTTTGGAAAAATTTGAAAAATATTTTATAATAATGTAGTCGTCATTTTAAAATTTATTTTAAAAATGGCTAGGGTTAAAAGAGGAACAATTAAAACCAAAAAAAGAAAGAAGATATTAAAATTAGCTAAAGGTTACAAATGGCAAAGAAAAAGTAAAGAAAAATTTGCTAAAGAGGCTATTTTACATGCATTTAAACATGCTTATGAGGGAAGAAAAAAGAAAAAAAGAGATTTTAGAAGATTATGGCAAGTAAGATTAAATGCCTTTTTAAGAGAAAGGGGTATGAAGTATTCAGAATTTATTCATAAATTAAAAGAAAATAACATCCAACTCAATAGAAAAGTTTTAGCTGAGATTGCTTTAAATTATCCTAATATAATGGAGGAAATTTTAGAAGCTGTGAAATAAATTTAAATATATTTGCAAAAATTTCAAAAATACTTCTCTTTTCTGCAAAACAATTTGGACAATCTCCATTTTCATCTAAATGAATAACCCACGCTGAATTTATTTTATAACTATAGCCTACAACAACATAACCTAAATCAAAAGCTTTTTCTATGCTGTATGCTATTCCTCGATCATATTCTTTTCTATAAACAAATCTACCGTATGGATCAAACTTATAAATAGTTAAATTTGGATATAGATTACCATATCTTGAATAACCTACAACAATAATGCTACCATCATCATTCTGAAGAAAATTAGTAGGAATTTCATTTAAAGGATAATTTGAATAAGTTGTTATTAATTCAGACCTACCATCATAAATATATATTCTTCTTATCTGAAAATAATAAATTTGCTTTGAGGCATCCCAAATTTTAACTAATGCTAAAATTGCATTTGAAACTAATTTATCTTTTATTATTCTCACAATTTCTTCAGATGAAGTTGGTGTTGCATAAATTTGAGTAGAAGTGGCAGTGTTATTAATCAAATCAAAATTGACAAAATATGAATTTGTAAATTGCCTTCCAGAGAGTATAGCCGTTGAAGTATCAAAAAGAACTAAAGAATTACCAATAGTTTCATTACTTCCTCCTAATTTCACTTCTGATAAAAGAGAAAGATTGGATGTTGCAATTTTTAAAAACCATAAATTAGTTGTTGTTGGAGTAATCACTAAAGTATTTCCAATGCTAAAATAATATCCATCTAAAGATTTTTTAACTTCTTTAATATCATCATTAAAAGTTGACCCATAAGCTTGACTAGCTAATATATTTGAAGAAGTTGTCATTTTAATTAAATAACCATTTGTACTTGTAGGAGCATTTATTCCATAAGAATTTGTATATCCCCCTAAAACATAATAATCTATATAACCGTCATTGTCTTCATCATCAACTTCAATAGAATTAATTACATCTATATATGAACCTCCAAAAGATGTTGCAAATTTTATGTTCCCATCAGGAGTTAATTTTGCTAACCAAAAATCATTATTTTTTGTACCTACAACTATATAGTAATAACCATCTTTTTCTTTTGACCTTTTAATATCCAAAGCAATACTACTTTCATCAAAATATCTAGACCAATAAATAGGACATCCATAAGCTTCCATTTCAGCTATAGTAGAAGTTCCTTCTCCTGGAGTAATTTCCCATTTATATGTTGTTGTATTAATTTGAAATTCATGCCAGCCTAACAAAAAGGTTGTTGTTGCTAATATTGGATTTCCATCTTTATATATATGAATACCTACAGCAAATGGGGGACTTCCATATATTCTTACCTTATTAATATAGAAAATACTTTGTAGATCATGTAAAACAGAAGTGGGATGGGGATCGGGTGATATAGCATAATAAGTAGAAGTATTTTTATCATGGACTATATTTGCAATATTTTCTTTAGTAGGAGAGGCAAACCATATCCCATAATTTAATTCTTGAGGATTAGTACATCTTCCATAATCAATTCGGCTTTCTCCATAACTACTAATCTCTTTGCAAGTTGTTGTTGTAATATTTCCATATAATCTATTTCCTATAATGATACATTTATTTGAGCCTGCTTCATAAATTTCGTTGTCGCTTCCCCCATCTTTTGAAACTATATCTTGTGTCTCTCCTTTGTTAAATAATTTATATTCTAATTTGGCATTTAGTTCAAAAGTTTTAGTCTTCCTTTCAAAAACATAAGTATAAAAATAGCCTAAACTATATGAATTAATTGGATCAACTGGTAAATAAGAAATAACAGGATATTTCATTTCAGTGAAATTAATAGGAACCCAACCATTTCCATCTATATCTCTCATATTTGAACTTGAGGAGTTTTGAATTATATTCCAAACATTTCCCATACCATCAGTTATAGTAGCATTAGTAATTACTTCTTTATCATAAGGAATAGAAACATAAATTGATTGATTCACTTCTCCCTTGCCAGTACCTTCAAAAATTCCATCTGGATCTGCATTAGGATTTGCAGATAGATAAGTACTTATTGCAATTTCTAAAGCTTTTAAATCATTTATCCTTTGAATATCCCTATTTTTTTTAAGAATTTCAACAGGATTAATAAAATAAACAAAAATAGTAATCAGAGCAGTGATTAATCCTAAAACTAACAAGAGTTCAATAAAAGTAAATCCTTTCATTTGTAAATTTTAATATCAAATATATTAGCAGTATGAATAACATCTCCCCATGTACTAATCGAATCTATAAAGAAAGGTAAACTTAATGATACCCATCTAAATGTTCCATTAAACCCAGTTCCATAAGTAGTTATTTGTTGTCTATTAAAAATATCATTTGCATCTTTCCCTATGACATAAGAAATTATAGACTGGCCGGGACAAAATATTAAAGTCTTACATGTCCTCTTAATAGATAGAGTGGTAGTAGGTGATTTAATCCAGGAGTTAACATCGTACCATCCATGGTTATCACATAAGTATTTCAAATAATCTGAGTTTATTGGATCTGTCACAATTTCTAATCTGTCAATATATTGAGGAGTATTAAATTGAATTCCAATGGCTGAGAACGCATATTGAGCAACAACTCTGTGCTCACCAGCAATTCTTTTAATTAAACCCCATAATACTTTAATATTCCCCGTTATTACTCTCTCTCCTGGTGTAACAGAAACTACATCACTCATAGGTCCTTCTAAATTTAATTCGTTAACTGCTTGCATAGCGTAATAATAGGTTACTCCTGAAGAAAGTCCAGTATCTTTGAATGTATAATTAGCACTTGCTGGATTTAAAATCTCTTTATAAAGAGAAAGAGAATTAGGACTTGTGCCTTTATAAAGTTTAATTTTAGTAATTGGATAACCACCACTGCAATAAAATATTTCACGAGAAGATTGACAGAAAAATTGCAATTCTGCCCAATTTTCTCCATAATCTCTTATCCAAATTACCCATTGACCTGGAGCAGCACCTGCTGTCTTACATACTTCATTGCTTGAATCACTTTCTCCATATTGATTTTTAGCTTTTACTACATAACAATAGGTAAAACCTGGAATTACATTGGTATCATTATAAGAAAGCATAGATGCTGAAGTTGTAGCTAAAGGAGAATTAAAATTATAAAATTCTCCTGAAAGTATTCTATAAATTCTATATTCTGTAATTGGAGAACCACCATTATCTAATGGCGCAGACCAAGAAAGACGAATTACTCTATCTCCCACAGTTGCTTGTAAGTTTTGTGGCGGAGATGGGACTCCTCTTGGTGTACCACAAGCTATATTACTTTTACTTCCTTCTCCTACTGAATTTCTTGCTGATACTGCATAACAATATTGTTGTCCATTAGTAAGGTTTTGGTGTGTATATGTTCTTGTTGATGATGATGTTGTAGCTAATAAAGTATAATTTCCGTTAATGTATTGGTATACTCTATATTCTAAGATTGGGCTCCCTCCATCAGAAGGTTGTGTCCAATTTAAAGTATTTTGTCTATCACCTGCTGTTACTGATAATGTAGGAGCTGAAGGAGGAGTAGGTTCTAATGAGTAAAAACAATAAGCTACAGATTTTTTATAAAAATTAGCATTACGTGTAGTTAAAGATATATTTAGGTTTTTAGAGACGAAATTAATATTTCCTATTTGATTTGTAATGCTCTGTTCGATAATAGAATTTTTTATATCTTTGAAAATAATAGAAGAGGTTGGGAAAGAGTTAAATCGAAACCCTGAACCAGGCTCAAAACCTAATTGATTTTGACTATTTTTAATGTTTAAATCAGGGTCAAGTTTAACTAACCAAATATCATTACCTCCAAAACCACTAGAATTTGTTATAGCAGTAATTAAAATTTTGTTTTGATCTAATTGAGTAGTTGAGGTGGATAAAATAGGGGGTACAGGGAATGCATCTCCTAAAGCACCTCCTAATGTTATAACTTTTATCCAATTTCCATAAAATGAATCCCCTCTTATCAATAATAAGTCACCATTACCAGCGCCTAAGGTATCTGTGTACCCTAATAATAAATCCTGATAACCACTACCTATCTGGGTATAGGCAATACCATATTCATTGCCGCGCGTTCCTAAGGTATAACCTTTAATTATACCTAAATCAGGGCTATCTGGGACATTTAATAAAATATAATCACTACCAACTCCTGTAAATGATAGTGTCGTACCAAAAAGATAAAGCCCGGAACTATAAGTAGGTTTTATGTCAAATAAATAATCTAAATTATATGGATAGCTTCCCGCAAATGGATAGTTTCCCCCATATATTTTTGCATATTCTAAATTACCATTTGTTTTTAGCTTAATCAACAGCCCATGCCAACTGCCTGCTCTATAACTTGAGGTATAACCTATTATAAATAGATAATCATCGTAATAATAGACTTGCCTTCCGTGAAATACTATCTTATATGGAATATCATCTCTTACACCCCCAAACCTTTTTTGCCAAATTATATTACCATTTTGATCTAACTTCATTACTATTATATCTCTCCCTCCAAATGTTTGATATTGAGTAGAAAATGTAAGATAAATGTAGTTATCATAAGAATTATCACCTCTTGCAATAAATGGAAGGTCATCGACTCCGTTGGTACCAAAAACTTTTGACCAAATAACATTGCCTGTAGAAGAAGAAATTTTTGCTAAAAATATATCGCCATTGGGATCTCCAAAGGATTTTGTTGTTCCTGCAATTAAGTAATTACCATCCTGAAGTTCTTCAAATGATCTAATAGAATCATCTGAAGCCCCACCGTATGTCTTTAATAATTCTAAATTACCTAGAGAGTCTACTCTCATTAAAAATCCGTCTTTGCCTCCTAATCCTCCTTTATCTGAGCTTAAGGTTGTTTCTCCAACTATTATATATTTACCATTAGACAAAAGATAAGAATAAGCTGACTTATCATGATTTTCGCCTCCATAAATAATTGACCAAGAAGGACAATAACCTGCATTAACATAAGCTTTCTCTCCTTCTCCTATTTTATTAGTTGCAGAAAGAGAATAGGTATAAACACTTGAAGAATCTATATTTCTATCTATATAGCTTAAAGTAGAAGCAGAGGTTGTTGTTATTAAATTGTAATTTCTATATAAAGAATAATACAAAATTGGGAAACCTCCATCGCTTTCAGGAGGTTGCCAACTAAGTTCTATTCTATCTTGATAAGAATTAGCTTTAAAGTTTTTAGGTGGGCTTGGTACTGAACCAGGAGAAGAAGAAGCTACGTTTGATGGATTTGATTCTAAACAAGTTCCTAGATTCTCTGCTGTAACATAATAGTAATAGACTTCACCATTAATTAATCCAGTATGAGTGTATGTACTTGAAGGATGGGTAACAGTGGCAAATTTTACAAAATTAGAGGGTGTATTAGTTGAATAATAAAGATAATAATAACCTGAAGATAATGAAGTGTTCCAATTTAAAGTAATTCTTCTATCATTTGGAGTTAAAGTTAAGTTTGTAGGAGCAGGACATTTTAAAAGACCAGGCGTAGCTGAAATTATATTACTTTCATCACTTTCTCCATAGCTATTAACAGCAGTTATATAGTAATAATAAGTTACACTTGAAGTAACATTAGAATCTCTATAAGATAAATTGGTTGTTGAAGCTATAAAAACAAAATTTTGAGGCATAGAACTTGCTTTATATATATTATAATAACTCAAAGCCGGACACCCTATATCATCAGGTGCTTGCCAAGTTAAATCAACATAATTAGCTCCTGCTGTAGAAGAAGCATTTTTAGGAGGCGAAGATGTGCCATAGGGAGTAGCTGTAGCAATATTACTAGGATTACTACTACCCTCAGAATTTTTAGCTATAACATAGTATTGATAATTAATACAATTATTGATAGAAGGTACAAAATGAGAAGTTGAATTATCTTGATAGTCTTTAAGAAGAATATTCCAATTTGCATCATCTGCAGTTTTCCAATAAATATCATACCCGGTTATAATACTACCACCATTATCTGAAACCGACCAACTTAAATCAACTTTCTTATTACCAGAAGATGCAGATAGAATCGGCGGAGAAGGAGTTGTCACAGGTATGCCGCAAACTACTTGAGAAGATAATGCACCTTCTCCTACGCCATTTACTGCACTTACCCTATAACAATAATTAGTTCCATTTGTTAAACCTGAATCTAAAAATGATAAACTTGTACTTGGAACAGAAGTTGCAAAATCTGATTGCGTGGGGGTTGCATTTATTTTTCTATATATTCTATAAGCTACAATATTATCATAGCCATTATCATTAGGGGCCTTCCAACTTAATTTTAATTTTTGACTCCCTGCCTTTTCAACTTTCAAATTAGAAACTTCACCTGGAGGAGATTTTACTTTTATATTCACTTTAGCAATTTCTAGGGATCTATAAGGATCATTTGATTCTATATAATATTTGCAATAGAAATTTTGTTTTGAATTTAATGTTGTAGCATCAACTATTGTGGTTAAAGTTGCACTTTGATTAGAAGAAATTACAGAAGAAGATAAGGTATAAGAAACAAAATTGGCACAGGTAGAAGTAGATTCTTCCCTATAAAGATTAATATTTGTAATATTAAGGTCTGTGCTTCCTTTATTAAATATTTTAATTATACCTGTAGAACTGGCACCTGTTTTAGTTGTTATTGATAATTCTTTAGGAGTTATTGTTATTCTTGGAGCAGTAACTACATTACAAATTACATTTAAGTTATAAGGATTATTTTGAAAATCATTATTCCATAACTTAAATGTAGTTGTATAAGTCGTAGCAGAATAAACATCTTTTGCATTGCAGGTAATTGTTAAAGACTCAAAGGACCATGGAGGTACAATTATGTAATTTTTATCTGTGCTAATTCTTGCTTGCGCAGGTTGTTGGGTGATATTGTAAACAGCTAAGGTTGTACTTCCCAAATTATAGATATAAACTTTTGTTGATGAGACACTATTTAAGACTGTATTTATTGTTGTGGTAGCATCACTTAATCCAATTATGGGTTTTAACCCTGTTATTCTTTGAGAAAGATAAATTTCTGAAGGCGATAAAGTAAGCATAGAACCAACTTCATATACATCAGGATCATCACCTCCATCTGTAGAAGTTTTATCATCAGCTCCTCCTTTCTTATATCTATTACATTCTAAATTAGCATTCAATTCAAAACCTTGCATGCCTCTATGGAAAACATAAGAATAGAAATATTTAGAAGCATATGAGTTAACTGGATCAATAGGTAAAACATTAATAGCTTTAACTTCTAAAGATTGAAAATTTATAGGTAGCCAACCAGTACCATCAATATTTTTCAAATTATTTGAATTTACAGAATTGACAATAAATGTTGATGTTCCTACAACAAAAGTATTAGGAACTGATTCTTTATCTGAAGGCACAGAAATAAAGATAGTTGAACTTGCTTCATCCACACCTCTATTTTGATAGGGACCATCTAAGTCGATATCGCTTGTAGAAATAATATAATGTTGAATTGCAGAACTTAAAGCTTGTAAATCATTCATTCTTTGAGAGTCTCTAGCACATTTAAAAAGTTCTAATGGTTTTATAAGAGTAACTAATAAACCAGCAATAACAGCAATTCCTGCTAAGACTGCTAAGATTTCAATTAAAGTAAATCCCTTTTTCATCCCTTAAATTAAAATTATATCAAATATTTTATAATTAAATTATCAACAGCCCCCATCGTCTAAGGGCTAGGACACTGCCTTCTCAGGGCAGAAATGCGGGTTCGAATCCCGCTGGGGGCACAATGAGAAATTTTATTACCACATCAATTCCTTATGTTAATGATAGTCCTCATATAGGCCATATTTATGAATTTATACTTGCTGATATTTTTGCTAGATATAAAAGATTAAAAGGAGAAGAAGTTTTTTTTCAATCAGGAACAGATGAAAATGGGCTTAAGATGGTAAAAACTGCTGAAGAAAAAGGTAAAAATGTGAAAGAATACGTGAATGAAAAATATGCTGAATTTTATGCATTAAAAGATCAATTCAATATTAGTTTTGACAAATTTATAAGGACGACATCTGAAGAGCATAAACTAGGGGTGTATAAATTTTGGGATCTTTGCAAAAAAGATATTTACATAGGATATTATAGAGGTTATTATTGTATAAGTTGCGAAAGTTATTATGAAGAATCTGAAGTTCCTGATTTAACCTGTCCTATTCATAAGAAAAAATTAGAAAAATTTGAAGAAAAAAACTACTTTTTTAAATTAACAAAATATCTAGAAGAAGTTAGAAAGCTGATAGAAGAAGATAAAATTAAAATTTATCCTATTGAAAAGAAAATCGAAATTTTGAATATCATCAGAGAAGGAAAAATAAAAGATTTAAGTATTTCAAGAGATGCAGAAAGAAGTAAGGGCTGGGGTGTACCGGTTAAAAATGATAATACACAAGTAATTTATGTTTGGTTTGATGCTTTATTAAATTATTTAACTGGGTTAGGTTTTGGAAGTAATGATGAAAGTTTATTTGAAAAATTCTGGAATAAAGGAACTGTTTATCATTTTATAGGCAAAGATATAGTTAAATTTCATGCAATTTATTGGCCTGCTATGCTGCTTTCAGCAAAAATAAAAACCCCAGAAAATATCATCGTTCATTATCATATTACTATTGAGGGCGAAAAAATGTCTAAAACTTTAGGTAATGTAATTTCACCTCAAGATTTTCTCAGCAAATATCCTTATGAAGCAGTAAGATTCTATTTAGCCCATCAACCTATTTTTAGTGATTGGGATTTTTCTTGGAGTCATTTCCATGAAGTTTATGAAGGAATATTGAAAAAAGATTTAGCAAATTTAATTTTAAGAATTTTTGGTATTTTGAAAAAAACTGATTTTGTTGAAATTGATCTTCAAAAAAATTATTTGAAAGAAGAAATTGAAAATATTAAAAAACTATTTGAGGAAGATATGAAAAAATTCGAATTTAATTCTGCTTATAACAAGAGTTTAGAATTAGTGAGGAAATTAAATCAATTAATAGACCATAAAAAAATTTGGGTTAGTAAAGAAATAGAAGATTTTTCAAGTTTAGTTAATGGTCTTTTAACTATTTTACAAATTTATGAACCCTTAATTCCTGAAACAATTAACAAAATTAAAGAAAAATTAGTAATTAAAAATGATAAATTTATTAATGAAAAAATTAGTTTCCAACCATTTTACTAATATACTAACTTTTTCGGACAAATATAATTAAAAGAATTTCCGAAAAGTCTGTGTTTAATCCGAAAAAGTCCGTGTTGCACTATAAGAACATATGTCCGTATAGTCTTATAAGAAGGTGCGGTACTACATCTGCCAAACCAGGTTCATGCTCCACTTTTTCAACCTTCACGTCCTTCCACCGGCGGTCCGGCATAGCTATCACATCCTTATAGGGATTTTCCAATTAAATTTTAAATAATTTCTCAAAACCTTGCAGGAGTATAATCTCTTTTGTTATTTATTAATTTAAAAATATAGCGAAATCTATTAAATTTAAAATAATTTCACAAGTTTTCAACAGCATAAAAAGACTGTAGAACTCCTGTAGAATCCTGCTTTATTATATAACCTTTATTGCTTTAGACATATTTATTGAAAGAGGATTAACTAATATTTTGAGCAAACAGTAGCATTTTAAGCATTTTTTTATATACAAAACATTGAACAGTCGAATATTCTATACCTGCATGCCGGCAGGCAGGGAATATTATAATGTTGTTTAGCATAAAAGAATTGAGGGCGATATTTTTTAAATCTCTAAATTTCTTAAGAATTTGAGAATTAATAAATTTTATATATCTTATCTCTAAAATCGATATAGGCTATCAGGACGGTTTTTCTTTGAGGAAAGATTTTGTAAATTATTCTTATTTTGCCTAATTTTAATTTAAAATAGTCTTTAAATTCATATTGAAGAGGCTGGTGGTTGATAATTTCACGATTTTTTGCTAATCATTCAATTCTTCTTATTATTTTCTTTCTTAAAGGTTTGTCAATTTTGCTTAGAAATTTATCTGCTCGAATAGAAAATTCAACTTTATATTTTTCATTCATTTAAATATTTGTTTTTAATTTTTTCAAAGGAGACAGTCTTAATTTTCCCTTTCCTAAATTCCTTTAAGTTTTTCTTTACATCTTCTTTTAAATCTAAAAAATATTCTTGATCAGTTAAAATATCTTGCAAAAGTTGGGATAAATAAATCTTTATCTCTAAATTAAGATTTTGTTTTTTTCTTAAATAAAGTAGCCATAAATTAATTATAACACAAAAAGAAAAATTTTAACATTAGGACGTACGACCCTGTCTGTCTCTACCTGTCGGTAGACAGGGCAGGCAGGGTAAAAGTTGGTAAAAGTGAGATAACCCAAATTTATCGCTAATTATAACGAGCTATTCACGAATAATCCATTTGTGATTAATCAGTTTTATTCGTGATGCATTCGTGTTTGTTAATTCGTGTTTAATTCGTGGTACACGAATTTATCTCGAATGATGTCGAATAATTCACAAATGATAACACACGAATTTGTCTCGAATTATTTCGAATTGTTCGCGAATAATTTAATTCGTAATTCATTCGCTTAATTAGTGATACATTCGTGTTTATTAATTCGTAATGTATTCGTCTAATTCGTGATTTATTCGTGTTCAAATAAATATCAGCGTTTATCTGCGGTGAATCCGCGTGCATCCGCGGTGTTTATTGGGTGGCTTCTTAAATTTTAAATTTTTTATAATTTAGTAATATGAAAGGTAAGTTAATAATAATAGATGGAATAGATGGAAGTGGAACCACAACTCAGTCTGAGCTTTTATATAATTTTTTGAGAGCTAATAAAATAAAAACTTTTTTATCTAAGGAGCCATCAAATAAAGAAATTATAAATCTTTTAAGAAAGAATAAAGATGAATTTATTGATATGCTATTATTTCTAATTGATAGAAGTTTGCATTATAAAATTCTTGAAAAATATTTAAAAGATGGTTATACAATAGTTATTGATAGATCATTTCCTTCTACTTTAGCTTATCAATATTATTCAACAAATTTAAAAAATAAAATTAAAGAGGAACTAGTAGTATTTTTAAATCACTTAGCGATGAGACATATCCAACCTGATTTAGTTATAATTTTAGATGTTGATCCTTCTATAGCCATTAAAAGATTAAAAAAGAAAAAGAAGAAAAGTATTATAAAAAAATTTGAAAAATTAGATTTCTTAAAAATTGTTAGAAAAGGTTTTATATATTTTGCTAAAAAATTTAAATGGAAAATAATAGACAGCTCTAAGACAATACCTGAAGTTCATAATGAAATTATTAAAGAGGTTTTAAAAATATTATAAAAATGGAAAGATTAATTCCTAAAATTGGCTTAGAAATCCATCTTGAGTTAAAAACTAAAACTAAAATGTTTTGCAGTTGTCCTAATGATCCTGAAGAAATTCATCCTAATATAAATATTTGTGAAGTCTGCACAGGACAACCTGGAGTTTTACCTGTTGTTAATAAAACTGCTATTGAATATGCAATTAAGTTAGCTAAGGCTTTAAATTGCAAGATCAATAATACAAGTTATTTCGCAAGAAAAAATTATTTTTATCCTGATCTTCCTAAGAATTATCAAATTTCACAATATGATTTGCCTTTAGCAATAAATGGATATTTAGAATTCTACGTCAATGAAGAAGCTAAAAAAGTAAGGATAAGAAGAATCCATTTAGAAGAAGATACTGGGAAATTGATACATATAGAAAATTATAGTTTAGTAGATTTTAATAGGGCTGGCATCCCTCTTTTAGAAATTGTAACTGAACCTGATATCCGTTCAGCAGAAGAAGCAAAAGAGTTTGTTGAAGAATTAATTTTAATTATCCGCTATTTAGATATTTCTGATGCTAGTCCAGAAAAAGGAGAAATTAGGTTTGAGGCAAATATAAGTGTGGCTGAAGGAGATAAATTAGGAACAAAGGTAGAAGTAAAAAATATAGGATCAATAAGATCATTAAAAGACGCAATTGATTATGAAATTAAGAGACAAACAAAATTATTAAAAGAAGGAAAAGAAATTATTCAAGAAACAAGAGGATTTGATGAAACAAAAAGAATTACTTATTCACAAAGAACAAAAGAATTTGAACAAGATTATAGATATTTTCCTGAACCTGATTTACCTCCTTTAATTTTAGAAGCAAATAATATAGATCAAATAACTATTCCAGAATTACCTAATCAAAAAAGAATAAGATATCAAGAAGAATTTAATTTAAGTTTTAAAGAAGCAGATATTTTAACTAAAAATAAAAAATTAGCTGAATTTTATGAAGAAGTTATTTCTGAAATCAAAAAGGAATTCAATATTGCTAGTTTTAAAACTGTTTATAATTTACTTGTTAATGATTTCTTAGGGTTTTTGACAAAATATAACAAAAACTTAGAAGATATTTCTATAACACCTCTTAGCTTTTCGAAATTGGTTAAAAATTATTTAAACAATAGGATAAATATAAAAATAGTAAAAGATATTTTAGAAAAAGTGGTATCTGAAAATAAGGAAATAGAAGTTTTATTAAAAGAAAAAGAAGTTATAATTGATAGAGAGCTGATTGAAAAATTAGTGGAAGAGGCAATAAATAATAACCCCAATGCAGTTTCTGATTTTAAAAAGGGGAAAGAAAGTGCTCTTCAATTTTTAATAGGTTATGTAATGAGAGCTAGCAAAGGTCAGACAGATATTAATCTTACAAAAGAAATATTAATTGAAAAATTAAAAAATGATTAAGTATAGAATTTACTTTTATATTTTATCGATCATCTTAGTAATTTGGGGAGCATTATCTATTAATGTTTTAAATTTTAATTTAGGAATAGATTTAAAAGGAGGCGAATTAATTGAAATTAAAACAAATCTTTCTTTAGATAAAACAAAAGAATTATTGAAAGTATATAAAATAAAAATCCAAAAAACAGAAAGTAACGTTATAATAAAAGGTTCTTTGCTAAACGAAAATGAAATTTTAGATAAAATAAAATCACAAGATCCTAACGCTCAAATAATTAGAAAAGAGGAGATAAGTTCTATTTTAAGTGGTGAATTATCCAAAAAAGCTTTATTAACTATAGTATTAGTACTTTTAGGAATAGGAGCTTATATTTCCATAGTTTTTTGGCAAGCCAAAGGATTAATTCCTGGATATATTTTCGGATTAGTTGTTATTTTAACATTATTTCATGATGTAATAGGAAGCTTAGGTGTTTTTTCGATTCTTTCTCATTTCTATGGTTATGATTTTGATATTAGCATAATTATTGCATTTTTGGTTATTGCAGGTTTTTCTGTTCATGATACTATTGTGGTTTTTGATAGAGTAAGAGAAAATTTAAGAAAAGAAGGTAAAATTAGCAAAGAAATATTCAATAAAAGCATTAAAGAAACGATAAATAGGTCTATAAACACATCTTTAACAACAGTTTTATCTATTTTGCCTTTAGTTTTCTTGATAGAAATACTGAGGCCCTTTTTATTAACTTTGATTTTTGGAATAATTATAGGTACATATTCTTCTATTTGTTTAGCAACGCCTCTTTTATATGATATTAAAAAATGAAAATAATTCCTTCAATTAATGCAGAAACATTCGAAATTGCTAAAGAGAGAATTAATATTCTTAAAAATCTTACTAAAGAATTCCATATAGATATTTCTGATTTAAATTTCGCAAATTTTCAGACATGGAATAATCCTAAAGAATTAGATAGATTAGATGAAGATTTAAAATTGCAAGTTCACTTAATGATGAAATTAAAACCACAAGAAATTTTAAAATGGTCTAATAGAAGAATAAAAATCTTAATTTTGCATTTAGAAGCTTGTGAGTTGCCTTTTGCTTTAATTAAATTTGCTAAAAGATTAAAAAAAGAAATTGTAATTGCTTGGTCTCCATCAATTGAGAAAGAATTTATAGATGAGTTTGTGAAATTTGTAAATGGAATATTAGTTTTAGGAGTACATCCAGGAAAATCAGGACAAGAATTTTTACCATCTACTTTCGAACGTTTAGAGATAGCAGTAAACTATAAAAAAAATTTAAAGAAATTAAAAATATTTGTTGATGGAGGTATTAATAAAAGCAATATTACAGAAATTATTAAGTTTAAACCTGATTATATTATCTTAGGCAAAGCAATATTTGATGGAAATCCAATAGATAATTATTTGTTTTATTATAACTTAATCAAAAATTATTTTTGAGCACAAATAGTTTCTCCTAATTCAGCATAAGGAGCACATATCTCTATTCTTCCTGTTGCTTCGTCATATCTTATATTATATCGAGTATTGTAAGCACCTGTAGTTGTATCAAATGTTCCTCTTTGAGGATCTAAAGGCATCCTAGGAAGATAATTAGGAACTAAACAAGGTTGAAGATCTATTCCTCCAGGAGTTGCTATTACAGTAGTTGTAGTAGGTAAAGATGGAGCTGCATTGCACTTCCAAGCTCCTTGATTATCAACCATAACTTGAACAATGGCATTTAAAAGCGCTGTTGTATCTGTTCTTCTTTGAGCATTTCTAGCTTTAGCAAATTGTCGACCAGGATTAACTGCTACAATTATAGCTCCTGCTAAAAGTATTATTATACCTATAACCAAAAGTATTTCTATTAAAGTAAAAGCTTTTTTGTTTTTCATTTTTTAATTCATTGACCTTGTTAATAAGACCTCTCTTAATTATTAAAAAATTATAACATATATAAAGCAAAAAGCAAATAAAAAGTGGATATCTATTTAATTTCTTGCCATCTTAAAATATCATAAAATTCAGTAGTTAAAGGAAATTCTGGTGATGGTCCCAAAAAGTAAATTTGCATCATATATTAAATATCTATCTTTATAGCCTGAACAATATATATCTCCGGTGCAAACCCAACTAAATCCATATCTTTGGTTAGATCCCATCATCCCATAAACTGTAATAGAATTTCTTTTATAATAAGTACCGCAATAATATGGGTAATATAACCTTCCTACCATACCATTTTGAGCTATAAGAGCTGCATCTATTCTTAAATTATCTTCGCTTTTAAAACCAACTAATATATTATTTTGAGCAATTAACCCTATAACATCTCTACCATCATAATTTGTATATTTTAAACTTTGATTAATAATAATATTTGTTCTTTTAGAAGGTTCATCAGGAAATCTTGCTGAAGCTATTAAGATTCTTTTATTATTTATCTGGCCACTTACCCAAACATTATCTTCAACAAAAATTACTCCATTTTCTGGGATAGGAAAATTACCTATAAAAGTTTTTCTTTTAATGCTCCAAGTATCATCATAACAAGGAGATTCCTTATCAATTACTTTATATAAATCAAATGTATTATTAGTTTTTAAAATAATTTCATATCCTTGAGAATTCGACGGAGGTATATATTTACCAGAAGAAGAAGCCATTTGTTTTATATCTGCTAAGTTTTTTGTAATACCAACAAAATCTACATTCGGAACTCCTACTTTTCTACCGGCTTTAAAAATATCTGGTCTGTTTAAAAAAGGTGTTGGTGGATAAGGATCAATAGGATTTATATGGGTATGAACTGCCCATTCTTCAGGACCATCGTGATCTGGATCATCATAAGTAGTTAAAACACTAGAAACTAAATTATAAGCTACGCCATCAAACCTTATTCCTTTATTAGAATGAATTTCACCATAAACATAAGTTCCTTGGCCAAATCTCATATTATCATTCGCAACAACAGAAAATTTTGCAAAAGAAGGAATTCCTAAAGTGACTTCAATTGTCTTTTCTACATTTGGATACTCAATAAGTCTACCTGTAGATTTAACCTTTACAATTGTTGAGCCAATAGAGTTCTAGGGTCACTCTTATCATAAGGAAGGATAAATTTAACCTTTACAATTGTTGAGCCAATAGGAGGAGGAGTAATATCTAAAATAAAAATACCTATCAAATTACCTAACCTATCATAGAAATTATGAACATAAGGACCAGGACTATTTGTACCATCAGTATAATCTTTAGGAGCATGATTTAGATGCCATCTATAATATTCTACTCCAGCTTCTGCTACTGCAAATAATCTTTTTTTATATACTTCCCTAGCTATACTTAAAACAAAATAATTAATCCACATTAAAAGGCCTGACAAAAGGAACATGGCGATAGAACTATAAATTATTAAATATATTGATAATTGACTTTTGTTTTTCATTTTGTTTTTAAGTTCCTTGGACTTACTACAATATAGCTTTGTATACTTGGTTTATTAAAAACTGGTTTTGTTTTTACTTCTACTTTTATTATTTTAATTTTGTAATTTTCTAAAGGTGGGCTAAGGATATTTAAAGATTCATCATAATAAGTAATTTTAAAATATTCAAGATTATAGACCATATTCCAAATTTTTTCATTTGTTTGATTATAAGAAGGCGGTGTGCCAGAAGGTTTAATTATTCCCCTTTTTAAAATATTATTTTCTAAACAATATCTAATTCTCTCTGTAAGTCCATCATTATCAATATCACTATAAAATATTATCGAAGTTGTTGAAGCATATTCTATAGGATAAGCACCATTACTTGAATAATTCATAGTTCTTATATCCCTTGCAATATTTGTTAACATAATATCAATTTCTTTTTCGCTTCCCATAGTAAATAAAAAAAATGTTCTATAATTAGACAAAGATATAACAAAAAATATAATGATACCTGCTAAAAATACAATGATAAAAATGACGATAAAAATTTCAATAAGGGTGAATCCTTTCATTTTCTTCGCTTAAATAATCTATAAATAAAATAAGAAAGTATTATGATAAATAAAATTAATAAAAATATTAAAATTGACTTAGGTTTAGTTTTTTGTAAGTTGATTCTTTGTTCTTCTATAATTTTTGGTTTATTTTTGACTTCTATTTCTTTTTTAGAAATAACTTTATTAGAATTTTTATCAATCAAAATAACTTTATAAACTCCTTCGTTTAAATCTTTTAACGACATTTTATTTTCTTTGATATCTTTAATTCTTCTTACTAATTTATTTTCTTTATCGTAAATTTCTAATATAAAATTTTTCAACCGAGATTGTGGAATATTTATTGTAATTTCTGAATTTTCTGAATTAAAATTAATATCCATAATATAGTTAGTTTCTTTTTCAGTTTCTTTGTTTTCTATTTTTGTAGTTTCAGTTGCTATTTGAGTAATTTGATTATTTATTTTGTCAATTTCAGCAGAGGTTGTAGAAATTTGTTCAGAAGTTTGAGATTGTAAAGTCAAATCTGAAGGTGGAATAGAAGTAGGTAAAAAAATTTCTTTAATTGTTCCTTGTGGGGAGGTAATAAATTCGAATCTAAAAGTTGTATAGTTATTACTTCTATCTTCTACCTTTAAAATAGCATAATATTTATAATTTGGCACTAAAACAGGTTTAGAAGATATTATATGAAGAACATCAAAAATAGGGCTTTTCTTGGTTAACACTAATTTATTTGTGTAAGTATAAATAGAGAAAGCGCCTATTGTATATTCATTGGTAGTAAATTTAATTGTAATAGTGGATGTTGTAAGTTCTGTAATGTTAAATGATGTAATTATTGGAGGTTCTCTATCTTCAATTTGAATAGAAGACGTAACCTGAGAAGATGTTGGAATAGGAAGATTGGGATCATAAGGAGTTATAAATGTCCCCTGATAAGCATTTAAATTATTCCAATAGTCTTTGATTCCTATTTGAAAAATATAAAGAGAATTAGGCTTAGTTTCTATTTCGAGTTTACATTTATTGGGTTTATAGCAACTTTCTAAATACTCGGTAAAATCTATTACATTAACATTTCCTTCATTTGAAATCCAATAAACAAGTTTATATTTTACTGGCTCATTAGTTTGAAAATATATTATAGCTTTATAGGGAGAAATTATTTCTACTTTTACATCTTTAAATTGCGGTAAATCATTTTCTTCTTTTTCACTTAAAACAAAATTAATAGCATAAGATGAAGAGGAGTTATTTATATATAAAGGTCCTACAAAATTTTCTGCTATTGAATATTCTTCAGTATGTTGTAATAACTGAACAAGGCTTGAATAAAATATTTTTAATCCTTTTCCTTTTATATTATCTATTTTTATTTTATATTCCTCTCCGCTTTTTATAGAAATATTTTCACCAAAATCTAATTTAAATTCACTGCCAGACAAATATAAATTGGTAATAGGGATATCAAAGCTTTTTGATTTTATTAGATTATCACCCTTTAAAAGACTAACTTTTATTTGGCTTGGTTCAATTTCATTTCTTATCCATATTCTAAAAGAATTTAGATTGTCATCAAATGGATAAAAAATTTGAGTAATTGACTTTACTAAACTTAGATCAAGATATGTATCAGTAAAAGGAGAGAAGGTAAAATATTTAAATTCATCAGCATAAGCAAGATAAGGAATCAAAAATAATATCAATAAAATATATATCTTTTTCATTCCCTATTTAATTTAACTGTAATAAAATAAAATTCATTTAATAAATCAATTTGCTTAGTTGTAGAAGTATAACCTGTTTTTTCAACAATTAAATTATAAGAGCCAGCTTTTAAGTTATCAAAAAGCACATAATTTTTACTTAAACAAAGATTTTTGTATTTAAACTTAATATTCTTTAATTTAGGTGTAGAATTTTCATCATATGTAGTTAAGTATACTTTATACCTAATAAATCTTTTATTAGTAGTGAATTCTAAATTTTCTGACGGTGAAATCGTGAAATATGATTGAGAAGTGCCATCTGGTCCTACAAAGTTCCAAGTTGAATTATCATTATTAGCTGCTATCTGAATTTTTAATATAGTATTTTCTGGAATATCTGCATTCCATTCAATCTTTAGAATTTTAGAATCAATAGATGTTCCCAAGTCAATTGTCTTAGAGATTAAATATTCTTCTGTTCCTGTAGGATAAATACCATCATAGTTTTTTAACCTTATATCTTCAAATGATAATTCTATATTATTAGTTTTTTCTGAATAATTATTAATCCAATTATTTTCGAGAATTTCGCTTACTTCTGTAATTAAACTTTTATTATAATTTGTTCCTATTAATGTAACTGTAGCGAAATCTAGAGGTTCATTATTTTCATCTAATACCTGAACCAATAAATAATTTGGAGAAGAAGTATTTACGATTAAATTCACAGTCTCAGTTTTATCTGGTAAAAGCCTAAATGGTAATGGCTGTAATGCTCCAGCCAAAATAAAACTTTGCTCTAAAATTTCGAAAATATATTCATCCCATTCTAAATTAGATAAGAATTTATATCCATTAGAATCTGTTGAGGTTGTAGTCGAAAATTTAGAAATATTAGGATTGGTCCCAATTAATTTGCTTCCTGTTATTTTGAAATCTATATTCCCTACTGGTTTGCAGAATTTATCTTGAGTATAAATATTTAAATTACTTAACTTATCAATTGAAAAACTTACTATAGTTAATCCTTGTTCTATTACTGTTGCGTGAGGATTTATAGGATTTGGATTACTTGGGTCATTTGGTGGATATGTTTTATCTGTAGAATATCCCGGTTTAGAAACAGTAATTTCATAAGCATTTGTCCCTGTTGGAATATCTATAAGTTGTAATAATCCATTAACATTTGTAAGATCTTCAATTCTTATAGGAGGATTAATTTTATTATTTATCACTAAAACATTTGCTAAAGAAACAGGCTTTCCTAAAGAATCAAAAACTTGGATAAATAAAGAGCCGTTTTTTGTAGTTGCTTCCAATGTTTTAGGAGCGACTATTGATGTTAATTTTTGAGTTTTTATTTTCATTGGACAATTTAAGCAATCAGCTTCTAATTCTACTAATTTATAATCAGCAGGAGCTGTATCTTTAGGTGTACTTGTAACTGTACCATCAAAAGGATCATCTATATTTCTTACATAAGTTCTTACTTCAAATTTATATGGACCATATTCAACAATTTTTTTAGCCTCTAATTTACCCCTTGGATAACCTCCTATTATTCCTACATCTTCATATTTTAAATTTCTTATAAACTCCAATTCATTTTCTAATAGATTTAAAGCTTGCAATTGAATTCTAACTGCTGAAGAAAATTTCATAAAATTAATAAAACCCATATAAATCAAATAACTTAGAACAACAATAAATGTAATACCTATTAAAACTTCTACTAAGCTGAAACTAAGGTTGTAATTTTTCTGATAATTCATATATTGGTAGAACTACTGAGACAGCCATAAAACCTATTAAAATAGCTATTATTACTAAAATTACTGGTTCTAAAATATTAACAAATCTTTCTAAAAAAGTATCAACATTTTCTTCTAAGTTTTTAGTTAGATACTGCAAATTGTTTTCTAAATTACCTGTCCTTTCGCCTATCTCTATCATCTTTACAAAATTATAAAAAAATAAATTAGGATATTTTTCAAAGAATTCATGTGCAGGATGTCCTGCAGTAACAAATTCTGCAGCTTCTTTAAATACTTTTTTATAAATTTCGTTATTTATGCTTTTAGAACAAATTTCAAAAGATTCAACTATTTTTATTCCACTATTTAACAAAAGAGCGAATATTCTTGAAAATTCTGCTAATGTATAATTTTTTATTAAATTAGAAATAATTGGAGTTTTAAGAAGGAGATAATGAAAAAAATATCTAAAAGAGTAAAATCTTAAAGAAAAAATAAAAAGGGCTAATAATATAAATATTGCTAAAAAAATATAAATTCCATTCTTTACGAGAAAATTAGAGGCTGCAAGAAATATTTTTGTAGTTATAGGTAATTCAACTCCTAAATTTTCGAAAATAGGACTTATTTTAGGGAAGACAAAATATAATAGAAAAATAATCATTATTATCATTGTTACTATAATAAAAGCTGGGTATATTAAGGTGGTAATAGCCTTTCTTCTTAAGGTTTCAATTTTTTTAAACTCATCCCCTAATCTTTCTAAGTTTTCAGCTAATGTACCAGTTAACTCTCCTATCCTTATAATCTCAATAAAAAATTTTCCAAAAACATTTTCAAATTTACCGAAAGTATTAGCTAAATACTGCCCTTTTTGAATATCTTCGATAGCTATAGAAAGAATATATTTAAGAGTTTTTGATTTTGTGTTTTCTTTTAATATATTTAAAGATTCAGCTAAAGTAATTCCGCTTCTTAAAAGTAAAGATAAATTCTTACAAAATACAATTTTATCCTCCAAAGAAATATGTAGAAGAAAAGGTTTTTTATTCATGGATAACTCTTAATACTTCCTCTATAGTAGTTAGCCCCTTCAAAACCTTTGAAAATCCATCTTGTATCATCGTTGTCATTCCTTCTTTTAATGCTATTGATTTTATTTTGCTACTATCTTCTCTTTTCATTATTGCTTCCTTGATTTGAGAACTTATATACAAAACTTCAAATATTCCTAATCTTCCATAATATCCTGTATTATTACAAAAACTACATCCTGTACCTTTATAAAATTTAGAATCTTTTACTTTCTTAATATTTTCAATAGTTAAATCATATCCTATGCTTTCTAATATAGATAAAATTTCTGTTTTTTTAAGTTTCACTTCTGTTTTGCATTTTTCACATATTTTTCTAACTAACCTTTGCGCTATAACTACATTTACAGTAGAAGCTATTAAAAATGGCTCTACTCCCATTTCCAATAATCTTGGTAGTGCTGTAGGAGCATCATTAGTATGTAAAGTAGATAAAAGAAGGTGACCAGTTAAAGCTGCATTAACAGCAATATCAGCAGTTTCTTGATCTCTTATTTCTCCTACCATAATAATATTGGGATCTTGTCTTAAAATAGCTCTTAGTCCTTTTGAAAATACTAGTCCTACCTGGGGATTAACTTGAATTTGAGTAATTCCAGGTATAGAATATTCTACAGGATCTTCTAAAGTAATTATTGAAACATTTTCTGTATTTAAGACTTTTAATATTGTATAAAGCGTTGTTGTTTTTCCTGAACCAGTAGGTCCTGTAACTAATATCATTCCATAAGGCTTTTTAATGGCTTTTTGAACTATTTGTAAATCCCTCTCAGAAAAACCTAGGGTTTCTAAAGTAAAAGAATCTTCTTTTTGTGTCAAAAGCCTTAAAACAGCATTTTCTCCATAATAAGTTGGCATTATAGAGACTCTTATGTCAAATTTAATATTTTCTGTAGGGTCAAAAAATTTAAATCTACCGTCTTGTGGTGAATTATGTTCATCAGTTCTAAGACCAGCAAGAATTTTTATCCTTGAAATTATTTCATCCTGTATATCTTTTTTAAAAGTAAATTTTTATATAGAACACCATCGATTCTTGCTCTTACTACTATTTCATTTTCTTGAGGGTCAATATGAATATCAGATGCCCTAGCTTTATAAGAATATTTAATCAGATTATGAACAAGTTCGATGATTGAAATTTCTTCAATTGGTTTATTACTCTCACTTTCTATAATTTCTTTTAAATTTAAAATGTCCATATTTAAATTTTAAGATATTTTAAGTTTAAGGTATAAATCTTCCAAAATATTCCTATAGTTTAAATAGGCTACATATGGACTCTCATAAGGATTAAAATATTTATGAACATCGCCATCAGCAAACCATTTTGTACACATATAATAAAAGTGATCGGCAGTTTGCAATTTCCTCCATATACTCTTTAAATTATCAGTTTTATTTTTGATAAATTTTTCTAAAGAATAGATCCTTTCTACAGCATCTTTTTGCATTTCATTTCCTAACCAAGCAGTTAAATCTCTTTCTGTATCAGCCCAAGTTATAGGATATAAAGAAGAATAAATGCCTCTAGAAGGATAGGTTGCAATTGCCTCAGAAAGAGTGAGAAAGTTTAAATCTTTTTGTTTAAGTATTTCAAATGGCAAAGCAGCTAAGAAATCAAATATACCTGTCTCTTTCCATTGATGTTCTCCAAAGGTTTCAAAATCCATAAAAAGGTTAATAACTTCACCATTTCCATTAAATTGTGATATCCAATAAGCAAATTTATCAGCGGTTAATGGCCATTCATCCCAATCTCTCGAAGAAAATCTAAAACTAATATCATCCGAGAGTTTGTAGTTTCTTAAAAGAATTTTTAATTTACCTTTTGGAGTTTGATAAATAAAATTAGGGGATCTCCAACCTAAAATCCAGTCCACACCTTCCGTAATTATCCCTTTAAAACCTAATTCATCTAAAATATCTTCTAACTCATCAAAATATATTAATTCGGTATTAGAAAAAACTATTGGAGTTTGATTAAAAGTTTCCTTTATCAATTTTTTATGCATATTAATTTGTTGAATAAATTCCTCTTTAGAATAGAGACAGGCTAAAGAATGGTAATAAGTTTCTCCGGTAAATTCAACACATCCTGTGCTTGCTACTTTTTTAAATAATTCAATAACTTCTGGCCTCCAAGTTTTTAATTGTTCTATTAAAGTACCAGTTACTCCAAAGCTTACTTTAAATCTAAAATTGGTTTCTTTGATTAATTCATAAATGAGCTTTAAAGTAGGGATATAACATTTATCAGCGATTCTTTCAAGATACATTTTGTTTCTTTCATCATCAAAATAATTTTCATTATTTCCTATATCAAAAACTGTATAATTTTTAATTCTAAAAGGTTGATGAACTTTAAAATAAAAACATACTGAAGGCATTTTTATAATGAAGCGTAAATTTCAACCAATTTATTTGCTCTATCTTCCCAATCAAATTTATATAATTCTCTAAATGAATTTGAAACTAATTCACTCCTTAAAGGAGAGTATTTTAATGTTCCAATAATGTAATTTGCCATTTGTTTTACATCCCAAAAATCAACTTTAAAACAGTGATCTAAATAATTACCAAGGCCTGTTGTTTTAGAAATAATTACAGGTACATTTAATTTAATTGCTTCAAGGGGGGCTAAACCAAATGGATCAAAAACAGAAGGAGCAACTAATAAATCTGAATATTTATAAACTCCCCACAGTTCTTCATCTCTTAAAAAGCCAGCAAAAATTATTTTGTCCAAAACTCCATCTTCATAAGCTATTTTAATCAAAGAAGGAAACATATCTCCAGCCCCAGCAATAACATATTTAACTTTTGGTATAAATTTAGAAACATATTTTAAAGTTTTTATAAAGTAGTCAGGACCTTTTTGTAAAACTAATCTGCCAACAAAAAGAACTATTTTATATCCATGTTTTTTTAGTTCTAAAATAAATTGAGGAATTTTATTAGGAGGAATTTCTAAATCAATTCCATTAGGAAGAGGAATTATTTTTGATGGAGGTATTCCGTAAAATTCTGAAACAATTTGTTTAGTAAGATGACTAACTGTAATTATTAAATTAGCTTTACTAAAACATTCTTTTTCTAAATGATATATTAATGGATTAGGGTTATTTCCTGTTCTTTCAATTTCTGTTGCATGAACATGAATAATCAAAGGTTTATTTAAATTATCTTTTAAAAATATTCCAGCAACTCCTCCCAACCAATCATGGGCATGAATAATATCTATTTTTATTTTTTCTTCTTTTATTTTCTGAAACAACCGAATGCCATAAGTTAAAGCTTCTTCTAAAAATCCATTTACAATTATTCCTTTATACTTTAAATAACCTTCAATAATTTTAATTTCATTATCAGCAAATAAAATCTTGAAGGGACAATTTTTAATTGGTAATTTTTTAGGTAGAGTAAAAATTAAATTTATTTTTTTAGATAAATGTAAAGCCAAGTAATAGGAAGCAACTCCTAGTCCCCCGCTATTAAATGGAGGCAATTCCCAACCTATCATTAAAACATTTTTCATTTAATAATTTTAATCATATTTAATTTCATTTTCAATAGAAGTTTTCCACTACTTCTTTCTTTTCGGAAGAGATCTTAGAAATTCATCAACATCCATTGTGTTTAAAATATCTTTTGCAGTAGCAAAACCTCTTCTTGCTTGAGAAACTCCTAAGTCTAAATACTGGTAATGCAAAAAAGAATGAGCATCAGAATCTATTACCATTTTTACGCCTTTTTCCACGCATTTTTTAATATGCTCATCCCTTAAATCTAATCTATCCGGATAGGCATCAATTTCTAAAATAGTATTAGTTTTTTTAGCTTCTTCGATTACTTTATCTATATCAATTTCATAAGGTGGTCTTTTATTGATAACTCTCCCTGTAGGATGAAAAATACAATCTACATGAGGATTTTGCATAGCTTTTATTAGTCTTTCTGTTTGTGCTGATTTCGGTAAATTAAAATGGGTATGAATTGCTGCTCCTACAAAATCTAATTTAGAAAGAACCTCATCAGAAATGTCCAATTTACCATCTTTTTGAATATTGACTTCTGCGCCTTTTAATATTGTTATTTTTCCTTTATATTTTTTGTTTAGCTCATCTATATAAGCCATTTGCTTCAACAATTTTGTTTCATCTAAACCCCCAGTAACTGCTAAAGATTTTGTATGATCTGTAATGCAAATATATTTTAGGCCTATCTTAATGGCTTCTTCTACCATTTCTTCTATGCTATTTCCTCCATCTGTCCAATTAGTTTGAACCTGCAAATCTCCTTTTATACTCCCATATTCTATTAATTTAGGTAGCTTTTTTTGTAAAGCAAGCTGTATTTCTCCTCTATTTTCTCTTAATTCCGGAGGTATCCATTCTAATCCTAATTTTTCATAAATTTCTTCCTCTGTTCTTCCTGCTATTTTTTTGCCTTTTTCGTCAAATAACCCATATTCATTTAATTTCCAACCTTTTTTAATAGCTAATTCCCTCATTGCTATATTATGATCTTTAGAGCCAGTAAAATATGCTAAAGCTGCTCCAAAACTATCTTCTTCAACAACCCTTAAATCTACATCTAAACCTATTTTTAAACGAACCATAGTTTTTGTAGGACCCTTTGCATGAACATACTCCACTTCAGGAAAATTAACAAAATGATCCATTATTTCTTCAGGTTTATCAGAAATAGCCAAAATATCAATATCACCTACAGTTTCTTTTCTTCTTCTATAAGAACCTGCTGGAATTACTTGTTTAGCATTAGGATGTGATTTTAAATATTCTACTAATCTTTCTACTAAGGGGATAATAAAGCCTAAAATAAACCTTCCACTTCCTTGTTTATAAAATTCAATTCCTTTTAAAATTTTTTCTTCACTTTGAGGGCCAAAACCTGGAAGTCTTCTAATTTTATGTTCTTTACAAGCTTTTTCCAAATCTTCTAAATTTTTAATTCCTAGAGCTTTATAAAGCTTATAAACAGTTTTAGGCCCAACTCCTTCAATTGAAGTTAAGGTTTCTATGTCTACAGGTACTTCTTTTCTTAATTCTTCTAACTCTTTTATTTGACCAGTTTTTAAATACTCTATAATTTTTTCGGCAATTGATTCACCTACTCCAGGAAGATTTTTTAATCCTTCCTTCCCTACTTTTTTAGCAAATTCCTCTATATCTTCATCTAAAGCTTCTATTGAGTAAGCTGCTCTTTCATAGGCTTGAGGCTTAAAAGGGACACCTTTCATTTCAAGATAAGCAGCCATCATTCTCAATAGTTTTGCAAGCTCTTGGTTTCTCATTTTATTATTATACTAAATATATTAGAAATTATCCCATATGAAAGGTTTTTTAAGCGATTTATTCAATATTATTGTGGCGACGCTGTATATCACCACATTAGTTGGCTATCCGTACATATGTCCTTATAGTCCCAGTTATTAAATTTAAATGATTTATATTAAAGATGTAAATTAATTTGTATGTTTGGACTATAAAGAAATATGTCCGAATAGTCCCGCATTAATGTTTTTTATCCGAAATAGCAAGAAAAATTTGTCCGAAGCTCTGTGTAAGGTCCGAAATAGTCCGTATAAAGTCCGAACCAGTCCGTAAATTTTGTCCGAAAAGTCCGTATAAAGTCCGATGTCTTATTTGACGTAATAGGTCAAAATATAACATCACCAGAACAATTTTCTAAGTTAGTAGACTTTCAAGATCAAATTTTATCTTCTTTAACTGCTCAAATTAAAGGTTGGAAAACAGATTGTACTAGAGATGATGGAGTAATTAGAATAGAAGGAAATAAAGTAAAAATTTATGATAAAGATGGAATAGTAAGTTTGACTGTAAGATGGGAACCGGTAAGTGGGCCTAGCTGGGCAGGAAGAAAATACTTTTTCTTTAGATCTCCATTTCCTCAAAATGTAGAATTTGATCTTCCGCAATATAAAATGGGTGTTGCAGTTATATATGCAAACTCCTGTTGGGGAGTTGATACCAATCTACCACCTTGTCGATATAACCTTTGGAAAATATTTTTATTTTCATCTATCCAGAAATTGCTATCAACTCCCCAACAG
>Ga0079997_115522_pt1 | contig 32816 bp, 37 predicted proteins | sample PerSpoCPS_CMetaG_FD_69200 | JGI IMG/M metagenome (GOLD analysis project Ga0079997, IMG submission 69200) | Archaeal communities from Yellowstone National Park, Wyoming, USA - Perpetual Spouter C (PS_C) MetaG (SPADES assembly) (version 2) | ecosystem: Environmental > Aquatic > Thermal springs >... | reverse complement strand
GCTCTCGGCTATCCTGTAAGGCCTCCCCCTCTTCCTCCAGTTCATTCTGACGAGCTCGTCCCGGTAACCCCTCACGAAATCTAGATCCATAATAAGCATGCCACGCTTAATAAGCCTCTCATCGACCCTCTCCCAGTAGCTCATCATGGGAGAGGAATAGAAGCATGACAATAAGCCTTGAGGCGAAAGGATATAGGGAATCTGAGACGAGAGCCGAAAACGTCACAGGAATAACCAAAAGGTAGCCGAAGAGAGACGAAAGAGCCCAGGAATTAAGCCACAAGGCATGGTGAGCGAAGAATTGATAAGAGAGCGATGGCTGGTCTCGTCGAGGACTGACGAGCATATTGACCGGCTTGCCAAAATCATGGAGCTGGGATTCAACCACGTAGAAATAGTCGATATAAGCCCTGACCACAGGAGCTTTATAAAATTCTATAAAGAAAAAATATTGCCCTACTTTGCCGGCAAGGACTAATTAATCCCACAAAAATCTTCCACGATTTTGATACCGAAGCGGCGGCGTCAAGGATAAGTGGTGTGCTCAATGCATGGGTGGCGTGTCTCGATGCCAGGACGAAACTGTGGGTGGCCCTGGGCTAAGCTTCTCCTCACGCCAGCCTGTTTCAAAGCCGCTGAGTTAGGCGCCGAGGCCCCCGTCGGCCTGTCTTAAGGGCCTTCAGGCAAGGCCAGAGCAAAGGTGGTAAAGGTCTAAAAATAGGAAAGCGATGAAGTAATAACCGGGCCCGAGACAAGTAGTGGGGCTCCGGTAGTATAGTCCGGTCAAGTATGCGGGCCTCTCGAGCCCGAGACCCGGGTTCAAATCCCGGCCGGAGCACATTTAGTTATCGCTTGACCGCGGCTGCTGCTTGGCCAGCTATCAGGTAGCGCTTGAAGAGTGGATTTCTTAAGCGTAGTGTCCATAATGCTTAAATAATTTTTGTCTTTTTGTCTGTGTTATGTGCCGGATGCTGGCGGCTCGTTTCGTTGCTGGCGCCTCGGAGGTGGCTGGGGAGCTCCTCGGCTGCTTTGCTGAGGCTTCAAGAAGCGACCCATACCTGGCGGCGATAGCTGGTGACGGGAGGCATTGCCACGGCTATGGATACGTCGCGGCTTTGAGGCGGGGCCGGGCTTGGCGCCTGATGCATGAGAGATTCGATGCCGAGCCAGTCCTAGCTGGGGAGGAGGCCTGCGCGGCAAACCTCGAGGCTCTGGACGAGGCGGTCAAGAGGCTGTCAGGGATTCTCGAGGCCGGCTGGGACGAGGCTGCGATCCTGCTTCACTCGAGGCGGACGCGGGGCGAGCCGAGGGGGCAGGTGGCTGCACACCCCTTCAGGGAGGAGGTCACTCTGTCCACCGAGCGTGGGGCGGAGGTCTCCGAGCTCTACCTCTCCCACAACGGTGGGGTCGAGAAGGCGAGGCTGGCCGAGCTCATAGGGCTGGGAGATAGCAGCATCTACACGGACTCGCACGTATTTCTCAAGTACCTGGCCCGGCGGCTTGAGGGCGCCCACTATCTCGATGCTCCGAGCGCGATTGCGAGTGTGGTGGCTGAATCCAAGCCCTACGTGAAGTCCGCTCTCGACATATGCATCCTCCTAAACGTCCCCTCGGCTGGTCCTATGCTCGCCGCGGCTGCATACGTCGCGGGGAAGGATGATCCACGCCGATGGAGGTACTACGAGCCTGTCCTGGTGGAGACGGAGGGCCTCGCGGGATACGTCTCGAGCACGGTGAGAGATCTGGCGAGGAGCAGGGGGCTTAGGCTGAGGTTCGTGGATGGTAGGGACGGTTTCTTGGCGGTCCTGAACCCTGGGAGGCTCGAGATACGCGAACTATTCTAGGGACAGGGCATCCCCCGTCTAAATACTAAATAGCCCGCGGGCTCACTCGCTCCTCGAATGGTTTCGGCCGGGCTCCGGGCTGTGCTGCTTATCGGCGTCATCAGCATGCTGGGCGACTTCATCTATGAGGGCGGCAGGTCTGTCCTCCCAGACTATATGCGTCAGCTGGGGATGAGCCTGGCCTTGGTGGGGACGCTGCTCGGGCTCGCGGAGCTCGCCGGCTGGCTCTCGAGGCCGCTCGGAGGCCTGCTAGTAGATGCGACCGGTAGATACAGGGGGATGGTTAGGATAGGATATGGAGGACTCATAGTCGTGCCGCTCATCGGCCTCACGGACAGCTGGCTCGGCGTGTCTGTGCTGGCGTTCGCCGAGAGGATCTTCAGGGGGATGCGGTCCCCGCCGAGGGATGCGCTGCTCTCCGGCCTCAGGAGGGAGGTCGGCCTGGGAACAGCGTTCGGGATACACGAGCTCCTCGACCAGGTCGGGGCGACGGCCGGCCCCCTCGTCGCGCTACTGCTCACCATCCTCTTCCGTGAGACGAGGCAAGTCTTTCTCTGGCTTTTCATACCGTATCTCCTGCTACTGCCGGTACTCGCGAAGGTGCCGGAGTACCGCGCGTCAGAGCGCGCGTACTCTGTGGAGAGGCCGAGTCGCAGACTCCTCCTCTACTCAGCTGCCGCTGGGCTCAACGCGGCGGGGCTTCTACCACTCCCGGTGCTGCTCTTCCTAGTTTCGGAGGAGGCCGGGGCGGGCTCCTGGCTTGTTCCCGCGGCTTACACGATAGCAATGGTGGTTGATGCCGCCGCGGCGCTCCTCTTTGGAAGGGCTTTCGACAGACTGGGGCCTAGGGTCCTGCTCGCCGCTGTCGCGCTGGCCGTTGCGCCTTCCCTACTTCTTTGGCGGAGCGTTGGGCTCCTTTTGCTGGCCGCCCTGCTCGTCGGAGTCGTCATGGGGGCTCAGGAGTCGGTATTCAGGGCCATGGTGGCTCATATAGCGGGCGGTAGATCCCTCGGGGCCGCCTACGCCACGTATGGCCTGGTCCTCGGAGCAGGCTACGCCTTAGCAGGCCTCGCCTTCGGCCTCATGGCCGACCTAAACCTCGGCATCCCCTACTACGCCTCCTACTCTGCTGCTATGCAGGCGGCGTCGCTCACGGTACTACTCAACTCGCAAAGAAGTAGCAAGGGTGATTCTGGAGCAGTCTAAGGGTTTAGGGGTCGCCGTCAGTCAGGAAATCCTCCGACACAGCCACAGTATCCATACTCGTCTATCCTAGAGTCGCAGATGCTGCACAGCTCTTCGTAATAGAGCACTTCCTCACCCCTTTTCCCCCACACGGCAACATGAGGGTCAAGCAAAGCCCAAGAAAACTTCTCGGCCCCTCCTCCTGCTATAGCGAGGGCTCGCCTCGCGTATTCCAAGCCCAGCCGCTCTATTAGCGAGAGCAGCGTCCTATCCTCTCTCACCTTAGGAGCCTTGGAGAAGAGACGAGATGCAATCTTCCAAACGGTCTGTGAGTCTATGGGGCTGATCCTTGACGCCAGTTCAGCGATAAGCTCTGCATTCTTGACCCAGAGTATGTTGATTAGTGTGTCAAGCTCGTGGATTCTTTGGTCCTCCCTATTTCTCCTAGCAATGAGGAGGTCTCTGAAAAATGAATTGATAGCGAGCTTGGTGAGCGAGATCTTATCGACCAAATGTAAGGCTTCAGAGACGCTCAAATCCGTAAAGCCTCATCACCCAGCTGACTTAAGTCTTTACACACCACCAACAACAGGGTTGAAAGGACGTAGAGTTATGACGTTTTATGAGTCTATCATTAGCCCCAGGCCTATCAACCCAAGACCTAGGAGGAAGCAAAGGGTTAACCCCCTCCCACTCATCATCACTAAGCTCACAAAACCCACAAGACCCCATGCTCTGAGGGGCTTAAATAGTTTGGAGACGCGTTCATACATAGGCTTCACCATCAGGAGAAAGCAAAAAGCGCCTAAAAGAATCATAGAGGAACAAACCCCTCCTACCAACTATCTCCCCCAACAAACTCCTCAGGCACGACTCTAACAATTAACTAATATTGGGGCCGGCCGGATTTGAACCGGCGACCTCCGCCGTGTAAGGGCGGCGTCATAACCGCTAGACCACGGCCCCTCCACGGACTCGTCTCCCTCGAGCCAGGAAAAAAACGTATTGGAAGCCCATCTATGTGTCTCCGCTGGTGCTGCCTCGCGGTTTTCTGAGCTTTCCATGCCTGCTTGGCACTATTGAGATCTTGGCGTCGGGGTAGGCCCTGTCGAGCTCCTTTCCGCCGTGGATCCAGTCGAGGGCTACGGCTAGGGCCGCGACCTCGCTGTGGGGCTGGTTGGTCACGGCCACGTTCAGGTCCGCCAGCTCATAGACCTCTAGCGGGACCTTTGAGGACCCCACGACCAGGACCAGGCCCCGGCTCCGGTGCGCCTCCCTCAGCTCCTCGATTACGTGCTGCAGCCCCAAACCATACATGGTCAGGTGGACGACCATCTCTCCCGCCGCCTTTCTCTGCCTCATGAAGCCGGCCCAGTCCGGAGTGTAGCTCGTCTTGAAGGAGCCGCCCCACTTCTCAACAACCCTGGCTACGCTATCGATGAGGCCGGGGTCGTAGTCTCCGGAGAAGACTATCTCGTCGGCTCCGAGAGCCCTGGCTGTGAGGGCCACGTGGGTCGAGATCCTCTGGTCCCTCTCTATCCTGTGCCCCAGCCTCAGGACCGTTATCCGTCCCAACCTTCTTCGGCGAAACCTACTGGAGTAGCCTGTTTATTTCGCTTAGCTTCTCGTCGATAGTCTTGATGAGTTCCGTGGGGTCGTATGACATGAGCTGGCCTCCGCATCCCGGGCACTTGAAGAACTTGTCGAGCGCCTCGTCGAAGGTGTATTTCCTGCACCCCGCGTTGCCGCACCAGTAGAGCTGGTTTGACTCGTAATGCTTCCTAAGCATCTGGAGCCTGTCAGCTATCCTCTTCAGCTGGGTCTTGACGAAGCCCTGTATCTGCTCCTGCTGCAGCCTCCACCTGAAGACCCTCTTATTCAGCTCCTTATCGATCACGATGTCGTAGGTGAGCAGAGAGAACTCGCTGAGCTGGTGGAGGATCTTCCTCACCCTCTTGACGTCCATCTGGAGCTCCGCGGCTAGGTCGTCCTCCCGCATGCCAGACTTCTCTAGCAGCTTTTTCGCCAGCTCCTCGGCCTCAGGCCCACCCACGAGCCGGAAAACCGCGAGGATCCCAGCCTCATCGATATAGAACATGTCGGACCTCCACCTCTAGTACCTACTCGCCGCCAATTATATGATAACTTGAAGACCTCCCATAGTAGCCTCGCAAGCAGAAATAGTCGCCCCTAAGGATATTTAAAGCCTTATTTGGACACTATCTCCTCTCCTGACTCGCGGGCCCGTGGAAGGCCGAGCGGCTAGGCGCCGCCGCCTTCCTCCACTGCTTTCTTATATGAGAGTCCACTCGCCTCTATCGTGGATCTGGGTCTTGGCGGGCATAGCGGCCATAATGGCTAATGGCTTGGAGTATCGCGAGGGGCGGCTCCAGGTCCTGCGGGGATTGAGCCTCATGCTGTTCAAGGGCGAGGTCGCGGCCCTGCTAGGCTATCCCGAGGCTGAGGCGCTTCTGGGGCTATTGGCCGGCGTCCGGAGGCCGGCTGCGGGGGGCGTCAGGGTTCTCGACCTAGACCCCTACGAGGAGAGGGCGGCCCTGTCAAGACGTCTGGGCTACCTTCCGCCAGACCCCTGGCTGCCGGAGTGGGCTAGGGTTAGGAGGCTGGCGGAGATGGTTGGGGCGAGGGGCGGCTTGAGGCCCGGCGAGGCGGCTGAACGGATGAGGAATCTGCTGGCCAGGATGGGCATGAAGGATAGGCTCGAGCGGAAGGTCTCCGAGCTGAGCACCGAGGATAGGGCCCTCGCGGCAACCCTCCTAACCCTCCTCCCAGACCCCGAGGTCCTCCTCCTCTCAAGCCCCCTGAAAATGCTGGGGCCTCTGGCGAGGTCTGAGCTGGCCAGCCTCTTCAGCGAGTACGCCTCGAGGGATAAGGCCCTAGTCTTCTCCGCCTCCTCGATCGAGGAGGCCGACTTCGCGTCCCGGGTGGTCCTGCTGGCCGATGGGAGGGTCGCGGCTTCAGGGCCTCTCAGCGAGCTGCTCAAGACGATAGGCGCGGAGCATTATGTCGTCCTACGATCCCTAGACACGCAGAGGATAGTTGACTACATCGGTAAGATGCCCCAGGTAAAGATGTTTTCCGTGAGTAGGGGTGGGGCCGTGAGGGTTTGGCTCAACGACTTCGAGCACGACCTCCCAGTAGTCCTAGACCTCCTAGTCTCTCTCGGAATCGGTTTGGATAGGGTTGAGGTTGGCCGCCTAGCGGCTCGGGAGGCCCTGCTAAACTACATCCGGAGGAGAGCGGGGAGTGATAGGCTATGAGGCTCCTGCTGTCCCTTGAGGTGGTGCAGCTCTCAGCCTCGCCCTCAAGGCTCCTAGTCATGGTCCTTGCGCCTCTCCTGCCCCTCCTCCTACGGCTACTGGGCCTGCTGGAGGAGGGTCTGGTCTTCCCGGCCTTCGTACTCGCCTACCAGCTCCTAGCCATGTGCCTCTCTCCCTGGGGCTTAGTCGGCGTTAGGGGTGGATGGAAGCTCGCCTGGCTTACTGGGGCGCCGGGCCCCCTCTACCAGGCAGCCGCAGCCTACCTAGGCATCCTATCGGCATACGCCGCCGCCCCCGTGGCCGCGTACCTCGCGCTAACCCTAGTGGTTCTCGGAGAAGCAATCTCGCCCTCAAAGGCGCTCTTCCTCGCCTCAATAGGTGTCCTGCACCAGGCCCTAGGACTCCTCGCCCTATCCCAGCTGGGAAGCCAGCAGAGGGGCTGGGCCGCGCTTCTCACATACCAGGCCGTCCTGGTAGTGTTCGCGGCGGCGCTTCTGCGGGAAGGCTGGACCGAGGCCCACGCAGTCCTCTCACCCATTTTCCCTTCACTCGCGGCGCTCAGCCAGGGTCTGGGGGATGCGGCGGCGTACCCCACCTCTGCCCTAACCCTAGGTGTCTCGGCCCTGCTACTCTACATCTTCGCCCACGGCCTAGCGACGCCTAGACGAATCCTATAGGATTCCCGGCTTAATTGTTGCTCCCCCTGAGTATGCCGAGGCCTAGGCGGTGCCCTGTACAGCAGACCAAGCTTTATTATATGAGGACAACACTCTAATCTTGGCAGCCGAGCTAGACTAACAACAACCACAATATTGAGGCAAGTTAGGGTAGGAAAAGAGGGAGGAGGGGGTTGTTAGGCTTCACTCGACTCTAGAGAACCCAGAAGGCCGGAAGGGTTATAGCTTGGGCCACACAATCCATAGGAGGGCCTCAAGCTCTTCTCCTGTGGGCTGTGGGTTATTAATAGTAGCCGCTCCAGCCTCCTGGGTTTTTCTCCGTCAGGCTTGAGCAATAATCCCGGCCTTCCGGGTCTTCAAGACTTCTTCTATGTCCCTGCCATTTATCCTGTATCCCTTGATGCTTAGTGTCAGTGTCTCGAGCGCGTTTCTAGCCTTTGTTTTGTGGTAGTGGGTCTTCCCATCCCTATCCCATAGGCCGAAATAGTTCCTGACCCTACGCCAAGACGACCACTCCGCATAGGTAAAGACCTCCACAAGAGCCTCCAAGGCCGAAGATCTACCACCTACCCCCAACACCTCAACGAGTCCATTGTAGGCCAGATACCTCCTACCAGCCTCCCCAGCAATCATCCTAGCCATCTCCTCCATCTGCTTCTCCATGGAGGAGATTGCTGGCTTCAGAACCTCCTTCTCAGCCTCAGACAAAGCCCTGTATTTATTCAATAGTTGCTGATGAGTCTTCATAAGAGGCCTATAGACCAATACCATCCTCCTCAAGACTAGGAAGTCTTCGGTAACCCTCCTAAACCACCTCTCCTCAATACTCATCAATGCCCTTATGTCTCCCCTAGCGCTCTTCGGCAGCCTGAGTTCTCCGCGTACCTTATTGAGCAGTGTAAGCCTTCTGAGATAATAGACCTCTACCCCCGCCTTAGTAGTTCTATCGCGCCGTCCGTGTGCTGGACAGGCAACGTATCCATGAATAGCTTGTCTCCGGGCCCAGCAGGGATCTCGCTGAAACCGTCTACGTGCCTGAAAGTCGTTCCGTCCACCGTGTATGTTATCCTGTATCTCTCGCTATTCTTCTTAGTCCTGTGGACATCTGCGTAGAACTTCAATATCCCTGCACCCCCTCGTTCTGTGTCTTTACTCGTATTGCCTAGCTATCAACTGGAATCTCTCCACCATCCCCCTCCATCCCCATCACCCGTTCGGGTAAGACCCTCCACCGGCCCCACATATAAAGAGTGGTGGCCCCAACACACGGCAACGTACCAATACAGCTAGACCTATGGGAAAACGAGGTAATATTTAGGGGAAAAGGACAAACAACACTATACGGATATCCTAAACCAGAAACATAGAATTCATATTAGCTCTTAACCCATTTATGTCCCCATTTATAATAAGTTTCTATCGTGGTCGGGATAGTGTATATATCTGTCTTTGCCGCACCGTATCCTGACAAGCTGCAAAGCAGAAGGGCCGAGAGTGTGCGTGCTGTCACACTTTTATTTAGGGAGCCGATGCGATATTAGCGGACTTTGAGCACGCAGCAGCCGGTCAGACCGCTCAGTGTAATTAAGAGCAACTTCGCCAAGACGGTGAAGGTTAGGCTGAAGAACGACATAGTGTATGTTGGGACGCTGGTGGAGGCTGACAACTACATGAACCTCGTGATAAACAGGGGTGTGGAGTACTTCAACGAGGTAAAGAGGGCGAGCTACCCATACATCTTGGTTAGGGGCAATAACATCCTTTACATCCAGCTGGACTACTCCGAGTAAACCGTTGCATGGGTAGATTCGTTTTAAATACAGGCGCATCACTGCGGTAATTGATGCGCATCGTCTTCGAGAGGCTTAAGGCGACGCCTGTGGGGAGACAGTACGTCGAGCTCGTCGAGAGGAAGGGGCTCGGCCACCCCGACTACATCATCGACTCCGTATGCGAGTCCGCCAGCATCGCTCTCTCGAGATACTATCTTGAGCACTTCAACAGGCTATACCACTACAACCTCGACAAGGGGCTCCTAGTTGGCGGTAGGGCCACAGCGAGGCTGGGTGGCGGCTCCCTCGATGAGCCTATCCAAATAATAATAGCTGGGCGGGCTACCAAAACAGTCAGGACGCCGACAGGGGTGCACGAGGTCCCTGTCGAGAGGCTTGTCAGCGAGTCTGTCAAGAACTTCATTCAGAATAACTTCCGCTTCCTCGACCCGGAGAAACACATAGTTACCGAGTGCAGGATCAGGGCCGGGAGCCCAGACCTGGTAGCGATAGTCGACAACCTCTCTCAAGGCGTGCCACTCTCAAACGACACCTCATTTGGCGTGGGATACGCGCCCTTCACGACACTTGAGCAGATAGTATATGCTGTCGAGCGAGAGGTGAACAGCCGCTCGTTTAAGCAGAGTGTCCCTGAGAGCGGTGAGGACTGCAAGGTCATGGGTGTTAGGAGGGGGAACAAGATTCACCTAACAGTCGCGGACGGCATAGTCGCCCATTTGACGCCCGATCTCGACCACTATATTTCGGTGAGGGAGGAGATTAGGGATAGGATCTACGATCTGGCGGTGAAGTTGTCTGATAACATGGAGGTGCGTGTCGACCTGAACACCGGCGACATAATAAGGCAGGGAGACCTGGAGAGAAGCAGCATCTACCTCACGGTTACAGGAACATCCGCCGAGCACGGCGACGACGGAAACACCGGGAGGGGTAACAGGGCCTCTGGCCTAATAACGCCTTGCCGCCAGATGTCCCTAGAGGCCACCGCTGGTAAGAATCCCAACTCACACGTCGGGAAGATATACAACGTTGCCTCCTTCAGGATCGCCGACAAGATCTATAGAGAGTGCGGAGTCTTCGAGGAAGTCTATGTCAGGCTGCTCTCCCAGATCGGCCGGAGGATAGATAGACCGCTCATCAGCTCGATCCAATACATCTCTAGGGAGAGGATTAGCTCGGGTGTTAAGTATGAGGTTAAGGAGATACTACAGTCGGAGCTCGCGAACCTTCCGAGACTGACTGAAAGCCTCATAAAGGGGGAGTGTAGGCTCTTCTAGCCAGAGCTCCCCAGAAACCTGTCCAGCCCCCTCGCTCTTCTAAGAATTTCGTGGGCGCTCCTGGGTGAGAACCTCCTGAACTCTATTCCGAGCCTAGCTGAGAGGCTGGAGGCGGAGGGGCTGATTGAGGGGGCCACGAGGATGCTCCTCGGCCTAGTGCCGAGCTCCCCCGCTATCTGCTCCGTGTAACGTGCGAGCTGCATTACATCATCCTTGCTCGCCCGGCCGCGTTTTATCTCGACTACCACCAGCCTCCCCTGAGAGTCAACACCGAGTATGTCTATCGCGCCGTCCCTCACCCTCCTCTCGCTCTCCACCACCCTGAATCCTTCCTCGATTATGCTGGGCTCCTCCATTATCGCGAGCTTCATGTCTTCTTCGCGCGCATGCAGCTTGAACTCGGCGTCGTCCACCAGCCTGTAGGCATAGAGACCAATCACTCTGTAGACGACTATCTTCAGGCGCTCGGGGGGCGTTGTGCGGCCGCAGGCGACGACGAGTCTGTCTTCCTCTGCCCAAGCCTCGATGTGGCTGCCTGGAGGCTGCCAGTTTACCGGCTCGTACCCCCTTGGCCTGTGGACTAGGACGCTCCTATCCGACTTAATCATCAGCATCCTCTCACCCCTCCCCAGCCAGCTCATGGACCGCCCCTCGTAGTACACCTCCATCTCCCCGACAAGAACGACAAGCTTCCCCGCGCCTACCGCCTCCCTAAGCCGCTCAAGCGCCTCGCCCAGCTCCATCAAACCACCCTAGCTGAGCCTCTTCGCCATGTAAGGCCCGAGCCTTGAGTATCCCCTCTTTGCATAGTACTCCTTGACACCCAGCCCACTTATCACGACGAGGTTTGTGTAGCCCTCTCCCCGCGCGGTCTCCTCCGCCTTCGCGAGGAGGCGCGAGCCGATCCGCCGGTGCTGCCAGCTCCCAGCAACCCTCCGACCGACTGGAGCCATCTCGCCGTAGACGTGAAGCTCCCTCACTAGCGCCGCGTCGCGGAGGATGTCGTTGGCAGGCTCGTCGGGCAGGCGCAGCCTCAGGAGGCCGGCGAGCGTAGCGCCGTCCTCTGTCTCGTATGTGAGGAAGACCTCCCTGCCGCCGAGTGTCTCGTAGCGTAGCTCCCTGATATCCATGCTGGATTCATCGACACGCCCGGCTCTCCCAACCTCCCTGCACCTCACGCAGAGACACCTGAGTCCGCGCCTCCTTAACTCTCCCTCCACTATCTCCCTAAGATTGCCGGGGTACCGGCCGTCCGCCGCCGCGTCGCTGGGAATCTCCCTCCTGATTCTGTGGATCCTCACGTACGGAGGGGTGATGGAGAGCATCTCGACCAGCAGGTCGACCAGCTGGTCCGTAGGGTAGGGACTGTATTCCCCCCGCCTCCATAGCTCGTAGAGGGGTGTTCCGGGAATCACCATCGTGGGGTAGATCTTGAGGGCGTCGGGCCTGAATCGCGGGTCGCTGAACATCATCCTGTACATTTCTAGGTCCTTCTTGGGCGAGGAGCCCGGAAGCCCCGGCATGAAGTGGTAGCCAACCTTAAAGGCTCTATCCCTGAGTCTGCGGGTGGCATGCACCACATCCATCACCGTGTGGCCCCTCGCTATCCTTCTGTAGATCTCGTCGTCAAGCGCCTGGACCCCCAGCTCAACCCTCGTTACGCCGAGTCTCACAAGCTCGTCGAGCCTTTCGGCGCTGCACCAATCTGGCCTTGTCTCAACCATCATCCCCACGACCCTCGGGTAGGCGTGCTCGGCGCGTGCAACCGCCTCCCAGACACTCTCGCTACTGGCGTTGTGGAGACCGTCTAGGGCATCCTTCACGAACCTTCTCTGCGTCTCAAGATCGCTAGAGGTGTAGGTCCCTCCGATGAATATCAGCTCGACCTTGTCGACGTTGTGGCCCATCCGCTTGAGCCGCTCGACATACGCCCTGACCTGAGTCTTCACGTCGTATCCGACCTGCCTCGCGAATGACACGACTGGCTCCCTGCCGGTGTAGCTCTGGGGGAAGCCCGTCGACCCCCCTCCGGGACAGTAGACGCATCTGCCGTGGGGGCACTCGAAGAGGGGTACGGCGACGGTAATTATGGTGACTCCCGACCTCGTCCTCACGGGCTTTCTCCTGAACCTTGAAATAACCTCCGCCGGAGCCCCCATCCTCCTCAGCTCGTCGATTATGGAGGTGTTCGTGGGGATCTCCTTGATGCCAAGTCTAATGGCGGCTAGCTTCTTCGCTAGGTTTGGGTCGGCTAGGGCGGTGGAGCTGAGTATGAGTCGCGCTATCTGTCGCGTGGCGTTATCGCTTGAGTGGGTTGCCGAATCTGCCATGGTATGCTACCTGCTCTAGAGGCAGCCTGTTCTTTCTCCCTAAAATCCTTCTCGGTGGATAGCCGAAGCCCACGAAGCCAGATATAGCGTAGTCGGGTGGTATGCCGAGCCACTCCCTCAGCGCCCCCTCGTTATAGCCCGTGCATATGCAGGAGACTATCCCCCGACTCCACGCCTCCAGCATCATGTTGGTTATTGCCCTGCCCGCGTCGAGGAGGTGCCAGGGATATCGCGGGTTTGTCAGCACCACGACCGCGAAGGCCGCGTCCCTGACCCACTTCCCGGTCGTGCTGAGTTCCGCCAGCCTACTCAACCCCGCCTTGTCGTCGATAAGTATGAATCTCCAGTGCTGCGTATTCATTCCAGTACCCGCCATCCTACCCGCGTCTAGGACAGCGAGCTTGTCCTCCCAGGCAACAGGCCTGTCCGAGAACGACCTGTAGTCCAGCTTAGTCCTGATGACATCTGTAACCGAGCTCAACAAAAGTAACAACGCGCCCCCTCATAATATACTTGCCCGTCCTATCTTACGGTACTGTCAAGTTGGTATTACCTCCTCTAATCCTGGTCTGATGATGTTGTGCATTGCTGCAATTGCGGTTGCCAACTCTTCTAGGCTCTTCAACGTCTTCGCGTTTATGTCGTTGTAGAACATCTTGGTCCTATTCTTCATTTCTCTGAACCACCTCTCTATCCTGCTCCTTTTACCGAAGGTCTCGTGGATGTAGGTTATTCCAAGCCTATCCGATTGTCCATCTATACCACGGCCCTCTATCCACAACTATGACTGGCTTACATTCACATGAGTCCAATACCCTCCTTAGGAACTTGATTGCGCTTGGAATACCCCTCGACGCGTATACAGCCAATACCTCGTCGGTATCAACGTCTATTTCGGCCCAAAGATAACAGGTCTGACCACCCACCTTCAGGACAGCCTCATCTACAGCAACAAGCCTCCTCACCCTCCTGAACGGCCTGAAGAGGGAAGAGAACCTGTGAACCCACATCCTGACCGATTCCCTAGACGTGCCGGTTAGACATAGCCTCTCTGAGAGATCCCTCAAGCTAAGGCCCGCTATGAAGAGAAAGACGGAACAGAGCTTCTCGACGGGAGAGTACCTGTGGGATCGAAAGAGATTGGAGAAAGAGTCCAGTACCACATCAATGACGTGCATCATGGCCAGAGATTATCCTAAAAGGCTTAAGTAAAACTTGTCAGTACCCTATCTTACCAGATGGCAGTCACATTTTTTCTTAGTCCTATTTTCAATAAATTAACCGGCTGTCCGCAGAGCGTTTTAGGGGCAGGGATGGGGAGAAACCTTTGCCGGCAGCGCAAGCTGGCGCCCGGAGCGTATAGTCCCCGCGGGAACTTTCTGCGTCAGATGCGACATACGAGGACCCACCCCACCGCGGATAGACGCTATGGCATATCATTATCATAATAATCTACACTATTATGCAGAATGATTACTAGAGACGTTACATGAGCATTTAGAGTCTGGGCTCTTTAGGAGGGGTTGTGGGGAACTGGATGGCCGCGTGCCCACCAGTACGATAGTAATACTATCTCATATATCGTTTCAACCTCCTCCTCGTTCCGAGGCGCATACACCATGAGGTAGTTGTCTGCTACTAATTTTCCCGCGAGAGGGTGTGGCTCACCCCAGCCCTTAACCGTCACCTCAGCGGCCCAAGGCTCGGGAAGGCTTAGGTGCAGGCTTGAATCGTATGGGGGGTGTAGGTGTGCGAACTCAGTCGAGTTAAAGATAAAGGCGGTGGGGGGTCCCAGTGCGAGCGATGGTTCTAAGACCAAGGCCCGCGCTCGCGGGACCGACACTATGCTCACGTCATCCCTTACTCCAGGCAGGCTGAAGATTCTATCCGCCAACGTTTTGTAAACGTGTGCTGGTGGGTTTTGCGTCAACTGCTGATGAGGCATGCAGCGTCTTGTCAAAGGCCTCTCCCCCTTTCTCTGTGGCAGCCCCAGAAGAGGTGTCCAAAGACTCGGGAAGTGGGCGATGGTTTTCCAGCCTTCCGCGGGGTTTACAGACACAACCTCCTCTATGTAAAAATACTGGTCGAGGACAGCTTTCCTCTCCATGGCCAGGGGAGGGCTGCAGTAGTCCTCCTCAATCCACACAGCCGACCCCGAAGACGGGTCATACCTCGCGTTACGGAGCGAGTGGTCTAAAGCTCTACCGAATGGCTGCATTGAAACAACTTCTCCTTGGTCGATAACGCGTCTCAACTGCTTGAGCGCCCCCCACACGTATTTAGCGCGCACTAGATAATGCGCCACATTGCACATTATCTGTTTTGCAGATATAAACATTAGGTGACGGCGATGTAACTTGGTGGCGCGGTAGCCTCAAATATGTTATATCCCACGAACCACTACTCAACCTTGCTAAGCAACATGGTGCCGTTGTCAGGGTTCGTGCTAAGTCCTCATACGGCGATAGAGTGGGTGACCCTCTCAGTCTCTAGTCTCGAAGACTCGATCAAATTCTATAAGGATGTGTTGGGGCTGCGGCACCTCTTTGATACGGGTGATAAAGCAGTTCTCGGAACAAGGTCGGGGACGCCTCTCGTAGTCTTGGTTAGAAAACCTGGGGCACTCCCGAAGCCGGATAACCGTCGCGGGCTCTACCACTTTGCACTGCTTATGCCAAGCCGTAAAGACCTGGCGAGGATGATGGTGAGGCTGGCGAAGCTCTGGGAAATCGACGGCGCGTCAGACCATTTAGTGAGTGAGGCCATATATCTCAGGGACCCGGATGGGCACGGGATAGAGATTTACGCCGACAGGCCCCGCCTCTCTTGGCGGCTGCTCGATGGTCAAAGAGTCTACATGGCCACCTTACCCCTAAATATAGACTCACTTCTCTCAGAACTTGGTTCCGAGGAAGAGAAAGAAGCTGTTAGTGGGGGATGGGAGATGCCTGCGGAGGCTAAGATAGGCCACATACATCTACATGTCTCGAGGCTTGGGAGGGCCTTAAAATTCTACCACGATCTGGTCGGGTTCGACATTATGCTCAGGTACGGCGACTCGGCCCTTTTTATGTCGGCAGGCGGCTACCACCATCATATCGGGGTAAACACGTGGGCTGGGATTGACGCACCTCCACCCTCTCCACAACACGTATCGCTGGAAATCTTCGCCATAAATCTACACACGTCGGAGATCCTCCTCTCGTTAAAGAGGAGGCTCGAAGAATACGGGTTGAAGGTTTCCGAAGGACTCTTTAACGATTTTAAAGGCTACGCAGGGTTCACGGTCGAGGACCTCGATGGGATCAGGGTCGAGTTCTTGGTCAGTCGGCCGGATTGATCGCTGAGCCGGGCAGGCAAGCCTTTTGGGGTATTGATGTGGTTCTCTATCCATATCTATACTTGACGCCGTGGCCCTCGCGCTCGTGGCTGAATAGGACGATCTCGGGGGGGCCGATCACACCGCATGTCCCGCAGGCGACGCAGGCGACGTGGTCGAAGTTCAGCCTAGCCCTCGAGATGTCTCTAAGGGTCTCGGCCACCGCCTCCCTCTCCGCCCGGCCTCTCTCGACGCCCCTCGCAAGGAGCTGCTCGAGGTTGTATCGGTAGAGGTCCTTGAAGGACGCGTAGACCCCCTTCTCCAGCACTATGGTGTAGCAGTTAACGGGGCAGGCAGGGACCCAGAGCTTCACAAGCTGTCTCGAGGCCTTCTCGAGGTCGACCTTGATGTGGCTGTATTCCTTGTCCTCGTCATACTCTAGGAGGCCGGTTAGGGCCTGAATCTTCTTGATAGCGTCTTCGCCGCCCATAAGCGGCGGCGTGGCCGGGTTCGACTCAACCCCTTTTCCGCTCAACGCTAATAGAAGCTTGGGTGCGAGGCTGTAGGCGAACTTGCTCTCGGTCAGGAGGGAGTTCAATCCAGACCTCTTGACGTCGCGATAGATTGGTCTCAGAAGGCTCTCATAAACAGCCAGGGATGCGGCGCTGAAGTCGCCCCTCTCGGCCGCTTTAAGGTAGGTCTCGGCAGCCATGATGCCGGTCGCGACAGCCCTCCTCATCCCGTCTATCAGCCCCCCGATCTTCACGAAGGCTCCGAGCGAGTCGCCCGTCGCTAGGAACCCGTCGGTATAGGGCCTCTTCAACCAAGTCTTGTATCCCTTCGGAATGTTGTGGGCAGAATACTCGACGAGCTCCGCCCCCTCGAGCAGGGCTGCTACGGCCGGGTGGCTTTCAAGCTCCTCAAGGATGTCTACTGGTTTAGAGATCTCGCCGATCCTGCTGACGGACTGCTCTATGAAGGAGTCTAACGAGATTACTATGCCGACGCTCAGCGTGTCCTTGTTGGTGTATAGGAACCCGCCCCCGGAAACCCCCTTCATCACGTCTCCAAGATAGAAGATGGCCCGGCCCTCACCGGGCTTAAGGTTGAAGCGCTCCTCGATCTTTTCGGCGGAGAGCTTGAAGACGTGTTTGACTCCGTGGTAGACTTTGTCGGGCCCTAAGGGGCCGCGGAGCCCCGCCTTCTCGACGAGCTTAGAAGTGACGCCGCTGGCGTCTATCACGAGGTTGCAGGTAATGGTCTCGGAGCTGGTCACGACACCCCTGATCCTCCCATTCTCCCGGTACAGGTCCTCCACGCTCGTGAAAGTGACGACGGCCCCCCCGTTTTCCGACACCTTCGCGGCCATCCACTTGTCGAGCCTAGCCCTCAGGACGGAGTATGCCTCGCCACCCGCCTCGGAGAACCCTGCAACACCGAGCCTTGACAGGAAGGAGTCCTCCCCAATCTCGCCTACCCGGTAAGAGACCTTACCATTATTTCTCCTCGGCTCAGAGAGTATCACAACCTCGTGGGAGACAATCCTCCGCTCCAGCGGCGCCTCCTCGCGGAAGCCCGGGAAGGCGTCTCCAAAGCTGTAGCCTGGGAGGTAGTCTGTGTAGAGTACGCCGCCCGTCACGTTTCTCTGGCCCGGCACCTGCGCCTTCTCGACTAGGGCTACCTCGACCCCCCTCCTAGCCAGGTAGTTTGCAGCCGCGCAGCCGGCGGGCCCCGCTCCGACCACGACTACTTGGTAATCCACCTTCATGAGGCTCGCCCCCGAACGAGCTCGACCAGCTTGGGAAGAACCTCGTATAGGTCGTCTTTGACCACGTAGTGGGCCAGCTGGAAGATCGGGGCGTTGGGGTCGGTGTTGATGGCTACTATCTTCTTAGACCGCATCATGCCGACCCTGTGCTGTATTGCTCCGCTTATACCCGCCGCTATGTATATCTCTGGGGCCACCGTCTTGCCTGTCTGTCCGACCTGCCTGTCCTTCACGATCAGGCCCTCGAGTTCCTTAATGTTGGCGTAGATCAGGGCGCGGGAGGCACCTACTTCCGAGGGGACCCCGAAACGCTCCCTGACAGCGGAGGCAATCTCGGATGCATATCTAAAGGCCTCTGCGGGGTTTCTCGGATTTCCCTTCGCATCCTTCAGAACACCGAGCCCCAAGCTCACGATCACCTTGGCCTCCTCGAGCCTAATGTTGCTCCTAGGCAGGGTCGACTCCTCAAGCACCTTCACGCAGAAGAGCTCCGGAGGAATCTCTACGTCGAGCCGTATCACTTCCCCACTACGAGACTCGTCTCGTGGGAGAGGTGTGAAGGAGCCGGGTCTGATATTGCTCATCTGTGGTCTATGACGCGGCGTGAAAATCTTCGCTATCCTCGTCGCGAAGTCGGGCCGGACCTGGGCTATGCAATCGTTGAACACAAGGCGACCCTGAGGGGTATGCATAACGAAGTCCTCGACCAGGAGGTCTATACAGTCGGCCGCGAGCCCCGTCACTGTGCGGTACGCGACCCTGGCGCCGAGCTCCCTCCCCACCTCATTAGCGACGAAGAGGAACGCCCAGGGCTTCAGCCGCATGACCAGCTCTGAGAGGACGTGGGAGTATGGGAGGGCTTGGTAGCTCTTGAGTTGCGGGCTGTCGCAGAGGATTACCTTATCGGCGCCGTAATAGATCGGCTCATTCGCGACCGAGTCGAGGCCATAGCCGAGCAAGATGCCAACTACCTGCATCCCCATCCTGTCCGCGATCTTTCTAGCCCCCGCTATCACCTCGGTCGTAGGCCTAGTTAGCGCGCCGTCCCTGACCTCACAGTAGACCCAGACATCCCTATACTCGTTGCTCCCCTGCAACCTTAATCCACCCCCCGAACAACTCCTCCACCAGGTCCTCCAGGCTGAAAATCTTCACCAGCCCCCTCGCCTCAAGGTGCTTCGCAGCCTCCTCAGGAAGGTCCTCAAGCCTTGTAAACCGCTCGTAGGGGCCATAAGTCTTCCCGTTGAGTTCGAAGGGCTCAACCCTCGACGCCAAGACCCTTGTCGTGCCCACGATCTTCTGGACAGGCGGAGTACCGATATCGATTCCCGGTCCAACGATTGTGGGCGATCCGGCCAGACCGATCTTCTGCGGATCCGCGCCAATCGCGTCGGCGTTCCAGACAACACTCTCGTAAACCTTCCTCGCGTAGCTGTACAATATCGCTCTCTTTTTCATCTTGAGTGACGGCACTCGCGGTCTATACTCGGTTGAGATCGTGAGGACGCAGGGTAGCGGTACCTGCAGCTTCTGTATGAGGTCGCCGATTCTGCGCTCTACATAGACTTGGCCCGCCTCGACGTCCGCGTCAAGGTCTCTCACGTAGGTCACGCTGGGCACGGGGATTCCTAACTCCATGCTGAGAGCCTCGGCGACTTGGGGGCCGGTGCTCCCCGTCTCACCGTCGCTCGTCTTTATCCCCGCTATTACGACGAATTTCCTGACCTCCTCCCTAACCCTCCTCAGAATGTTCAGTGCGTCTTCCGCGGTAATCTCGCCGGAAACGAGCCTATCCGAGACTGTTTTCCCCCTCAGCGTCGGCAGCGTAGAGTAAACTATGTGTGGAACTAGGTTCTGCCCATACAGCTCCCTCGCCCTCTCGACGAATCGCTCCGCTCCCTCGCCGCGCTCGAGGATGGAGATGAGTTCGTTTATGGGGTCGAGGTGCTGCTGGACAATCTTTTTTATGCCGAGGCTGAGTGTGTAGGAGGTCGCCCAAGTGTCTGCGCCAGCCATCCTCCTGTCGCTCAGGATATAAGACTCATCTATGCCCTCGACAGGGGCCGCGAAGAGGTTTGCGGCTATAGTCTTCAGCTTGAAGTCGGGCCCCATGGTTAGCGATACGACCTTGCCTCCGAAGGCCCGTTTAAGGTAGTCAGAAGCCTCCACCGCCTTGCTGTCAAAGGGGTTCATAACGAGGTCCATCTCCTCGCGCCTGAGAACTCCGCCCACAGTCACGACCTTAGTCGTCCTTGAGGGGACAGCCTTGTATAGAGCGATGATAAGCATGTATTGCTCCCAAGGTGCGAGGGATTTGCGAAAATATATATCGTTCATGCCCCCGCATGGCTGGGGTGTGAAAGCCTTAGGCGAGTGGCGGGCAAGGTGCGCCCTCTGCGGCGAGCCCCTCAGGCCGGCCGAGGCCCTGGCCTCCAAATACGCATGCCTAGCGACCTGCACACCAATAACTAGGGCTCCACACCTCCATGCCCGGCATAAGTCCTACTTAAGGGAGGCCGGGAGGGTTGCTCCGCCGATCACATACTCGTTCCTAGGCCTTTGCTCGGTCACCCTGGCCTTGCTCCTGGCCTCGCAGCACTTCCTAGCAACCCTGACCCTCGCCCTGGCTCTAACCGTCTTGGCCTACGGGACCTATGCGAGGCTGAGGCTTTTGGCGAGGCATAGGGCTCGAGCATATAAATAGCGCGGTCGCGCGTCTGTCACTAGTGAAAGTTATCACGCTGTCAGCGGAGCGGCCCCATGAGGAGTTTCTACCCGCGGGCAGGAAAAAGTCCGCGGTCTTGGCCTCGGTGATAGCGGTGCTGGGGGCTCTCAGCCTCTTCGCACTCCCCCAACAGGCCGTTTCCAATCAATATGGCGTCCTAGCTATACTGACGGCCGGCCTGATCGCGTTCTTGGTCTTATTCGCGCCCCGGGGCCCGGTGGAGTCAGCCGAGGTCGTGAGGCGCGATTCTCAGATACACGTCAAGTTAAGTCTCGATAAGGAGAGGAGCGGCTACGTCGAGGTTGGTGAACTAACCATGTTTGGCTTTAGCCGCGAGGAGTCCTACCACACCCTCTTCAACTTGGAGCCTAAGAGCTCGCAGCACTTCTCGAATCAGAGGAGGATCGAGTTCATGCTCCCCCTCAGCGAGGCGGGTGGCCTCGTTTATCGTAGAGGCAGTGCACTAAACGGACTCATCAAGTGCCCGGGCTGCAAGATCATCCTCCAAGATGGGCAGGAGCTATACGCCGCCGCCCTCGTCTCGATAGGCAGAGCTAGGAAGACCCACCCCGCGAAGACGACGCTCCTGGCTGGAGGCGCCCAGTGCATCCTGAGGGAGGGTGCCGAGGGCGGCCTGAGCTTCCTCATCTCGGCTGCGGAGGTTGCTGGGGGGATGGGATCAGCTAAGGTCTCCCTCAAGATACTGAGGAGGCTGAGGGAGCGCGACATTGAGCTCTCTTTCGAGGAGAAGATTATGGAGCTCGGATCTGGGGGTGGGAGCTCCGGAGTCTGGAGGCCTGGCAGCCTCGGGGGCAAGGGGATCGTGATCATCTTTAACGGGACTTTGAGCTTCCTAAACGTAGTGGAGGCGCTAGGCCTCAATGAGCTGCTGCTAGACCCGGCGCCCGGCGTGGAGTACTCGGTCGTGCTTGAGACCAGCTTGACGCGCCTAATTAGCTGGAGGGACGAGGCGCCTCTCACGATCTCGCTAAATGGGGCGGAAAAAGATTAGGAGAAGAGACCCCATCAGAATCACGTAGAGGATCAGGATCAGTATCCTAGTCCTCCGCTCCCTCCTCAGCCGATCAGCCTGGATCTTCCGACACTCGTCGGAGCAGATCTCCTCCTTCGGCGGGATCGCCTTGCCACAGATTATGCAGTGCCTATGGTCCGGGATTCTCCCCCTCTTCTCCCGGGGTATCTGAGACATTGATACTCAGGCCGCGGCAAGCGATATAAGTATATGTCAAGCACATATCCTCGCTCCCTAGCCATGTTTAGCAGACTCCCCCTTTACGCAGACGGCGTAGAGGCGTCTGTAGCCACGCCTCGTCCTGATCTTATGTACAGTCTCTAGCTGGAAGCCCTGCCTCGCTAGGACTCTCCGGAGGTGGCTGGTCTCATAAAACCTGACGTTTGAGATGTCGAGGAATACGCTCACACCTTCTCGCCCCCATCGCGCGAGATACCTATCCCTCTCGCTGGGCGGCTTGAAGCCGCGTGGCTTGCCGAAGACCATGTAGACATCCCTGCTCCGCATCACACACCCCCTTAGGCTGGCTACTGAGACCCTAACTAGGCGCGCATCTCCAAATCGCCACGAATCTACCTGAGGCTCACCGAGGTCCGACCAAACTATGTCGGAGGGGTCCTCGTAGTCGAAGATCAGTAGGCCGCCACCCTTCAGCATCCTCCAGGTGTTTCTCAAGAACCTGGCGAGATCACGTTCAACCACTGGTATGGACCAGTTTAAGCAGAGCGCGGCGTCGAAGCTCCTCCTCGGCCTATAGCTGTAATAGTCGCCCACCAGGAACCTGACGTTAGTGACCCCCTCGGAGGCCCTTCTAGCCTGGCGGACCATGTGGGGGGAGAGATCTATCCCCGTCACCTCGAATCCACGCTCAGCAAGCATCCTGGCATGAGTCCCAACGCCGCAGCCGAGATCTATGACCGTCCTGCACCCACGCCTCTCCAGCTCACTAGCGATGAGGCTGACCTCAGACGAGTAGTCCCTCTCCTCAAGTACCTCGTAGAAAGGCGCGAGCTCCCTATAGAGGGGCCTAATAGGCACGTCCCCCAAACCGGGGACGGTGGTATAAAGGAATTAGCTTAACATGTAGTTCCTATTTTTCTGGCTCCAGCTATCCGGAGAGGTTAACCCTGCACCCAACAAGACCTCTGATTAAGAGCGTAGGCATAAATATTGACGCAGCGGTGTTTAGTGGGTGAACCTGCATTTTCAGGACGAATTTATTGTTGACGCCAATGTACAACACGTATGGGAGTTACTAACGAATATTGATGAGGTGCGAAAAATAATCCCAGACCTACGAGAATACGAGTTTATAGACAGTAATCAAGCGAGAGTAGTATTGGGCGTTGGTCTGGGTTTAATAAAAGGCTCATTTAGAATGCTTCTCACAATAGACCCCATAGAACCCCAAAGGGCGACTAAGATCATGTGTGTGGGTGATGGCTTGCAAAGCAGAGCCTCTATCATTATCAATTTATGTCTGGAGCCGTTATCGGATTCTACAAGGATCCGATGGGATGCAGACGTAAGCATAACTGGTTTGATCGCAAATGTAGGAACAAAAATAATACATGACACGACAAAAAGAAAGGTAACCGAGATAGTTGAAGGTATAAGGAGAACTTTAAGTAAAGGATAAACGAGTCTGCCAAACACAATACATATTAGTCGGAACAAGTTGTCTAACGGACGTGAAATCTCTGGAAAATATTGCAGCTGTGAAGAAGGATCTTGAGGTCCTTATCGGCCGTGAGAATGTATCAACTAACTTTTACACGGTGTCGGAATATTGCATGAACCATGTCGCTAAAAACATCTTTGCGATGAGTAAACATAAACCATTTATTGTGGCAAGACCTATCTCTATGGCCCAGCTTATTGCAGTTGTAAAATATGCGAATCAAGAAGAGATACCGATCTTTCTGCGAGGCGGAGGCACTGGATATTCCGGTGGAGAGGTGCCAACAAGCTCGGGCATAGTGATTGAGCTCACCGGATTGAACAAAGTAAAAAGTGTTGATTCTCGGAGCAGACACGTCGTATGCGAAGCTGGAATAACAGTCAAGGATCTCAACACATTTCTGATGGACAATTACAATCTTTGGTGGCCACATGATCCCGGGAGCAGGGATTGGGCGACAGTCGGCGGGAGCATAGCTACGCTCGGCTGTGGGGCTTACACGACTAAGTATGGATACGCCCCCGCCTCGGTCACTTACATGAAGATCGTAACTCCCGAGGGAGAAATAATAGAACTCGGCAGTAAGATAAGGAACGACATGACCTGCTACAATATGATAGATCTATTTGCGTCATCTGAGGGAACTTTAGGGATTATTTTGGAGGCGTCTCTAAAGGTCTTTCCTATTCCGAAACACAGAGACCTCGTGATAGGAGTCTTTGAAACCTTCAAAGAAGCGGTAGATACATGTTTTAGCATCGCTGATAGTGGTTTATACCCAGAGTCGCTGATGATGGAAGACTCTCTTCGATTTGTCTTAGAAGGGCTTGCTCCCCACATAGATATTGACGATCCCTCTGTCAAGAGGCTTCAATTAGACCGACGTGAGGCGGTAGTTATCGTATCGTACGGCGGTCTCGAGTCATTTGTTAAAGCTTGTCGCAGTGAAACTGCGCAGATCATGTTATCGAAGGGGGGCATAATTGTAGATGATAAACGAATCGTCGATGCGTATTGGAAATCCAAGACTGAGCTTCCTTCATGGTCTAAGGAAATGCAAGGTGTGCGGGTGCATAGTTTTGTGCCAGCTATACCCTTAAACGTTGCTACTGACTTCAATGCGAAATATAATCAGCTTATTGGAGAGCTCGGCCTAAATAAAGGTGGGGCTAGATATTATGTTGTTTTACCTTGGATGGAGTGTACGGTTAGCCCCACAGCTATATTTGATGACAACGATCCTAACAGCGTGGCCGCCTATGAGGAATTCACTAGACGGTTTTCAGAATATGTTAGAGGGATCGATGGAGCACCAGCCTCTACGACGGGGGTTGGAATGCGCTTGCTGGATATAGTGGAGAAGCTGACAGCTAGAAGTCAACTTACAATAGCTCGAAAGATAAAAAGTTGCATAGACCCTAAGAATATTCTCTGCCCGGACAAGAAATTCAGAAGTGGCTGACAAACATGGTATTAATCCTTAGACGCGGCCAAATTCAATCGCTCATCACAATGCAGGACGCTATCAAGGCTGTGGAGAATGCCCTAATCGAGATCGGCGAAAAAATGGTCGTTCAACCCCACCGTCCATATCTTCAAATATCATCTACAGCTGGATTTTTGCTCAATAGTGGATATCTCAAAAGGCTAGGAGGCGTTGGCGTGAAAATTGCCTCATCTTATGCTGGAAATTTTGAACGAGGTTTACCAACTGTGTCATCGCTAATTGTTCTCTTTGACCCGGATACGGGGTTGCCGTTGTCAATCATGGAGGGGGGATATTTAACAGCACTAAAAACGGGGGCTGTAGGTGGTGTGGCTGTAAAATATTTATCACGTGATGATGCTGAAAATCTCACACTTATTGGAGCTGGCGAGCAAGCCAAGTTCCAATTATTCGCAATTCAGCTGGTACGCCCTATTAAAAAAGTTAAAGTTTTATCAAGGAGGAAAGAAAGCGCGGCTCGATTCGCATATGAAATGAGTCGTCGTTTTGGAATAGATATTGAAGTCGCGGAGAATAGTAAGTGTGCCCTAAAAGACTCCGACATTATTGTCGCCGCGACTACATCTACTACGCCTGTAATAGTTGGTGAGGAGGTAAGTGAAGGTGTACATATCAGCGGGATAGGGTCCTTCACTCCTGAGGCCGCAGAGATAGACGCGCGGTCTTTCGCTCGGTCTGGAAGGGTATATGTAGATAATTTGGAGGCGATTAACGTAGGAGACATAAAATTCGCGATCGAAATGGGTGCCATATCATTGGGCGAGGTGTACCACCTCGCTGATGTGATGAGTGGTAGAGTTGTAGGGCGGAAGGGGCGAAGCGACATAACAATATTCAAATCAGTTGGTGGTGCGGCTTATGATGTCGCCGTAGCTCTACAAACTTACAGGAAGGCTCGTGAAACTGGTGTCGGGATAGAATTTGATCTTTTATCGTGAAAGTCTCCCTCATTATTGCTGAATTTTGAGAACCTATGATTCTACCAAAAAAGCCCACAAGCCCATTGGGCATGAACTTGAGTGCCAGTATCACCGCGACGCTAAATATTATCTGACTTAGAGCAGCGCTGTATGACCGAATTAACTCAGAGAATGGCCATATTAAATATGCTCCTATAAATGGTCCAAGGAATGTCCCAAGCCCTCCCAAAACGCTTATGACAATGATTGTACCCATAGTACTAAGATCAGCCATGGCCGGACTTATGTAACCGATAATATGGGCATAAAACCCACCCATTAATCCAGCCAAAAAACTCGAGTAGGTAAATGCAAAGAGTTTTATCTTTATGATATTCACACCGTAAACTGCTGCGGCTTCCTCATCTTCTCTAATCGCCTTCAAAAACATGCCATATCTGGACCTAGTAAAGATGTAGGAAACTAACATGGCGAAAAGCATGAGTAACAAACTAGCGACATAATACTCATGTAGGCTGAAGAACGGCGACTTTAGTAATAAATACTCTGTCTTCAGACCCGCTTTTCCACCTGTAAGTTTGTATTCTGACTGTGTAAAGAGGTAAACTATGTAAGAAAACCCGAAGGTTGTTAGGGCAAAGTATATGCCTCTCAGCCTTAGACTAGCCGCCCCAATCCCGAGACCGATTATAGCAGCTACTGTCCCCCCAAGAAAAATTGATCCAATTGGGTGTATACGTAGAATGTTAACAAGAAAAGCGGAAGAGTACCCACCAACCGCAAGAAGGCCATGTTGGGCGAAGCTGAACTGTCCTCCGTAGCCTAATACAATGTTCCAACTCATAGCAACCACTGTATAATAATTTGCAAAAATCATAACCCAAACCCAAGAAGGAGGAAGCGGGAGGATAATAGGCAAAATAAAGAGGATAATAGGCATAATGATAATCAAAGTCTTTAATTGGTTATCATTCCTGATACCCGCGACCATGCGCTGCCACCATATTGTATACTAAGACGAACTTAAAGCATCAGTATATAAGCCTCGCTCTTAATCCGTTACTTGTTGGAGTTTATTGTTTTTTTGGTTACTGGCCTTTCCGACTGGTGGCTACTCTGTCTAGGCGGTAAGCCGAAAGAATAGCCTCCTCAGACCATATATTGAGGGGCAAAGCCCCTAAACGCGAAGAGCCTAAATAAAAGGTTCACAGTAGCCTCCGAACAAGCTATGGGTTAAGAGTGAACCAAATAAGCAACGAGGTGAAACTGTTAACTTTAGCCCGTAGAGTACCCCAGAAAAACCACTGGAAAACCGGCTCTCTCCCTCAAAAAGATAACAGTAATACCTGTTAAAGGTCCGGAAAAGAAAATGAAGTATTTTGAAATGACTTCATTGATAATCTTTAATTCAATGTGTTACGGGATAAGATCTGATGAGACAATGCATAGTCAAGAACTTAAAAAGGAATTGGAAAGTATAGTGGGCATAGAAAACGTTCATGGCAGCTATTATGACATATCAACAATACATCTTGAACAATATGCCGACGTAATGCAGTTCAGACACCTTTTAGACATGCCAAAATTAGTTGTAAGACCGTCGACCGCAGAAGAAGTCGTCTCAATAGTACCTCTTACTAACAGATTGAGGGTGCCCATCATACCAATGGGTGGTGCAACCGCGCTTTATGCGTGGGGGGAGCACTACCTAAACGCACCAACACCATCATTATTGACACTAGAGGACTAAACAGGATCATTGAAATTGACGAGTGCAACTTGACATTAACTGTAGAGGCTGGAGCTACAATTCAACAAGTAAATACCATACTAAAAAAGGGCCTATGATTCCCCCCATCACCCAAAGAGTTATAGAGCAGCTACTGTCGGGGGAGCGATAAGTTCAAATGGTGTGGGCCCTTTTATGACTAAGTACGGACGGCCTAGCGAACAAGCGCTTAAATTAAAGGTAGTTTCCTCGCGTGGGGAAATACAAGAGGTCGGGAATAAGACCGTGTCTGATAATGCTCAGCGTCTTAGAGAGCTGTTTTTAAGTTCTGAGGGGAGTTCAGGTGTCATCGTGGAAGCCACACTCAAAATCTATGAAATCCCCCGCGTACGCCGGATCATGATGTATAGCTTCCGATACATCGATAGTGTGTGTAGGGCTATTAGATGGATTGGCTGCTCAGGTATCGCACCAGAAGCGGTAATGATCGTAGAAAATGTACGTCTCTACAACGAGGCTCTTTCATATCTGGTTAGCAGTTCAAACGTAGATGTATTCAAGGTCTTAGAGTGTAGAAAGTTTTACCTCCTACCCTCCCTAGCAGGTGAGCAAGAAATTATCGATACGGCCTTGGCAAGTATCTGGGAAACTATACCGAGATTGAGCATGGAAACTCACTTCACATATGGCGGCAAATCCGCAAGGAATTGGACCCAGACGCAATATTCGACATCCAATGAACCCTCTGCATGAAAATGCCGGTTTTAATCTGCAATGTTAGGCAAATGTCTAATTTGAGTAAGTAAAAAATATAAATAATAATAGTTAAATACAGGGAATCTATGTAACAGTCGATGAAAAAAGTAGCTGTAAACGCGTTAACAAAATCCGTTGCAGCGATAATATCGGCTCTTATAGCGATTTCAGCTGCTACGGTAGGAGTATTATTACTATACGGAGGTTTCCAAGGGACATCGGAGACAATAAAAATAGGAGTTTTAACACCGTTGTCCGCTCCTGCCGACTTCACTTCAGGGAAGCTGATATTGAGCGTTGCTGAAATCTTTAGAGATTATGTAAATGAAAAGGGGGGAATAAAGAGTAGACGAGTGGAGCTGGTTGTTGAAGACCAAACACTTGACCCTGCCAAGGCTGTTGCCTCTCTCCAGAGAATGGTGACGGAGAAGAGGATTGTTGGCCTCATAGGTCCCTGGGAGAGTTTAATCGCACTCCCAGTGGCCAGAGCGACAAATGACTATCCAACCATCATGTTTGTAACATATAGCTGGGCCGACGCCATTACTGCTGACAAACCAAAGTATGTCTTCAGGGTCGGTGTCTATAACTCGCTTTTCGCGGCACACCTATTAGACTATGTAAAGTGGAGGGGCTATAAACACGTCGCAGTGCTTACGGAGCAGTCGCCTTACGGTTTGGGCTTCAGAGACGCGATGATAAGTTTAGCGAGGGAGAGGCTTCCAGAGCTCCAGATAAGCAGCGTTGAGGCTCCGCAGGACAAAGTCGATTTCTCTGCCGAGCTCCTCAAGATCAAGGATCTGAAGCCGCAACTTCTTGTAGTTGCGTTTAACTTGCCCGCCATAGCCCAGATTAATAAGCAGTTCTATGAGCTCGGCCTCGACAAACAGATGGAGATCATACAGGGGCACGATTGGCCTGCGTGGGATGGAGGTAAGACTTGGTGGGAGACGCTCGGCGAGAAAGGTGTAGGTGGTAGATACCCAACTTACTATAGCCCAAACATGAAGATATCTCCTGCTTGCGAGGACTTCAGAAGACTATATAAAGAGAAAACAGGAGCGGAGCCTGTACATTGGATTTTCTGGTACTGGGACTCCCTCAGGATACTGCAGAAGGCCATAGAGGACACAGGCTCTACCGATCCCAACGTTCTCGCGAGCTATATCGAAAAAATTGACATGGAAGGCTGTACGGGTAGAATCCGATTCGTAAACGACCCCACGCCAGGCTCTCCAATGTGGCACCAGTGGATGGAGATGACCCAGTTCGTGATGGAATTCACTGAGCTCAACCAGCCAGTGGAGAAAACTAAACAGATATACCCACCGCCCTAACAGAATGGTCTTACAGAGATGTCTACACCAGTCAACCCTACACTCTTTTTCGAATTCTTCATAGTTGGCTTAATTCTTGCCTCTATATACTCACTAATGGCGACCGGCCTAACACTAATCTATAGCATATTAAGAGTTGTCAACTTCGCGTATGGGGAAATATACATGTTAGGGGGATACGCGTTTTATTTTATGACCACGCTCTTCGGTGCGCCCACTATACTCGGACTCCCAGTAGCCGCTCTAACAGGGTTCGCCGCATCTCTATTGCTTGAAAGACTAATAGTAAAGGACATCTATAATAGAAATATAGATAGGCCGACTGAGTATGTGGTATTGGGGACATTCGCTGTCACAATCTTTCTGCAAAATTTTGCTATCCTCTTATTTGGCCCATTCTTAAAGACCACGCCTCCACTTGTGGAGGGTAAGCTTAGTCTACCTACTTTTTCGATCTCATACGACCGTATAATAGCGATGATTGTAGCTTTGACTACCTTAGCGTCATTATACCTTTTCATAAAGAAAACATGGGCTGGCAGAGCGTGGCTTGCGGTTGCCCAAAACCGGGAGGGGGCGAAAATAATTGGTATAAATGTAGAACGGGTAGGAATGGTCTCGTTTGGGGTTGCAGGGGCGCTTGGAGCCCTAGCGGGGGGTGTCCTAACACCCGTTTACGGCGTGTATCCAACTGTTGGTACGACCCCATTAGTTATAGGGTTCGTTATAATTGTTATAGGTGGACTAGGCTCGATAAAGGGGAGTCTAATAGGTGGAGTCATCGTTGGTTTGGTCCAATCACTTATTTCAGGTCTGGCGGCACCTGTGTATGGTGAGATGACACTCTGGATTATTCTTCTATTATGCCTATTAGTTCGACCGAGCGGTCTTTTTGGTGAGAGAATTAGAGAGGTGTGACTAGCTACTATGTGTTAAACCACTGCCTCACCACATCGTGAAGTCGTCTCAGAATACTTGATGCTTCCTCGCCCAACATAACTCTACCATTATTAAGGACATAACAGTGATCAGAAATTGATAATGCGTCTTTCACGTTCTGGTCAACCAGAAGTATAGTCTTTCCCATCTCTTTTATTGACGAAATGGTCTCGTAGATTTTAGATGCAAACTTGGGAGATAACCCCGCAGTTGGCTCATCCATGATGAAGAGTCTGGCATCTAACAAGAGTCCGCGGGCAATAGCCACCATCTTCTGTAGACCACCACTAAGAAGATGTACTTGTGTCTTTCGATATCGTAAGAGGTCGGGAAGCATTTCTGTTAAGACAGCTTCGATACGTGCTTCTGCGTTTCTATCATCGATACGTAGACTCTTATGCGCTAGCATTATGTTTTCCTCAACAGTGAGTGTTGGGAAGAGCTGATTATCCTGAGGTACATAACATATCCCAAGCGAAATTATTTTACGTGTTTCCAGCCGAGTTATATCGCTCTCGTCGAATAGTACCCTTCCCTTAATTTTAGGTATAAGGTTGAGGATGGATTTTAGCAGGGTGGATTTCCCGGCACCATTTGGACCAATAATACACGTCACCTTTCCCTTAAGCACATCCAATGTAATATCAGTTATGATAGGTACGTCTCTAAAATAGCCTGCTGAGAGGGACTCAACCTTCAGAAACATGTGATCCACCAAGGTATGCCTCTATCACGGCCTCGTCCGCCAGTACTTGTGTTGGCTTACCCTCAGCTATTAGCCGACCTGTATGCATGACACCTATCCTATCGACAATCTCTACGAGCTCACTGATGATGTGGCTGACGATAATCACGGCGACCCCTTTCTCTTTTCTGATCATCTGAATATATTCCATCTGCTTTTGCATTATGGTGGGTGAGACGCCGGCAAAAGGTTCGTCAAGCAGAAGCAATTTTGGATTACACATCAGGGCTCGGCCGAATTCCAGAAGCTTTGCCTGGCCGCCTGAAAGCCTGCCTGCCGGCATATGGGCAACGTGCTCTAATCCGAGGAATCTCAGTATTTTAGCGACGTCACTCCGTATCTTTCGTTCATCTCTCCCGTTAGCTTTGCCGTATCCCGCTATTATTAAGTTTGAGTACACATCTAGTTTCTTCCATAATTTTGGTATCTGGAACGTCCTTGCCATTTGTTTATATGCATCAGAGTATGGTGGTTGATTACTTATTTCAACACCATTAAAAAATATTTCTCCCCCATCAGGCTTGTATATTCCGCTTATGAGATTAAGGAGTGTTGTTTTGCCCGCGCCGTTTGGGCCTATGAGTCCATATATCTCCCCTTCCGTTAAGGTCAGAGAGACATTATCGACTGAAACCACTCCCCCGAATCTCTTGGTTACTCCTTTTAATTCTAAAATTTCCATGCGTCGACGCGATAGTTGCATAACATTGTATTTATATTTTTATCCACTAATTTGATCGTATCCAAATAAGGTTGTCCAATTAGAGGTGTGGGGCGTGGTCATGTAATTTACTGACCTTGCTTAAGACCCTTAGACGTCTCTATTCCCCGCTTGAAACACGAATGGCGGCAGCACATCTTTACAGACCTTAAATAAAGCCCCTTTTTAAGACATTAATCCATTGTAGTCGCTGTTTTGGTCGCCAACCTGATGAGGCCGGGCTCCGCTACTCAGGCTTGATCTTGTAGTAGCGGTGGGGAACCCTGACATACACTATCTCGCTAGGAATTTAGACGGCCGGCGCCTCATGAAGCTTGACGTGGTGAGACGACACAATACACTGTATATCTATGCGAACGTGTATAAATATCGGGCGCTTGTGCAGGTCTGGGGGTTGGCTGAGGCCTGTTTTGCGGAGCCCGAGTATCTGATCTATCAGCCCTACGTGGGGCTTCATGTGGTCTACCATGCGCGCCGGATCCTCTATAGGGGTCGGTCGAGGTACCAGAAGATAGACATCATCGAGAACGAGGCCTACGGGATCATGCTCTTCCTAAACAACAATCTGCAGCACGCAGAGCTGGATGCGGAGATCTTTAACAGGGCGATAACGCGGCCAATCCTTGCGAGGAAGGCGAAGCGCGTCCTGGTGCTGGGCGGGGGAAGCGGCCAGACCGTAAAGACGCTTCTAAAATCTAGGAGGGTTGAGGCGGTAACGGTGGTTGAGATCGACGAGGAGGTCGTGGAGGCGTGTAAGAGGAACATACCGGGGGTTAGGGAGGCGTTGGAGGACAGGAGAACCAGGCTGGTGATAGGGGATGCCTTCGAGTTCATCAGGATAAGCAGGGAGAGCTACGATGGATTGGTGGTTGACCTGACGGAGGAGAGGCTTAACGATATCGGATCTTTTGAAGAGGTCTACAGGTTTGCCGCGGAGAGATGCAGAGGCCTCGTCTCGGCCTATATAGGGTCGACCGCGCCGCAGCTCGACGGGCCCGAGAGGATCAGACGCCATCTCGAGTCCGCTCAGCGCTACCTCGAGAGGTGCAGGGTGAGAAACGTCTTTATTCCATCGTTCGGGTCGAGACAAGCCTTCCTCTACGCCGGAGTTCATGAGGGCTCTCGAGGAGGGGTGTAGAGAGGTGGGAGCCTACCTCATAGTCGACGAGGTCCAGTCAGGCTTTGGGCGGGCTGGACGGGTCTGGAGCCACCTAGAGCACGGAGTTAAGCCGGACATCATGGTAGCGGGCAA
>Ga0079997_115679_pt1 | contig 33007 bp, 36 predicted proteins | sample PerSpoCPS_CMetaG_FD_69200 | JGI IMG/M metagenome (GOLD analysis project Ga0079997, IMG submission 69200) | Archaeal communities from Yellowstone National Park, Wyoming, USA - Perpetual Spouter C (PS_C) MetaG (SPADES assembly) (version 2) | ecosystem: Environmental > Aquatic > Thermal springs >... | reverse complement strand
ATGCCGTGGAGTTCGACCGCCTCCCGGCGCTGCCCCTGCTGCGCGGTGGACCCTCGTATTTCCACCTCGCGGCCATCCCGCTGTTCCTGTGGCTGATGCTCCTGAGCGGGCGCTTCCCCGACCTGGAGTTGACCTTCCGCTGGACGGGGCGGGATCTCCTCGCCATCCTGGTCCATCTGGCCGGGTTCGCGGCCTTCGCCCTCCCCTTCGGGTGGCTCACCGGCTTCCTGACCCCAGCGTCGACCCATCCGGGCCTGCCGGAGGCCCTCCTCCGCCTGCTGGCCATCTATCTTTTCATCGCCCTTCCGGAGGAGATCCTCTTCCAGGGCGCGCTGCATGTCCACCTGCAGCGGGCCCTGGGATGGCCGCCGCTGCGCACCCTGCTGCTATCCTCTCTGCTCTTCGGCCTCGCCCATCTGAACAACCGTTCTGCAGCGCATCGTCATTTATTTCACCCGCCTGGGGTGAAACTCATGACGGGCTGCTTCCTGCTTCATCGACCCATGGCTCGTAGACCGGGCCTTGCCCGTTCCGCCGCCAGAGGGATCTCCACAGGCGTCACTTCCCGGGGAACTCCCGGTAGGGCCTTTCAGGGCGGCCAACCCATAACGACGCAGGTTGAGGGCCGCGTTGAGATCCCGATCCACCTCCAGCCCGCACGCCTCACAGCGGAACACCCGCTGGGAAAGAGGGAGTGCGGGGCCGACCCAGCCGCATCGCGAGCACATCCGCGTGGACGGGAAGTCCCGCGGCGCAATGAGGAGCACGACCCCATACCAGGCGCACTTATACTCCAGCATCCGCCGAAAGGCCCCCCACCCCACATCCTGGATGGCCCGGGAAAGGCTCCCGTTCCGCGCCAGGCCCTGCACGTTCAGATCCTCCACCACCAGAACCGGCTTGGCTTTCGCCAGCTCCGTGGTGACCTTGTGCAGGAAATCCCGGCGGATGTTCCGAACCCGGCGGTGCAATCGGGCCAGACGCAACACGGCCTTCTCATAGTTGCGGGAGAAAACCGTTCGCTTTCGCTCCTCCCCTGTCTCCGGGTCCTGCTCCACCACCGTCTGCTTCTGCTTCCGGGAGAGCTGCTTCGAACGCCGCTTCAAAAGCCGCAAGGCCTTCTCCAGAGGCTTCGGGGCCTCGATCCGCGTTCCATCCGACAGCACGGCAAAAGCCTCCAGCCCCACGTCGATGCCCACCACATCCTCCGGACCCCGGACCTCCCGGGGCTCGGGATCCGGGCGCTCCACCTCACAGGTCAGGCTCACAAACCAGCGATCGGCTTCCCGGGAGATGGTCGCCGAGAGGATGCGGGCCTTCCCGGACTGAAGGAGCTCCAGGAGCTTGTCCGTCCGCTCCTTGGTGCGGACCTTGCCGATGCGAGGGAGCTGCACGTGCCGGGGAGTGACCCGGATGGAGCCGGTCAGCCGGGCCTTGTTGTCCGCCAGGGCCTTCTTGCGCTTGAAGCGAGGGAAGCCGGCCCGGCCCTCCCGCCAGTTGCGGACGGCCCGCTCCAGATCCCGGAAGGCCTCCTGAGGAGCGCACTTGGACACCTCCACCCACCAGGGGGCGTGCTTCCGCTTCCACTCGTTCCAGTCCTTGTGGAGGTCCACCGCCGAGGGGATCCGCTCGCCGCGCGCTTGGGCTTCCAAACAGCGGGCCAGGCCCCAGTTGTAGGCGAAGCGGGCGGCGCCCACGTGCTTCGCCAGGGCGATCCGGGCCTCCCGGTTGGGGTCCAGCTCGAAGCGGAACGCCTGTCTCACCCGCATCCCATCGCCTCCAGCGCCCGCCCGGAACCCCCGCCGCCAGCGAGCCCGGTCCGAGCGCTTCGGGGTCGAAGCGAACGATAACCAAATCGCCAGCAGTTGTCAACCGTTCCGCCAGCGCAAACCGTCCCACCGCCTCCCGCCATCCGGCGATTCGCAAAATGTTCCCGGAGCGGAATTGCCGCTCCGGATCTGGGAAAATGTTCCCGATTCGGAACCGCCCCATCCCCGGCGCCGGAGAAAATCGCGCCTCTCTCCCCTACCCGAGCAGCCCGAGCAGCGCCAGCGCCCCTCCCAGGGCCAGGAAGGGGCCGTAGGGGATGGGAGTTTTGAACGTCCCCCGCCGTGAGAGCAGCAGCCCCAGGGCAAAGGCCCCGGCCATCAGAGCCCCCCACGACAGCGCCCGCAGGCCCCGCGGGAAGCCGGCGGTCAGCCCGATGAAGGCCGCCAGCGTCGCGTCCCCTCCCCCGATCCCGCCCCGGGTGACCACCGCCAGCCCGAAAAAGAAGACGAAGGCGGAAAGGCCCATCCCCCAGGCCCCGATGGCGCCTCCCTCCAGCCACGGGGAGACCGGGGCCGCCAGGGCCGCCAGGGCGATGGCCGGCAGCATCACCGCGTCGTAGATGCGGCGGCGCTCCAGATCCGTCACGACCACGAGGGCCAGGATCATCAGATACAGGGCGCAGAGGATCCCCCGGGGGGAGAGGCCGAAGCGTCCCAGGGCCAGCGCCCACAGCAGCGGCACCCCCGCCTCCAGGGCCAGCTCCCGGGCCCGCGGCCGCCGCCCGAAGCGAATCCACGCGATCCAGGCGGACCGCAGCCGATGGGGAACGACGCGTCGGGCCGGCAGGGCGTCGGCCAGCCCGTTGGCCAGCATCCCGAGAAGCCATGCGAGGGGGAGAAAAGTCAGGATCTCCACTTGACATCCTCGATCGCCCGGGCTATCATGGTGTTGAAGCCGGAACGCCTGGCGGCATTGCAACATTCGATGTAATCGAACCTTGTAATCGAACCTTGCAGGGAAGAGAGGGAAAGCAGGAACGCCGCGGCGGCATCCCCGGATCTTCCTCTCTTTGCTCCGCAAGGGCACGCCAGGACGTGTCCCCTTAGCCAGTCTACCACCCTGCCGCATGCCGGACACGCCCGGGACGTGTTCTGCGGATCCACCCAAATCACCGGAACGCCGTAGAATCTTGCCTTGTGCTCCAGGATGCGGTGGAACTTCATAATCGACCAGAAGTGGAGCAGGCGCTGCCGCATCCTCCTGGACTTCCCCTCCCCAATCCGCTCCTTCATCCCCCGAAGATCCTCCAGCGCCAGAGCCGCTTTCATCCCGAGGGCCCACGCCATCAGCGCCAGGGCCAGATGATGCCAGAAGTTCTCCGTCTTCTGCTTCCGGATCCTTCGATGCTTGGAGGCGATCTTCTTTTTGGCCTTCGGGTTGCGCTTCCCTCTCGTCCCTTTGATCTCGCGCCGCAGATGGTCCCGGCTGGCCTTCCCCACATACCCCGTGTCGATCTCCCGGATCTCACCGGTGGAGGTCACAAAGGCCGTGAGATTCCCTTTATTGCTTTCGATTCCGATCACCCCCTCCGGCTCCATAGGGGATGGGGTCGGGGAACTTCAGGGGGATGGAGAGGGAGTGGGCTGTGAGCGTCGGCTCCCCCATCCGCGCCCGCCCCGCCTTCCACTCATCCAGCAGCCGGCGATGCTTGTGGTGAGGGCGAAAGGCGAGGACGATGGGCTCCGGATCCCGGGGGGAGACCGGGATCGTGACGGTCAGGAGCTCCCCATCCCATTCAATTCTCACGGCCTGCTTGGTGAGATAAACCGATGGCCGCTGGATCTCCGGCCGGTCCGCCCGGGTCTTTCCCTTCCGCTCCTGCTCCGTCATCGCGTCCTCCTTTCTGTTTCAAATTCAAAAAAGCTCCTCGCCCTTCGACGCATGGGCATGAGGCGCTCCAGGTCGAAAAAGAATCCGCACCCATCGTCCAGGATCCCCTGGATCTCCTCCTCCCCCAGCGGGCGGGCCCAGGTCTCGCCGTCCCGCCGCGCGGTCAGGAACACCGCCACGTCCTCCCGGGGCGCCTTCTCCAGGACCGCCAGCAGGAAGTGGGCGCTGTGGGTGGAGATCCAGTACTGGTTCCGCGCGTCGAAGGCGATCCGCTCCCCCAGAAGCTTGACGTGGTGGGGGTGGAGATAGGCCTCGGGCTCCTCGAAGATCAGGAAGGCCCCCTCATTGGTCTCGATGGCCAGCAGGTGGAAAACCAGGCGTCGGAGCGCCTCGGAGGCCATGACGTAGGGATAAGCGATGATCCTCCCTTCCGCTTCTTTCCGGAGCTCGATGCGCTCCTCCTGAGGCTTCAGGACCAGGCGCAGGCCGTGTTCTGCGAAGATCCCGGAGATCCTCTCCCGCAGCACCCTGTGGCGTTCGACTTGCCGGCGTCCGGGAGGCCGATGAACAGGTTGATCCGCCGGCACGCCAGATAAAGCTTTCGGATCGACTTGAAGTTCTGGATCTCCGCTTCCCGGATCATCATGAGCCTCCTTCCTCCAGCAGCATGAGGCTCATAAGCCCCCGGGCCACCGCCGGGATCTCGGGCGGGGCCTCCGGCTCCGGCGGCGCCGCGCGGCCGCCCCGGAGGTGGGGCCGCACGAAGGTGAACCCCTCGGGCACCACCACCCCGAACCCCTCCGCCAGGCGGAGCGCCCCGGGATGGGCCTTCCACCCCGCCGGCAGCCGCCGCAGATGCCCCCGCACCGCGTGGGCGGCCCGCGCCAGCCGCCGCCGGGCCTCCGGCTCCCCCCACTCCGCCTCGGGCTCCTCCGCCTCCTCCCCGGCCGCCGCCCGGAAAGGCCGGGGCAGCCTCCAGAGTCGCTCCCGGACCGGCCCGGACGGGAGGGCCTCCCCGGCCTCTTCCTCCCCTTCCCCATCGGCCCGGGGGGCGCGGCGGCGGGCGGCGGGGGCCGGTCGGGGGACGCCCACCACCAGGTCGTGCCAGAGGGCGGCCGCCGCGGCCAGCCAGAAGGGGTCCACCTCCGCCAGGTCGGGCCGGGGGGGCAGCGCCCGGTCCAGGCGGAAGATCTCCCCTTCCCGCCCCTGCGGATCCACCGGGCGCAGCCACAGCCCGTGGGGGTCGGCGACGACCCGGAAGGCGGCCACGCCCCGGGCCCGCAGCGGGGGGAGATCCGCCGTCCGCACCCGCAGCCGCCCCTGGGGGACGTAGCGGGCCTCCCGGGCGGCGACGTCCATCAGCGCCCGGAAGAGGCCGGCGGCCAGCCGGGCCGCCTCGTCGCCCTCCCCCCGCAGGGCCGCCTCCGAGCGCTCCACCAGCCCCCGGCGCAGGGGCAGGGCCTGGGGCGGCCCCCAGTCAGGGGGCGGAAGGGGCCGGCCGGCCCGCCGGGCGCGGACGAGCTCCCACCACAGGGGCCAGTCCCAGATCTCCCAGGACATTAGCCCCTTCCCGGCCCCGCCGGCGGCCTCGGCCAGGGTGGCGGAGGAGACAAAGCCGGGAAGGGTTGGATATTCCTCCGGGATCTCCTCGGGCCGCCAGAGGGCCTGGCCCGCCTCGATCCAGGCCAGGGCCGCGTCCACCCCGCCCATGGGGATCTCCCCGATGAGGCGGGGCGGATCGTCCTCGCCCGGGGCGGTCCAGAGGCGGGGGAGAAGGCGCCGCGTCTCCATCCGCCGCAGAAGCGGCGCCTGGCGCTCCGGGCGGCGGGGGGCGTTGGGGCCGGGGTGGCGGCGCAGCAAAAGGCAAAGCCCCCGCAGGGTCCGGCCGACCATGAGGAGCTCCGCCTCGGAGACGTCAGCCGGCAGCCTCAGTCCCTCCAGCCACAGGAAAGGGGCGGCCCAGGCGGCCGGCAGCGGCCCCAGCCCCTGGCGGACGGCCTCGGCCTCCACGGCCCGCAGGGCCTCCTCCACGGAAATCCGGGGCGGGCGGATCAGGAACAGCCCCAGCCGCCGCCCCAGGCCCACCCCCGCGACCCGGGCCTCGGCGCCCAGAAGGGGCGCCAGCCGGCGCCGCTCCGCCTCCCCGATGGGGATCGGCAGCAGCTCCTCCCCGAGCAGCGCCTCCCGCCAGGCCTCCCGGAAGGCCCCAGGGGAGGCGGCGGCGGGATCGTCCGGCGGGCCCGTCAGCAGCAGCCGGGGGCCGGCCACCGGCCGCCCGATCTCAAACAGCGCCACAGGCTTCCCGGCGGCCATCCACGCCTCCCGCTACATCTCCCCGGCCCGGATCCGATCGGCGAGGGCCCGCAAGCTCGGGAGCAGCGTCTGCTCCCCAAAGCGCAGCCGGGGCCCGTCCGGGCGCCACTCGATCTCGCCCCGGCGGAAGCCCCGGGCGAGGACGGGGGCCCGCTCGCAGGCCTCCGCCAGCCAGGCCCGCGGGGATACGCCCAGCGGATGTCCTTGAAGCCGGGTTTCGCCCCGCAGGATCCCCTGCTCGTCCAGCCGGGCGACCCGCAGGAAGGGCTCCCCGCCGGTGGGGCCGTGGGTCAGCCCCAGGGACACCACCAGGCGCTCGCCTTCCGCGTCGCCCGGGCGCGCAAACCGGACGCAGCAGCGCTGGCGGATTTCGGATTCCCAGCCCAGCGGCGCGACAGGGGGGATTTCGAACAGGGTCCGGTGGATCAGGGCGGGAGGCGCGTCCGTGGCGGCCTGGATCATGGTTTCCAGGAGAAAGCGGAACTCGTCCGCCTTCCCCTCCAGGAGGACCCGGGCGTCCTCCTCCAGAGGCGGGGGAGCGTTGGGGCCCAGGCGGCCCGCGACGCGGCGGCGGGCCAGGCGGACCTGCATCCGCCCATCGCCCCGCAGGTCCCAGTCGACCACCTCGGCCACGACCGTGAAGGCGCTCTCGCACCCGATGCGAACCCCCTCGATCTCCCGAACGAGGAGGCTCTCCAGGGCAGTGCGCTGGGCCTCTTTCCACCTCGCGGGCACCTTCAGGCGGATTTCCAGAAGGCCTCCCGCATGAAGGGAGCGGGCGATCGCCCCGTCGCTTTCCTGGAAAACCTGGATCATGGCTCCCTCCTTTCCCCGGACGCTATCGGCCTCCCCGCCCCGGCCCGTGGCCGTTGCGGGGGATCTCCCGGCGCGGCCGGGGCGCCTCCTCCCGGTCCGCCGGGAAAGCGAGCCAGAGCCCTGGCAGGAAGCCCAGCAGGACGGGCTGGACGCCCAGGCAGGCCACCAGCCCCGCCGGGAGGGGCTCCTCCCAGAGCCCGATTGTCCCCAGGGGGGCGATGAAGAGGAGGGAGAGCCCGAAGGCCAGGCCGCCCAGCCGCCGGTGGGTCGGCCCGCGGGCCAGATGGCGCAGGGCGAGGGGCCACCCCAGCATGGTCAGCCCGACGATCAGGCCGGCGAGGATCGCCATCCCCGCCCCTGCCCCGATCCGCCGCTGCGCCGCGGCGGCGAGAAGCCCCGCCCCCACCCGGAAGATCCGCTTTCCCCAGGGCATGGGAGCCTCCTTTCCACATTTCCGGCCTCAGTGCAGCCCCGGGACGGGATCGGCCCCGGCCAGCCGCAGCACCACGGCCAGGGTCTCCCGCTCCCCCGGGGCCCGCCCCAGGGGCAGCAGCCGGGCGCCCTCGGCGTCCCGCACCGCCGCCGCCGCCCGCTCGTCCCAGAGCTCGTGGCGGCCGTCCGGATACCGGACGACCACCAGCGCCCCGACCTGCGCCACGATCACGCCGGCCCGGTCCATTTCATCCCTCCTCCGCGCCCGGGCGGACGATCTCCCCCGCCGGCTGCTGCCAGCTCAGCCCGTAGCGGGGAGCGCAGCAGGCGCCGGCGATGGCGGCCGGCCCCTGGAAGCGCAGGGGCCAGAACACCTCGCCCGCCTCGGCCCACCCCCCCGCCGGACACTCCACCACCAGCAGGGCTATGCCCCGGCGGCGGGTGCGGTAGGCCCGGGCGTAGAGCCCGCCCCCCTCCTGAGACCAGATCGGGCGGCGGTTCCGGATCCGCCGCTCGATCGGCTTCCACTGCTCCCGGAGGTAGGCGATGTCCTCGCAGAGTCGGAGGACCTCCGCCCCCTCCGGGGCCTCCACATGTCCAAAGAAGGAGAAGTAGAGTGTCTTCGTCCCCATGGGTCCCTCCCGTTCGAGGTTCTGGCCGCATGGATTATGCCCCGCAGGCCCAGTTTGAGGCCCTCAGGCGGGCCAGCGCAGGGGGGTCGGGCGCAGCCAGGCGGGGGCGTCCGCCCATGGGAGGGCCCGGCCGGCCTCGCCGGGGGGAAGGGCGCTTTGAAGCGCCGGCTCCAGCAGCAGGATCCCGGCCGGGGCCAGCCGGGCCAGGCGACGGGCGGCCTCGGCGGCGGGGCCCATCACGGCATAAAACGCCCACTCCGGGCCCCCGTAGGGCCCCCGGAAGACCGGGCCTTCCCCCAGGCCCATGCCCGGTGGATCCCCCCGGCGCAGGCCTTCCCCCCGCAGGGCGGCGGCCGCCTCCAGGGCGGCCCCCGGATCCGGGAAGACGGCCAGCAGCGTCCCGTCGGGGGCGGCGGCCAGCTCGCCCCCCCTCGCGCGGGCCCCGAAGCGCCGCACCCAGAAGGCGTCGGGGATCTTCCCCCAGGCGGCGGCCAGCACCGTCCCCCGGCTCCATCCGGCCGGCCGCCCCAGGGCCTCCGGCCCCCGGCGCAGGACGGGAAGAAAAGCCTGCAGCCACGTCCAGAAGGCCTCCGCCCGCCGCCGCCAGGCCGCCGCCCCCTGCGCCCGCCGCCGCACGGCCTCCAGGCGGGCCAGGAGCTCCCGGGGGTCGTAGGGCTTCGTGAGGTAGTCCCAGGCCCCCCGGCGGAAGGCCTCCTCCAGGCTCCGCAGGTCCGTCCGCCCGGTGAGCACCAGGACCGGCGGGGGATCCGGCCGCCCGCCCAGGCGCGCCAGGAAGTCCAGGCCGTCCCCGTCGGGCAGCCCCAGGTCCAGGATCACCAGGTCCGGCCGGGGCGAAAGCCCCCGCCACGCCCCCCGGACGGTCCGGGCCCACCGCGCCGCCCACCCATGCCCGGCCAGCAGCCGCCCCAGGAGCTCCGCCTCCTCCGGAACATCCTCCACAATCAGCGCGCAAGGGGGCAACCCTTTTCCTCCCCCACTCCCCTACCGGATCCACCCCGCCTCCCGGGCGGCGGCCTCGAGGGCGGCCTGGACTTCCGCCCGGAAGTAGTCCTCGCCCACGCCCAGGCGGGCGGCGATGCCCTCCGGGGTCTCTCCCAGGGCCAGGGCCGCGGCGGCCCCGGTCCAGCGCAGGAGCTCCGCCCCCAGCTCGGGGACGCCGGCCGCCGGGGCCCAGACGCCCAACCCATGGCTCAGCCGGCGGGCGGTCAGGTAGAAGACCCGCCCCTCCCGGACCCGCTGGGAGGCCGCTCCGCGCAGCTGCGCCGCCAGATCCGGGGCGGCGGCCAGGGCTTCCCAGGCCCTGCGGTGCTGGGCCAGGGCCTCCACGGCCTCCCGGTGCAGGGGGATCTCCCGGTCTTTCATCCCCCTCGGCATCCCCGAAAGGCGCAGGATCCCGCCCGCCAGGTCCACATGGGCCCAGCGCAGGGCGTCCAGCTCCTGCCGGCGCAGCCCGCAGAAGGCCAGCTCCGCGAAGGCCCGGAGTTGAGGATCCGGGCGCTCCCGCAGGATCGCCCGCAGCCGCTCCAGGCCTTGCGGGGAGAGAACGGCGATCGCCCGCTCCGGGACCGCCGGCAGCATGAAGCGAGCGCTGGGGTCCTCCGCCACCAGTCCCTCCCGGAGGGCCCATCCGAAAAACGATTTCAGCGTGGTGAGGTGGTCGTGCAGGCGGTAGTCGCTCTCCCGCCGCGCAAGATCGGCCACGAAGCGGCGCAGGTCCTCGGCGGCGATGGACCGGAGAGATCGCTCGGCGCCCACCGCCGCCGCAAAGCGCAACAGGCGCAGGCGATACTCGCGCAGCGTGCGCTGGCTGTACGACCGATCGCCCCGCCCCCGGCCCGCCCGAAGGAAGGCCTCGATGGCCTCCCCCAGGGAAAGACCAGGCTCCGACCGGGCCTCCGCCGGGACAAGATCCGGGGGAAAATCCAGGGGCAGCCTTGCCTGGCGCGTCATCCGTCACCTCCAATCCCGAAGGGAGTGGAGTTGAGCACAGGTTGGCACAACGCAAGCGGTTTTTGGAAACGATTATGGGGGCTCGCGTGGGGGATGTCAAGGCGCTTTCTCCCCGGCCTCCCGGCGGGGGAAATCCAGAAGAAAAGCCAGACGCTCGCCATCCGCGGACCGGGCCCAGGCGATCACGCCCGGGCCGTCGGGAAAGAGCGCCAGGACTTCTCCCGCGAAGGGGGGAAGCGACTTTCTCAGGCGGAAGCGCAGCTCCCGGCCCCCCAGAACCAGAACCAGGCGGTCGGCCAGGACAAAGAGCATGGGAGCCTCCCGGCGCGGAAGGATGGGCCCATGAAATGATAGACGGGAGGCCCGGAGGTCCCGACTACCGGAAGCGATCCTCCTCGTAATGGCGGGTGGGCGGGCGGCGGCGAGCGAGAAGCTCCCAGGGATAGCGGGGCCGCAGATGCCGCAGCGGAAAACACCCCAGCCGGTCCCGGATCCAGGCCGCCTCCTCCGCAGAAAGCCCCAGCATCCGGGCCGAGACCTCGTCGATCTCCCGGAGGGCCTCCTCGAAAGACCGCCTCCGGAGCTCCAGCTCCGCCTCCCGCCGCCGTCGTTGCGCGATGAGCTCCCGATAGTTCGCGGGAACCCGCAGCCGAAACAGATCCTCCCGGCGGATCCGCTCCCGGCGCTCCCGGCTTTCGCGCCGCAGCAGGAAGAGGACCATTTCCGCCAGGTCCGGGTCCTTCAAATCCAGATGAGCCAGCAGCCCGCCCTGCAGAACGCTCCCCACCACCTGAAGATCCTCCGGGGAAGGGGCCGCCTCATCGTGCCATGCGCGGAAATCCAGCCCCAGCTCCTGGCTGCCCAGGATGAACCAGTCCCGCGCCTCTTCCAGGGACTCCTCCAGGATCTGGTCCGGAGACGGAACCATCCGCCGGGCCGCGTCCGTCAGGCGATCGTAAAGATCGGCCAGGCGCGCCAGATCCGTCGGGCTCGGATCCGCCGGCCAGGGCAGCTCGTCCAGGTCCCGCGGGTAGCAGGTGGCGTAGAACTCCTGCACCACGCCGCTCCGCCGCCGCAGGGCCCACCACCAGCGAACCGCCGCGCTGTTGAGATAGGCGGCCACCGCCCGGGGATCCGGGCCATTCGGCCGCGGCAGGGCCACCAGGACGGTGTCCAGCAGGCCCACCGGGCGGTCCGGCTGGGAGCGGACCAGGACGGCGAAGGGAGCCTGCACGATCTTGCCGCAGGCCAGGATCTCCCGGGGCCAGTCCTTCGGATCCGGACCCCACAGGGAGAGCTTGCCATAGGGCCTCCGGGCGACCTCCTCCGGGGAGACCGCCTCCTGGGGATCCGCGTGATAGGCGACGGCCAGGTCCTTCCCGGATAGGACCGGCAGCCACACGCCCTCCCGATCCCGCGCCTCCTCCAGCGGGATCGCCGGCGCCCCGCCTCGCTGGATCCCGTAGGTCCACCAGGAGAGCCGGCCCCGTCGGTCCCGCCGGGCCTGCACCGCGTCCCGCAGGAACGCGATGCCGCCCTGTCCCGGCTTCAGGCGGCGCAGCAGCGGGATGTCCTCCGGCCGCAGGAGCACCGGCAGCCGCTCCCCTTCCCCCATCTCCCAGAAGGCCGCCGCCGGGACCTCCACGGCCTCCTCCTCGCCGGGCGGAAAGCGGGAGGGGACCCAGAGGCGGATCGTTTCGGGGGGACGGGCGTTCGGAGGGCGGCGCTCGACCACGATCACCATCGGGACCCGGGCCACGTCCCAGATCCGGCCGGCGAACTCCAGCCATGCGATCTCCCGCAGCGCCAGGCCGTCCCGGCCTTCGGCCAGCCGCCTCCAGAGCGGGGCGGCCGCGTCGGAGCCGGCGTAGCCTCCGGACACCACCATCCCCAGGCATCCCCCCTCGTCCAGCCATTCCGCCAGCGCCCGGTAAAGGAAGACCAGCCCGACATCGGCGTTCTGGCCCCAGATCTCCGGCCAGAGGCGGCCCAGGCGATCGCTTTTGGCCCGCTCCGCCCGCACATAGGGCGGGTTGCCCACCACCCAGCGCCAGCGGCGGCGATCCCGGGCCTGCTCCCCCTCGTGCCGCCAGAGCTTTTCCTCGTTCAGCAGGCCCTGGGCCCCCGGCGCCCCCAGGCTGCGGGGAAGGGAATCCAGGCTGTCCAGCTCGAAGACCCGCAGCCGCACCGCCTGATGAGGCCGAACCCCGGTTCGCAGAAGGGCCCACAGCAGCTGAAAGGACGTCATGTAGGCCGCGAAGGGGTTGAGGTCGAAGCCCCACAGCCGCTCCGAGATCCAGCGGGCCACCTCCTCCGGAGGGACCCCCCGCGTCCGGATCTCCTCCTGCCAGCGATGGGCCAGGCGGACCAGGAAGGAGCCGGAGCCGCAGGCCGGATCCAGCACCTCCCCCTCCCCCTGCCCGGCCCCCGTTCGATCCAGGATCCAGTCCACCAGAGCGGGGGGCGTGTAGAACTCCCCGATGCGTCGGCGCTGCGGCTCCGGAAGGAAGCCCTGGTAGATGTCCCCCAGGATCTCCTCGGAGAGATCCGAGAGGTCGTAGGCGTTCAGGCGCAGGAGCAGCCGCTGCAGCGCGCGGTCCGTGCCGGCGTTGGCCTCATACAGCCAGTCCAGGACGCCGGAGCGGAAGGGCTCCGGGAAGAGGACGGCCACATCCATGGCCATCATCCGGAGCATCGCCCGGGCGTTCCCATGCAGAAACTCCATCAGCTCGGACCAGACCTGGGGGCCGCCGTCGGTCAGCCGACGGCGGCTCAGCAGCCCCCGATCCTCCAGCAGCCGCAGGAAAAGGGCCTGGGCCAGCAGCAGGGCCGCCGCGTTGGAGCAAAAAGCCTCCCGGGCGATGTCCTCCCGCTCCACGCCGCTGCTTTCCTGGTAGGCCCCCCGGAAGGCCCGGAAAGCCTCCCGGACCCGGAAGACGTGGGGGTCCGCGCTCATCAGCCGCCGCCGCATCTCCTCCAGCCGCTTCCTCGCCTCCTCCTCCGGCAGGGCGCTGAGATGCCTTCCGGCCTCCTCCACGACCCGGTCGATTTCCTCCCACCGGGCCCTCATCCGGTCCAGCGCCCTCCCGGCCGCCTCCAGGAGCTCCTCGAAAGAGCGCCGCAGATCCTCCCGCAGCCGGGCGACCCCGTCCGGATCGGAGGCCCGAATGTATCCGAAGGGCAGGCTCCCGCTCAGGTACGCCTGCCAGCGCCGCTCATGGTCGGCCTCCTCCCATCCCCAAAAGGCAAGCCGACTTCTCAGCTCCTGCGGATCCTGCCGGGTCAGATCCAGAGGCTCCTCCAGGCCGGGCGCGGGCGCCTTCCCCATCGGATCCCGGGCCCAGAGCCAGCGCGGCGTGATGAGGATCAGGCCCCGGGCCATGCTGGTCAGGTATTTGCGCTTTTCTTCCCAGAGCTCCCGGCGGCGGTCCGGATCCGTCAGGCAGGCGTCATCCAGCTTGAGGTCGACCAGCAGCCACGGATCCCCGTCCGGATCCTGGAGGACCAGATCCGGATACCCCTCCCCTGCTTTCGTCTCCTGACGGATGCGATTCCTCGGGAATCCGAGGAGATCGCTCATGAAGGCGATGAGGTCCGGATAGAAGGTGCGCTCGGTCGCTCCGGGGGATCCCCAGTTGACGGAAAGCCATCGCTGGAGAAAATCCGTGTTCCGGCGCTCTGCAGAGAACATCGATCTCCCATCCGGGAAGGCTATGCCCGTTTCGCCCGGCTTCTTTTTCCCCGAAAGGACAGGCTATTCCAGCACGGCCAGGACGTCGATTTCCTCCACAGCAGGGCGGGGCCAGGGATGGAAGGTCCAGGCCTGGCGCCTCCCATCCTCCGGGCTGCCCGCCCGCCGCAGCCACCGGATCCGCCAGGGCGTCCCCTGCAGCGATGCCCGCAGCAGCTCCGCCGGCTCCGGTTCCCGCCGGGAGGGCAAAGCCCCGAAGCGCACCACCAGCCGCGCCCCCGGCCGGCAGGCCCGGGCGACGTTCTCCCAGACCGCCCGCAGGGCGGCCACATACGCAGGCGCCGGGCCTCTCCCGATCTGCCCCTCGTATCGGTAGGCCACGCGAGGCGGGCCGCCCACCAGCCAGTAGCGCAGCCACTGATCCGGCACGTAGGTGCGCATCCCATAATAGGGAGGTGAGGTGATCACCCATGAGAAGGGGCCGCCCAGCTCCCGGAAATCCAGCGTCCGGGCATCCCCGCAGGCCACCCGGCCGGGGACCGGCGGCGGCAGATCCCCCAGGGTCTCCGGGACCTTGCGGGCCAGCAGCTCGAGGGGATCCACCTCGGGGGGGCGCAGCCCGCGGGCCTTCCAGAAACGCACGGCGTAATCCGGCTTGGGAGCGAAGCTGCGTGGCATCTGGTTGGAGAGATAGGCCGGCGCCCCTTTCCGCAGCGGCCCGTGCAGGCGCCCCAACAGGATCAGCCGCAGCAGCCGTCCCGCATCCCCATCCGCCTCCCGCCGCAGCCCCTCCCGCAGGCGGCAGATCCCCTCCAGGGTGCGCCGATGGTAGGCCAGCTCCCAGAACTCCCCCTCCGGAGGATCCGCCGTCTCCTCCTGCAGCAGCCGCGCCGCCAGCCCCAGGATCTCCTCGGGCCGCGCCCAACCCAGCATCCCCTCGGCGATGGCCGCCGCCACCGGGCTGACGTCCGCGCCCGCCGCGGGAAGGCCCAGGAGGCGAGCCGCATAAAGGGTGGTGCCCCGCCCGCAGAAGGGATCCAGCACCCACTCCCCCGGCGCGGCCTTCCGCAGCCAGGCCAGGGGGAAATCCAGCGGGAACATCGTGTAGTAGGGACAGGCCCGCAGGATCATCCCCCCTCCTGGGCGCTCAGGAAGCGCTCTCGAGCCTCCGGATGCAGCACCACAACCCGCTTGCCATCCTCCGTGGATTCCGTATGCCAGCCCTCCCCCTCCTTCCCGAAGAAGGCCTCCAGGACCTCCCGGCTCATGCTGTAGGCGATCTTGCCGATCTCCTCTTCATTCCTCACACCGCCGGCCTCCCGCACCGCGTCCTTAATCCAGCCCACCAGCCAGCCCCAGGGGAATTGCCCTTTTTCCACGGCCTGGCGCAGCCGGGGATCCTGCCGCACCGCCTCCCGGGCTTTCCGGATCATCCGGCTCAGGTAATCTTCGCCTTCCGGGACCGCCTCCGCCTCCGGCACTCCTTCGGCCTCGAGCGCTTCGTCCTCCCCGCAGGCGACGACGGCTTCCCACAGGGCCGAGATGCAGGTCTCCACTGCCGCCCGCTTCTCCCCCGGCCGATACATCTGCTCGAAGGAGACCACCCGCACCGGGATGGGATAGGGGCGTCCGGAGACCCCGGACCAGAAGACGCAGTGGCCGGGGATCGGCTCGTTGAGCAGGGAGGCCAAAAGATCCGCGCTGAAGTGGGCGTTGGCCCGGCCCACCGCCTTGAGGTCCTCGGCGGAGAGGACGTGGAAGACGAACCAGTTGTCCCCCTGGCTCAGCAGCTCGGCGGGGATGCTGCCGGGCTGCTGGGTGATCATCACGGCGCCCAGGTCGTATTTCCGCCCCTCTTTCACCCACCGCACGTAGGGGGAGCCGGAGACGCTCCCCTGCCCCAGCACGCTCTGGGCCTCCTCCAGGACGGCGATCACCGGGATGGTGGCCGAGTCCCGCTTGACGAACTCCTCCTGGTTGTGCTCGAAAAGATAGGCCAGCACGATGCCCGAGAAGGCCAGGGCGGCCTCCCCGGACATCCGGGAGAGGTCCACGACGCACAGCTTCCCCTGCCGAAGGGCTTCCTTCAGGAGGTCCAGGAAGCGGCTGTTCGGATCGTGCAGCATCCGGACGATGTAAACCATGTTGCTGCGGGCCGCCGTCGCTTCCACCTCGGCGGACCGGCTGTCCTCCTCCATGCCCATCAGGTTCGCCACCTGATCCAGCGGGGCGCCGTGGCCGTGCCGGTGGATCAGATCCACCAGCTGCCGCCAGCGGTCCTGCGGCATGGCCCGGAGCTTGCGGACGTTCTGCTGGTCCTGCCGCTCCGAGGGAAGGGCGATCCCCACCACCATCGCCGGGGGCAGCCGCCGCAGGTCCAGGGCTACCCGGTCGGCCACAAAGGCGCCGTAGTAGTCGTCCGGGGGCTCGCGGTCGGTGAACACCACCAGCTGGTCGGCCAGATGCGGCACGTCGCACAGCCCTGGCCGCCCTTTATCGTCCGGCCAGAAATATTCGGCGTCCCGGTCGAAGATGATCGTCCCCACCGGGACCTGACGCCCGCCCCGCTTGGGGACCGTGGGCGTCTCCCGATACAGTTCCGAGAAGAGCACCTTGATCAGGTTGGACTTGCCGTATCCCGCCCGGGCGAAGACGAAGGTCCGGCGGGCCACCAGGTCCTGAACCCGGAAGCGGACGCGCACCGTCGGCTCCAGGACCCGCATCCACTCCTCGGCGAAAAGCTGTTCGTCGTTTTTCCCGTTCTCCTTCCCCCACACGAACTCCCCCATGGCCAGGAAGCCCAGGACCGCCCCGTCCCCTTCATGGCCGGCGAGCTCCCGCAGGACCTCCGGATCCGGGAAGGCCACCGGGCTGCCCACGTGGGGCAGCCGGCGATGGGAGGGGGCCACATGGAGGCGGCCGGAGACCGGATCCCGCCGCACCACCCCCAGCACCCGGACGTTGACCCGATACTTGACGTAGCGCTCCCGGATGTCCTCCCGCAGCTCCCAACCCTCCATCACGCTGCGCAGGCTGTAATCCTCCCCCTCCGGGGAGGCCAGGCGTCCTTCCGAGCGCAGGGCTGTGATCCGCCCCAGGATGGCCTCATCCTCATGGGCCAGCTGGACCAGCAGGAACTGGCCGTGCATGGGCTGATGGAGATAATCGGGACGATACGGCAGCACCAGGTCCGCATGGAACTCCATCTGCCCTTCGATGAAGCCCCGGAAGATGCCCACCGCTTTGCGGATCAGGGGGTTAGGCGAGGCCATACGCGCCCTCCCTTCCGCTTCCGGCCAGGATCCGGAAGGCCTCCAGGGCCGGCCGCTCCTCCGACGGGATCTGCTCCCGGATGGCCTCCAGCACCAGGTCCTGCAGGAGCTCCGCATCCAATCCCGTCAGCTGGGCCTGCTCATGGGCCCGCTGGAGGCAAAGGGGATAGAAGGGCCGGGGGAAGCCGGCCTGGGCATCCCCCAGCAGATATCCGAAGATCTCATCGACCTCCCCCCACCTCACGTGCTCCTCCCACACATCCACGGCCCAGATGGGGTCGTAGGGGCTGCGTCCGAAACGCACCAGGAACATGGCCCCGGCCACGAACTTCCGGAACTCCCCCTCCTCTTCCTCCTCCCCGGGGGCGAACTCCTCCCAGCGATATACCCGGCGCTCCAGCTCCCCGGGGATCCGAACGTAACAGGGGCCGGGCTGGGCCATCACGCCCTCCAGGAACATGGCCAGACGGTAGCGGTCCAGCACCTTGCTCCGTTTGGCGATGCCCACCACGTAAATCCGCCGCCCAGCCCCCCGGTGACGCTCCACGGCGTCCCGGATGCGCTCCCACATCCGAGCGAAGAGATACCCGTTCCGGGGATGCCGGGCGAAGCGCTTGCTGCGCAGGAAGCCATCCCGCACCACCAGGGTGGCGGCGGCGAAGGTCCGATGGGGATCCGTCAGGAAGTCGTAGAGGACCGCCCATTCCCCCAGATCCCGGTAGTCCTGAAGCCAGCGCCGGTTCCGACGTTCCATTGGGGTCTGAGGGTCCGGGATGTAAGGGGAGAGCTCCCAGAGGGTTCGGACGCCCAGGTCAGCCATGAGGCGCCCCAGGGGCGTGCGCGGGGCGCCGTTCTCATCGAAGTGTCGCCGGTTGAGGGCCTCCACATCCATCCAGTGGGTGAGGACATCCCGGAAGAGGGTCTGGCCGGAGGAGTCCACCACCCGCATGGCGTAGAACAGATGGGGGTCGAAGGCGATCAGGCTCTCGCCGGCATCGGCGGCCACCAGGGCCACCGTGGTGGTGGCGCGAGGGCGGATGGGACGAACCTCGTCTCTCAATCCGCGGATCTCCTCCCGCAGGCGTTCCAGCTGGTCCCGGTCCATGCGGGCCAGCTCCCGAAGCGACGCCTGGATGAAATCCATATCCTCGCGGCTCAGCATTGCGCTTCCCCTGGCGCTCGGGTCATCCCAAAAACCAAACGCCCGCCGGGGCCGCTTGCCCGCGGCGGGCGCCTGGTGCTACACTTCTTCCCGCCGGGGCGCCCGGACGCCCCGCGCCGCCGCCTCGTCCGGTGGCCGGACCGGCGAGGCGCTTTTTGTTTGCTTTGTTTGCTATGATAAATGCGGCGGACCCCGAAGACAAGGCCCTGTGGGCCGGAGGATCGCCCGCGGGACCGGCAGGGCTCTCACTGGATGAGCCGGATCAGACGCTTTGTCCCCACGATGTTGCCCTTCTCATCCCGCACGGCGCCCGATCCGGTGTCGGGAACGTAGACTCCGGAGACCGCCCCATAAATATGCGCCCACGCCTGGGCGACCGGGAGCGAGACGAGGATGTCCCCTCCCTCCCGGGGCAGCTCGGGGATTCGGAAGAGGCGAAGGACCACAGGGACCTCCGCATCCCCGATCCGGATCGGATCCCCCTCCTCGTTGATCTCCTCCATGCGCAGGGGCCCAGCCGGATCGGGCGGGATGACCACGAGCGGCCGGATCTCCTCCCCGGTCTCCGGATGGAAGAAGCGGCCTCCTTCCACCCGGACTTGAGGGGGAGCGTTGGACGGAAAGATGACCAGGGGATGCGGCGTCAGGTTGCGCATGAGGCCTCCTTGTTCTGTTCGTTTGGTTCTGTTCGTTTGCCCTTCCGCGCAGACGAGCGCTGGCGGACGATCGATCCTGCGGCCGCCAGAGGTGAACCTCCAGGCCCGCCGCGGCCAGCCGGGCGCAATGGCTCCATCCGGCTCACTCCCGGATGATCTCCCGAAGCGCCTCCCGATCCCCCTTCCAGAACCGCTCCGCCACATCCACCAGGGCGAAGCGGCCGGCTGGGGAGAGAGAGCGCACTTTCTGCGTCAGGGGATGCTGTTCCCCCAGCCGATCCGCCAGATCGCCCCACACCAGGTGGGCGGTGTGGGCTGTGTGCAGGATCCCATTGAGAGCGCCCATGATCTCCATGACCTCGCCCTCCGTCAGCCCCAGCTCCTGGATCTCCCGGAGCCCATGGGCCAGGAGGGCGGCATATCGCTCCAGGCATTCCCGGGCTACAGCCCCACGCGCCTCTCCTGGACGCCGCCGGGCATCCAGGAAGGCCAGGAGCTCCGGGGAAGCCCGGAGGCCCACGAAGTTGGCAGCACCGATCTTTTCCTCCCGCGCCTTTCGAGCCATCTCTGTCCTCCTTGTCATTGTCAGAATCCAAACAAGGCAGCGGCTCCTCCCAGGGCCCGGAAGGGGTTGTATGGAAAGGCCGTCTTCAGCGCCCCCCGCCGGGACAGCAGCAGCCCCAGACTGAAGGTCCCACCCAGCAGAACCCCCACAACAGCGCCCGCAGACCCTGAGAGAAGCAGGTGATCAGCACGACTCAAAGCAGCGAAGCCCCGAGACGCTTCCGCCGTCCCGGGGCGGCCATCCTCAGTCTGAGATGAGGCGAGCCCAGCCCTGTCCTTCCCGAACCGCCCGGACAACCAGGTCCGGGAAATCCTGGGCCGCAACCCCATAGGCGGGATCGGGCCCATGGCTTGACCCCACCCGCGTTCCGCAATTGGGGCAGTGGTAGGTCTGGATATACCCCGTGTGCCGGCTGGGTTCGTAGCTTACATGTAGCCGCCGGTACGGGATCCAGGTTTTACATGAGTGGCACATGACCTCCACGCGCTGGAGATCCTCCAACCCGATCTCCGCAGTCCCCCACCGGGGAAACCGGGAGAACGGGTCATTGTTGATTCGAACGTGATCCTTATGGGCCGTCAGTTCTTCCGCAACCCAGTCCTGGAAAGATGGGGTCTCCTCGTAGAGCGTCGTCCGGCAGATAGGGCAGATGAACTTCCGCCGGCGCGCCACGATCCCGCCCTCCACAACATCCAACCGGGAGAGCGGGATCCACTCTCCGCATCCTTTGCACCGGATTTCCTTCATGGCTTCCTCCTTTCTTTTCTTTGGGGGTCTTTGGGGGCGGGGATCTCCCCGCCCCCGGGATGTCATCGCTCGGGCTCGAAGAAGTAGACTTCGTATTCCCCTTCCCCTCGAGCTGGGAACACCTCCGGGTCGAGGTGTTCGCACCACTCCCCCGTCTCGCTGGCAATCACGGTCGTCCCGGGCTCCTCCTCCCAAAGTGTGTAGGTGAGAGCGCACATTTGATTTCTTGATTTCCCCCGCCGCCCCCGTCTCCCACGTCTTCTTCCGGAGAGGCCTCCGATCCCTTGCGGCGGGGGCCGCGTGGGTTTGGGATCGGCCCCACCCCATCGGACGGGGACCGCCTCTCCGCCCCCTATCATAGCATCGTTTTCGTTTATTTTCAAGTTTTTTCAAGATGATAACGGGGCATGGGGAGGACGACGGGCGGTGGGGCTGAGGTCAGGGGGCTTCCGGGGCCGGACGGGCGGCCCGGGGATGGGTGTCGCCCGACGCGTAAGATCTGTTCAATGAATCTTGAAGCAGGAGCGTCAGCCATGCGAGACATGAGCATCCGGAAGACACGGAGGGCCAGGAGGCGCTCGTGGAGCAGCCCGGCGGTCCGGACCAGCATCTCCGGGGGCTTCCGGACGGCCGCGATCCTGCCCTTGATCATCGCGATGCTGCGCCGGGCCGTCGAGCTGTGGGCGCTGGCCGAAGCGATCCGAGCCCTGGCGGATCTCCAGCGCTCGAACCCGCATCCCCTCTTGCTGCTGCTGGCGCTGCTGTTGGGGCTGGCCCTGGCGCGGCGGACCGGGCAGTGACCGATGGGCCCATCCGGCTTGTCCGTCCGGTCGCCCGGGGAGATAAAAGGCGGAAAATTCGGGGCCCGGGCCGTGGCCTGCTTCTGGGGATCGCGGCGGATGGCCTACCGGCGGCATCGGCTTATCCCCTGCGCCACGGAGTCGGAAGCCCGGGCGCTGGCGGAGCGGATCGTCCGCCGCAAGAGCCGCCGGGGCTATCGGGAGGCGGAGGGATGAAGCCCGCGTCGCTCGTCATCCTGGCCCCGGATCCTGGCCCGGCGCGTATTGACAAAAGGCGCCCTGCGTGCTGGGATGGGGCCGGCATCCCACTGCGGGGAGGCTTCCATGGCGAAGCGGACGGCGCGGCGGATGGTCTCGTTCCGGCTGCCGGCGGAGACGCTGGCCCAGATCCGCTGGCTGCGGCGGCTGAAGGGCTGGACGGCCACGGAGGCGGTGGCGAAGGCGGTCCGTCTGCTCTGGGAGCAGGAGGTTCGAGGAACCCAGGGGCGCATGGAGCGGAGGGGGAAGCGCTGGGTTCTTCTGGCCGGCAAGGACGGGCGATGGGTGGAGATCGGGTGGGCCAGCCCGGCCTGGATCCCGGCAAACCCCTGCCAGAAAAGTTGTCGCGAAGCCTCATGGCCTTCAGGATAGGAGCGCAGATATGCCCAGCCCGAGGAACGACACAAGGACCAGGATGGCAATCCCCTTCGAGGATACGGCAAGCCACTCCTTCTCGCCTGCAGGCCGGAAAAGCCCTCCGGATTCGCACTGCTCAAAAGCCTGCCATTCCGGCCGGCGCAGGATGACAAAGGCGCGCCCCAGATCGTCCGAGGCTCCCAGGGCCATGAAGGCCCCCACCCATCCGAGGCTCGCCGCCACCGGGGACAGCGAGGCGCCCATCCGGGAGGCCGCGACGACCGGCGCCGCCAGCATCACCCCGATCAGCGCGGGCATGAGGAGGCTGCACAGGTAGGCGCGCCTGGGGACGATCCCGTCGGTTCGAACGCCCAGAGGGACGACGGCAACCCAGCGGGCAAAGCGAGCTCGCAAACCGAAAGCCCGCAAGGCCGCGTAGTGGGCCGCCTCGTGCATCCAGACGCCGAGAACCGCACCCAGCAGAACGGCCAGCAGGCTGGCTCCGATGAACTGCGGAACGCTCGCGGATGGAACCCGCGCCAGGACGAGGAAGAGGCACGGGAGGAAGAGGGTCCCCATCAGGAACGCGGACGCAACCACGAAGAAGATCGCCCCATCCCACAGAAGGCGAGCCGGCTTTCCCGCAGCCATTGCGGCGCCTCCGGCCAGGTTTTTGTCGAAGGGGCCCGCGGTGGGATGCCCGCAGGCGGATCAGGGCTCCCTCCCCCGATCGCCCGGATCCGCCGCCGGGCCCCCGCCCGGCGACCCCGCGGGCCCCGCGCCTAACTGGAGGAGATGAAGGGCACCTCCCCTCCCCAGGCCATCACCAGAAGCAGCAGGCCGGCCAGGTCCCCCCGCTCCGCCAGACGGGCGGCGAAATCGGCCCGGGCGACGGGATGCTCCAGCCGGAACCGCAGCGCCTCCAGGGGACCGCCCAGGCCCCGGAAGCCCTTCGGAAAGCCCTTCGGACGTCGCCGCATCCCTACCTCCCGCCGAACAGATCCGCCCAGAGGCGCTCCGCCTCCGGCCGCACGGCCTCCGGGTCCGGATCCCACCCCGGCGGCAGCAGGCCCTCCGGCAGCAGCCACAGCTCCTCCCCCTCCCGCCAGATCCGGGCCGACCCCCCCAGATGCCGCGCCGCCCACGCCAGGCCCGCCTCCGGCGTCCGGAAGGGGCTGCGCGAGGGCCGGAGAAGGGGCATCAGATCCGCCGGCAGCGGCTGAAGCCACCCCGACCGCAGGACCTCCGCCGTCCACGCCAGAAGCGGCGCCGCCTCGGAAGGCCAGAGGCGGCACCGCCGGATCCGCCGCCGCGCGGCCCGATCCGCCAGCTCCTCCGCCCAGACGGCCGCCGGGGACGCCCACACCACCCGCGCCCGCCGGGGGCGGCTCAGGACGGCCTGCAGCAGCCGCTGGTGCAGCATCCCCGGGAAGGCCAGGACCCAGACCGGGATCTCCCGCTCCAGGGCCGCCTCCGCCGCCTCCGCCAGGGCCGCGTCGCCGCCTGCCAGGATCACCCGGTCCGGCCGCCGGCCCTCCTCCAGCCCCCGGCGGACCTCCCGGGCGATCCACGCCCCGGCCGACTCCTCCCGGGGGATCTCCACGGGCTCCCATCCGGCTCCCGCCGCCGCGGCCGCCATCTCCCCGCGGACCGCCACCGCCACCGCCCGCTCCAGGGCGAAGCCGTGGACGAAGGGGATGGCCAGCAGCCGGGCCGCGTCCAGGCGCCGGCCCACCGCCCGGTCCGGCAGCCCGGCGATCAGGCCGGGGAAGTCCGCCAGCAGCCAGGCCGTCGGCCCCCGAAGGGGCGCGGCGGCCGCCGCCTCGGGAGGCCCCATCCGGGCCTCCACCGCCAGGATCGACATCATATCCGTCCGCATTCGGCCCTCCCTCCCGAAAAGGCTCCTGTGGAATTATGCCCACGCGGCTCGGTTTGAGAGGGCCGGAGGGAGGCTACGCGGGGGCCGCCCCCAGGCCGGCGGCCCACCTCACCCGGTCCCGAAAGGCGGGCGCCTCCCCGGCCAGGACGGCCTCCGCCCGCTCCGCCCGGATCCGGCGCAGGCCATCCTCCAGGGCCGCCAGGTCCCGGGGCCACTGCAGGGCGCCCGCCTCCTCCTTCAGCAGGCCGGACCGGGCCAGGGCGGCGAAGACCTCCCGGATCGCCCGCCGGGAGACAGAGGGCCCCAGCCGCCCGGCCAGGGCCTCCTCCAGGACGTCGCGGCCCGCCGGCACCTCCCCGGCGGGAAAGCGGGCCAGCTCCTCCAGGATCGCCCGGACCATGGGGGCCGGCGGCAGCCGCTCCAGGCCCGCCCGGGCCAGCTCCGCCAGGGGGATCGGGCGAACCTCCGGGCCGGGCCGGGCCCCCGGAGGCAGCACCAGGTAGACGCTCTCCTGGATCCCCATGCCCCAGCCGGGCAGGTACAGCCGCATGGCCAGGGCCGCCGCCGGCGCCAGGCCGCCCGCCCGGCGGGCCTCCTCGGAGAGGTCCGGATGGGCGTCCCCCAGCCGGGACAGGAGGAAGGGCGCCGGCGGCCGGGGCGCCAGGGCCGGCAGCGCCCGGGCGATCCGCAGGGCCAGGCGCTCCAGGGGGCCCGCCTCGGCCTCCGGCTCCGGCGCGGGCGCCGCCGAACCCTCCGCCTCCAGCAGCCCGGGGACCTCCGCCGCCAGGTCCTCCAGGAGGAAAACCCGATGGGCCGCCCGGGCCAGCGTCCCGGAGAGGGAGACCCGGGGCGCGATCACCCAGACCAGATGGCCCCGCTGGGCCAGATGGTGGGCCAGCGGGGCGAAGTCCCCATCCCCCGTCCCCAGCGCCACCAGATCCGGATGCTGGCGCTCGACGATCTGGAGGGCCTCCAGGGCCATGGGGACGTCCATGTTGCCCTGGAGGCGTCCGTTCTCCTGCCGCAGGGGCTCCTCCACCACCCGGAACCCCATCTGGGAGAGGGCAGTCCGGAACCGCTCCTGATCCGGCCGGGCAGGGTCGTAGGCCATGAAGGCCACGGCGGCGATCACCTCCCCGTGTCCCCCCAGCCACGCCAGCAGCCGATCGTAGCGCACCCGGGCCCCCGCCCGGGCGTCCCGGACCCCGTAGAAAAAGTTGTTCACATCAACCAGCAAAACGATCCGCATCGCATCCTCCTCACGGACGGATTTCGGCCGACGGCCAGCGAAGGGGCTCGCCTGTCAGGTCGGGCCAGAGCAGGTCGTCCCGGACCGGATCCGGATCCTCCGTCGGCGGCCAGGCCGGCCTCACCCGAAGGGCCCCCGAGGGACCCTCCCCCGGCCGGGCCGCCCGCGGCCGCCCGTCCTCGTCCCGGAAAAGGTCCCCCTCGATCCCCAGGGCCCGCATGGCCCAGGCCATCAGGGCCATGCGGCTGCGGAACGGCGAGCGCCTGGGATTGTCCAGGATCCGGTCCAGCTCCTCCCACCCGCCCGACGCCGGACGGCCCTCCAGATCCGCCCGGATCCGCTCGGCCATGGGGCCGACCAGCCCCGCCCAGACCCGGGTCCACTCCCGGATGGCCGTCGTGCGGACCCGGGGCGCCTCTCCCGCCTCCGCCTCCACCCAGGGGTCCGCCCGCAGGACCGCCAGCCGCGATCCCCACCGGCCCCGCAGCCGCTCGTAAGCCGAATGCAGCGTCCCCCCCCGGGCCAGGACGGCCACCCAGCGGCCCTCGGCCAGCAGCGCTTCTATGAGATGAATATAGCCTCCGTCCCCGCTCAGGAGAACCACCGCCAGCGGGCCGAAGCGCGCGAGATCCCGCCGGATCTCGTCCTTCAGGGCCCCGTCGTCCCGGCCCGGAGGGGCCTCCGCCACCGTCCACCCGGCAGCCCCCACGGCGTTGGCGTAGGCGATGAACCCCGGCCCGTCCGGGTCGAACCGGGGCAGCACCGCCACGGCCCGCACGATCTCCAGGCCCCAGCTGAACGGCAGCGCCAGGGCCCTCCCCAGATCCGCCCGACGGACCCGGCGGCCGTCCGCCGGATCCCCCACGTGCGTGAAGTTGGCCACGTCCATGTAGACGCATGCGCGCATCGCTCCCTCCCGATCTCAGGATCTGCCGCCCGATGGGATTATGCCCCGGCGGAGCGTTGCGCGGCCGGCCGGCGGTCTTTCTGTCGGCGAGATCCATCCCGCGAACAAAAACCCGGCGGGGACGCTTTCCCCCGCCGGGCAGCGGGATCCCGCCAGAAGGAAGCGGCTACCGGGTGACGGCCCCCTGCCCTTCCCGCACGGCGAGGGGAAGATAGAGCCAGGGGGTGGAGGGGTCGCCCCGCAGGACGAAGGAGGTCCGCCAGGACCCGCTGGGGGCCTCCACCCATCCCTCGTCCGGGTGGAGATAGGCGTAGGACCCGCCGAAAGGCGGCTGGCTCAGATCCAGGATCCCGTCCCGGACGTTCGGTCCATCCCACTCTTTCCTCTCCACGTAGGTTTCGGTCCGGGACTTGCCCGGCCAGACTGCGGGGGGATCCCCGATGGTGGTCCAGCAGTCGCCGGACTGCCCCTCCGGCAGGGGGTCGCAAACCGTGCGGGTTCCGGTGATGTCCTTCACCTTCCGCCACTCGACCCGGAAGCGCACCGGCCACCACCGCTGGAAGTAGCCGTTGAAGGCCGGCAGGATTTGCCCCCCGAAGGACACCTCGCTCACCTCCCCCGTGGCCGGATGGGAGGCGTAGGGGAAGTTGAGCGCTACCGTCCGCCCCGGCGGCAGCTCCACGTAGAGCCGGGCGGCGGGATAGGCCAGAAGGCCGGGGACCATCACCGGGTTGAGGTCGTTGTCGAAGCCCGGCGCCGTCCAGATCTGGATGCGGACGCAGGTGGTGCCCTCCGGGACGCCGTGGGACAGCAGATCCGCCTCGCTCATGTCGCAGGGGAAGGTCGCGGACCCGGGGCCGCGGCTGGCCCCCCAGGTCCACAGGCGCCAGCCGGAGTCGGCGTATTGGGGCCAGGGGGGCTCCTCCCAGACCAGGCGGGCGGTGGGATGGAAGACGCCCCAGGGGTCCTCCCGGGCCACGAAGCCCACCGGATAGGGGGCGATCCGGAAGCGGTGGGGCGGGACCTGAACCTCCAGGCGGATGACCGTCCCGTAGTAGTCCCGCCAGGCGCAGGCGCCCCCCGTTCCCCCCATCCCGGAGCCCAGGGGAAGCTCGCAGTAGTCCGCCCAGGCCAGGTTGATGTTCGCGCACAGGACGGAGGAATCGCCCCAGCGGAAGCCGACGATATGCCCCGAGCAGTCCAGCCCCGTCAGGACGCCGTAGCAGGCGGTGGGATCCCGGGCATCCGTGCGGTCGGACAGGCCCACCACCCAGTAGACCCCCGCGCACCGCCGCGCCTCCCGCCCCGAAGCTCCCCGCTCATTCGTGCGCCGGATGTCGCAGATGAGACGGGAAAAGCTTTCCCCGGTGCCACAACCGCTTTCCGGGCGCGGCTCCTGGGCCCGGGCGGGGGCGGGGCGCAGCGCCCCCGCCCCCCCAAGCAGCGCCAGGATCCCCAGCGCCATCACCCCGATCCGCCGCCATCCCCCGCGCATCCCTCACCTCCTCGCCTCCACCCCGTCCGGGCGGACGATGAGCGTCCCGATGGGCTTGGCCTCCGCCGGATTAATGGACTCCGGGAAGATGTCCTTCAAGCCGAAGCGGGCCAGCAGCTCCCCCCGCCGCCACAGGGGCAGCCCGAAGAGGGCCGCCACATCCTCCGCCGACCCCGCCGGAACGGCGTGAGTATCCCGGGGAGGAAGCGGGGTCGCATACTGGATCCAGACCCACCGGCGGGTCTTCGCCTCGTAGACGACCGGAAAGACAAACCGCGCCACCTCCCCGCCCTCCAGCCGGATGCGCAGCCACTGGAAGGGCCCCTCGCTCCCCACCCGGCGGCCCAGGGCCCAGGCGACGCCCGGGAGATCCCGATACACGTAGACCAGGACCGGGTAGTCCGGGTCCCCGGTGGCCACCGCCGTGTAGGGGAGGAAGAGCTCCTCGATCCGCCTGCCGCCGGCGTCGTAGTCGGCCTCGAAATAGCCCACCCCCTGGTCGACGATCACCTGGATAGTGGGCACTTCTATCCCGGGGGCCCAGAACCAGGGCACGGAGAGGGTCTTGCCCCGGGCCGCCGGCGTGGGGAGGTCCGGGTTGGGGGCCAGGGAGCGGGCCAGGTCCCGGGCCAGCCCCTCGTAGACGCAGGGGGGATCGATCCGCTGCGGCGGCTTGGGCAGCTGGATGGGCTTTCCGGTCTTCGGGTCCCGCAGCCCCGCCTGGAGGGGGACCAGGGCCCAGGCCCGGGGATCCTCCGGGCAGGCCGGGGCGGGCGTGGGCGTGGGCGCCCGGGCGGTGGCCGTGACGGCGGCGAAGACCGCCGTGGCCGTGGGCGGCGGCAGGGTGGGCGCCGGCCGCGCTCCCGTCCGGGCCGTCTGCCAGGACCAGGCCGCCCCCAGGAGGATGAGGGCCAGCGCCGCCGCGGCCGCCACCAGGGCGATCCGCGCGCCGGGCCGCAGCACCCGGCGGCCGTAGCGCTCGTACGTGAGGTACTCCCAGATGGCCTTCCACATAACACCCTCCTTTCGGAAAGGGATTCCTCTCGAATTATGCCCCGCGCCGGCGGAACGCCAGCCGCGGCAGCATGAGAAGCGTCCGCAGCCACCCCAGGGGCCGCAGGCGGAAGACCAGCCCGTGGCCGGGGACCGGCGCCCGCCCCACGCGCAGCCGGCGGCGGCGCAGCAGGGCCAGGACGAAGGGCAGCGGGTCCGGCGGCAGGGGGAACTCCCAGTCGTAAGGGGCCGGCTCCTCCGAGAACAGGCGCAGGGCCTCCCCGGTCCAGCGCAGGCCCGCCGGCGCCCGCCCCATCCCCTCCGCCGCCGCCACCCGCAGGAGATCCGCCCACTCCTCCGGCAGCCGGAGGAAGGGGGAGCCGTCCACGTCCCACATCCAGGCGGAGGGATCCGCGCGCCGCCGCATCATCCGGAGGGATCCGTCAGGGCCCGGACCGCCGCCAGATACGCATCCACCGCCCGTTCCACTTCCTCCACCCGGGTCCGCAGCGCCTCCGCCTCCTGGGCCACCGCCGCCCGGGCCAGGGCGGCGACGTGCTCCAGGCCGACCGCCGCCTCCGCTCCGGCGGCGTCCCCCCAGACCTCCCGCAGGGCCGCCGCATGCCGGGCCAGGGCCCCCGCCAGATCCAGGGCGTTCTGGCGGAGGGTCCCCATCAGGTTGAAGGCCTCCGCGAGATGCCTCCGCCGCAGCCGGATGGCCCCGCGGGGGATGGGCGCGATGGCCGAAAGCGCCATCGCCACCCGGTCCGCCTCGGACGGCAGCATCCGGATCCGGGCCAGGACGCGGGAGGCCTCCGAGAGGAAAGCGAGCAGCGCCTTCCCCGCCGCCTCCGTCCCGTCCCGGAAGCCCAGGCGGGCGTAGCCCTCCCAGGCCTCCAGGCGGGAGAGGGCCTTCCGCAGGCGCGCCATGGCGGCCTCGGCCTCCTGGAGCGCCTGCTCCATCCTCCCGACGGCGGCGCGCAGCTCCTCCGGCCGGATCTCCAAAAGATCCCCGTCCGGGGAGGCGAGCGGCCGCGGCAGGGCGAAGGCGGGCAGCGCGGGCGAAGGGGGAGGCTCGGCCGGATGGCCGTTGCGGGCGAGCACGCTGGCCATGAAGCGGCCCGCCTCCTGGAAGATCGCCGCCAGGCTCTCCAGCGGCCCCCCAGCCCGGTCCTTCAGCCAGCGGGACCAGGCCGCCGCCGGGTCCATCCCGAACTCCCGGGCAGCCAGCCACCCGTCCCCCAGGGCGGCCCGGAAAGCCGCCATGGCCTCCGTCCCGAAGGCCTCCAGGCGCTCGCCGAGGGCCTCCAGGGCGGCGGATGCCGCCCGCAGGTCCTCCAGGTTCTGGGGGGCCACGGAAAGGGCGAGGGTGGGATCCCCCAGCAGGCCGGCCAGCCGGGCGCGGATCTCCTCCAGGAGCCGATCCTGCGCCTCGTGCGCCTCCCGGATCCACTTCTCCCATCCCGGCGGGGGCACGAAGGTCTCCCCGGACGGTCCGATCATGGCCCTTTCCTCCCCCCGGCGGCTCGCATCCGGGCCGCCGCCGCCCGATCCGTCGCCTCCAGCTCATCCAGCCACCGGACCCAGAGCGCAACCGCCTCCGGCAGATCCCGGGCCCAGGAGGCCGCCGCGGGGTCCGCCCGCCGGGCCAGGGCCTCGCGCAGGGCCCGGCCCAGGGTGTCGTCTTCCTCCAGGAAGGCGCGCAGGCGCGGATGGAAATGGACCTCATGGGCCCGGCCGGCCTCCTCCAGGACGGCCCGGAGGATCCCGCGGGCCTGGCCGTACTGCACCCGGATCGGCATTTTCCCCTCCGGCGCTACGACCGCAGCTGGGAGATCATCTCCCGCGGGCGCTGCTCCAGGGCCTTCCGGGCCTGGACCTCATAGCGCTCCGCCTGGTCCCGCAGCGCGGGCAGAAGGGCCAGGATCCGCTGGGCCGTCCCGCCCACCACCTCCCGGGCCCGCCGGCCCCAGCCCTCCATCTCATCCGCCGCCGCCGCGCCGTCCCGCATGGCCCAGGCCGCCCGCAGGGCCCCGGCGCTTCCCGCCAGCCGGCCGGCCAGCTCCTCCGAGGCCGCGCGGATGTGCCGCAGGTAGGCCTCCGCCTCCTGGAAGCGGGAAGGATGCAGGCGCAGCGCCGAGACGTCCACCGGGGCGATGCGGGAGACGATGGAGGCCATCTCCTGGGCCATGGACGGCAGGGGCCGGGCCTCGTTCAGGATCCCCATCATGACCGGGCCGGCGAAGCGCTCCAGGACCGCGCAGGCCTGCTCCACCCCGTCCCGGAAGCCCAGGCGGGCGTAGCCCTCCCAGGCCTCCAGGCGGGAGAGGGCCAGCCGCAGCCCGCCCACAGCCTCCGCCAGCTCCTCCCGGGCCTTCTCCAGGCTCCCCAGCCGGCCCGGCAGCTCCGCCACGGCGATGATCATCAGGGGAACGCGCGGCTTCGAGAAGGTGGGGGGAATCTGGATCGGGGGATAGTAAGCCACCGGGTTCCCGCTCTGTCCGTTGCGGGCGAGCACGTCGACCATGAAGCGGCTGGCCTCATGGAACACCCTCGCCAGGGTCTGAGCCGGCCCGATCGCCCCGGCCAGCATCAGCCCCGCCCAGGCGTTCCAGACCTCGTCGGAGACCAGGCCGGCCCCCTCTGCCAGCCCCAGGGCGGCCGGGTGCAGGCGCTGGGAGGCCTCCACCACCCGCTCCAGGGCCGAGGCCGCCGCGTGCAGGTCCGCCAGGTTCTGGGGGTCCACCGAAAGGGTCAGGGTGGGATCCGTCCGGATGCCGGCCAGGACCCGCTCCAGAAGCGTCCGGGCGCTGGCCAGCCCGTCGGCCACCGGCTTCAGCATCGCGCCCCATCCCGCCACCACAAGCCCCGGGATCTGCTGGAGCTCCTCCAGCTTCCGCCCTGGATCCGTGGCCCAGGCCTGGAGATCCCGTTGCATGCTCTCTCCAGCCTCCCGCACGCCCTGGATGAATCCCTCCACGGTCCGGGCGCCGCCCTCGATGAGATCCAGGGCTCGATCCGTCGGCGTGCCCTCGATGCTTTTGCGCCACTCCCGATACATCCACTGGATGGGATCTTCCGGGAAGATGGGCTCTTCGGGCATCGTGTCCTCCTTTCCTCAAGCAATTCATCAAAGCAATTCATCATCGCCGCCGGGCCGCGGCCCGCATCCGGGCCTCCGCCTCCCGGTCCTCCGCCTCCATCCGATCCAGCAGCCCCAGCCAGGAGGCGATCCGCTGGGGCGCCTCGCCGGCCCAGCGGATCGCCTCCTGATCCGCCTCCCGCAGGGCCTCCGCCACCGCGATCTCAGGCGTCGCGCCCATCTCCACGAGGTCATAGAAGCGGTGGCGAACTTCGGAGTAGTACGCCTCGTTGGCCGTCCGCAGGGCCTGCAGCGTCGTCCCGAGGACCCGCCGGGCCTCGCCGTAATTCAACCGATACGGCATCTTGACCTCCTTTCCTCGGAGCTGACATTCGCGCTCTTATTGTTTCCAACTCGGGCGGATCGTGTCCACCGCGCCCCTCGCAAATTCGGCGCCGGGCGCCAAACTAAGGCTGCAGCGGCAGCAACACCCAGGCGCCCTCGCCGGGGGCGGAAAGGTACGCCGCCATCGGCCAGGCGACGGCGATGCGGGGGGGAGCGCCCCGGGGATCCTCGGGGTCCGGGGCGAGGCGCCAGCCCCGCAGGCCCAGGCCGTCGCGGCCGGCCACGAGCAGCGCCCCCCGCCGGGGCCGCCGGACGGCCGCGGGCGGCTCCCTCCCGTACCCCAGGGCCATCCGGAAGCGGTCGGCGTCGACGACCACTCCCACCCAGGCCTCCCCGGCGGCCTCCGCCGCCTCCAGGGCCGCCCAGAACGCCTCGGGGTCCTCCGGCCGCTCGGCCTCCTCCAGCCCCGGCTCCCCCTCCAGGAGCCCATCCGGGTCCCACAGGACCGCCCGGGCGGCGGCCGCCGCCAGCCGGGCGGCCAGCCGGCCCAGCAGCCCCCGGGCCGCCGCAAGGGTGGGGTCCACCAGGAGGGCTGGCCGCCGGGGATCCAGCCGGACCGCCGCCAGGGCCAGATCCGCGTCCCACCAGCCCAGGGGCAGCACCCACCCCGCTCCGTCCCGGGCCGCCGGCGGAAGCGCGTCCCAGCGGGCGGGAAGATCCGCGGCCCGCCGCAGGGGCGGCGCGGGGGGCGGCGGATCGCCCAGGGCCCGCCGCAGCACGATCTCCCGCCCCTCCCCCCCGTCCAGCCAGAGCCCCCGGAAGGGGCCGTCGGGGATGGGATGGCGCCCCGCCAGGGCCTCCCACTCCCGGGCCTCCATGGCCAGCAGCACCACCCGGGCCGGCCGCCCCCGCAGGGGCCGCAGGGAGACCTCGCGCCGGGCCGCCGTCCAGATCCACAGGCGGTCCGGCCCCGGGGCGTCGGAAAGAAGGAGGTTCAGCCGCTCCAGGGCCTCCTCGCTCATCCGGTCCAGGCCGTCCAGGATCAGCACGCCCTCCCGGGCCTCCCGTAGCAGCCGGACCACCGCCTCCGGATCGTCGGCGTCGGCCACCCGGGCCCATGGACAGCCCCGCCATCCGCCGTCCCCATCCACCACCGCCACCCGCCGGCCCGCCCGGGCGGCCGCGGCGGCCGCCGCCATCAGGGCCGCCGTCTTCCCCGTCCCCGCCTGCCCCACCAGCCGCCAGTCCGGCGCCGAGGGGTTGAGGAAGATCCAGCGGATCTCGCCGATCTCCGGGTAGTCCGCCACCCCGATCCCGATCCCATGCTCCCCCTCCCCCTCCGGGAAGCCCGGATCGGCCGGCAGCGGCGGGGGCGTCCGCCGCGGGGCCGGAGGGTCCATCCGGGCGAGCGCCTCCACCAGGACGTCCAGATCCCGCCGCGCCTCGCCGCCGATCACCTCTCGCCGCAGCCGCCGGACGGGATCCGCGGGGTCCATCCAGAGGATCTCCCGGGCCCCGAGACTCCGCCCCGAAACATAGGCCACCCGGATCCGCCGGAACACCTCGTTCTGGCCGACCTGGACGAAGGCCCACCCGGAGCCGACCAGATACGCCGCGTCCGGCCGCCCGATCACCGCGGCGGATTCGTCCGGGGTCTCGCAGCGCAGGGCGATCCGCACCCGAAGGTTCGCCCGCAGATCGGCCGTCAACGAGCGCCCCAGCCGC
>Ga0079997_136569_pt1 | contig 33057 bp, 29 predicted proteins | sample PerSpoCPS_CMetaG_FD_69200 | JGI IMG/M metagenome (GOLD analysis project Ga0079997, IMG submission 69200) | Archaeal communities from Yellowstone National Park, Wyoming, USA - Perpetual Spouter C (PS_C) MetaG (SPADES assembly) (version 2) | ecosystem: Environmental > Aquatic > Thermal springs >... | reverse complement strand
CGTTATCGGATAGAGCAGGTGTTTGGGAGTGTGAAGGGGGCGTATGGGAGTTATATGGGTTGTCGGCGTGCGGCGTATGGGCGGGTTCGGGTGTGGGGTCAGTTGGTGTTGTGGAATATGGCGCAGTATCTGCGTGTTGGGGGTGGTGGTATTTTTTGTTGTGTGTGGGTTGTGGTGGTTCTGTGATGGTGGTTTGGTGGGTGGAAGAGGAATTTTCGAACACCCTCAGGGGTGTCGTCGATTGGGAGGCGATTTGAGTTCAAGTGGTGGAAAGTCGGCGATCGACGACAATCGGGTTTTGGGCATACGAGATGTTGTGGTTGGATTAGGTGGATGGGCACAACGGGTAGTGGTGTGGTGCCGAAAGTGTCGTCGAACGACTGGTTAGTCAGAAATAAGTACACATTGTGCCTTCTGCTCTCTCCAAAGAGGCTTTCACAGGAACTGGGTGGGTTCGTTCTTGACGATGCCCAGTGTCTGGCGTTCCAGATAAGCCGGGCTGCGTAGCAGGTAGAACAGGATGCTGTCCTCCTCGGGGTCGATAATTTTTTGCAGGGCGCGTTGTAGGCGGGCGAGTTGAGCCTCGGTCAACTCGCCCTCGAACACCGAGTTCTGGACCCAGGTGAGGTACTTGCGTCCCGTCTTCAGCACCTTCTGCACCCGTGCCACATTCACATCATAGACCATAATCACATACATGGTTCACCTCGGCTTGAACGGTTCGTAAGGCTTTTCGCCTATCAGGTGCTTCTCCAGTTTGTATAGGTCGAGGCGAATCGCGGTGCGATAAGACACATGGCGTTTGAGCCGTCGATGCTCGAAGGTGCTTTGCAATCGCTCTTCCCACGCTTTGAGGAAGATTTTGCGTCCCTCTTCGTTCATATAGATGCCAGCTGTTTCTTCGGCGAAATGCTCCGCTCGGATTTGCCGCTTTTGGATAAGGGTGAGGATGGTGCGGTCGACCAGCAGCGGCTTGAACACCTCGGCGATGTCGAGGTTCAGGGTGAATCGGCGGAAATTGGTCGTATGCAGGTAGCCGATGCGCGGGTCTAAGTGCGTTTGGTAGATTTCGGACAGGGCGGTGGTGTAGAGCAGGCTATTGCCGAAGGAGAGGAGGGCATTCAAGCGGTTGCGAGGCGGGCGGCGCGTGCGCTTGCCGAACGCAAAGTCGGGATGTTGCAGCACTTGGTCAAACAGCGTATAGTAGGCTTCACGCGCCTTGCCCTCCAGTTGCATCAACGCTTCGATGTGGGGACACGCTTGCGTGGCGTCGCGCAGCGCCTGCAGGTTCTGCAAGATAGCGCTGAGGTCACACTGGCGGTTATGATAGTAGCGCGCCACATGCTGCAGGTTCGCCAGCGCACCTTGCACGATTCGGCGGGCGATATCGAGTCGGCGCGCTTCGTCGAGATAATGCTCCACCTGCTTGAGCAGCATATAACCCGAATTGAAATGCTCACGCGGGTAGTAGCTGCCGGTGTAGTAGCCGTAATAGTTGTAGAAATGGACGATAATCTGATTTTGGCTAAGGAACTCCAGCACGCGCTTATTGAGGTTCACCTCGCTGAAGATGTGCAGTTCGCGGATGCCTTCAACGGGCAGGTAGCGTTTTGTGCCGTCTTCCATCTCCAGCAGCAAGGTGTTCTGGTCGCGCTGGAGCGTGCAATGGCTATTGATATAGAGCGTTTTCTTCATGGGGTTTCCTCCTCCTCACACCAACAGAGTTCTTGATAGGCGCAGGTGCGGCAGATGGTCATGGGGCGTGGCACTTGGGGTGGCAGCGGGCTGGTGCGCAGTTGTTGAAGGGCTTCGAGGGCTTGCTGCAGGGTTTGCAGCCCCTGGTCGTCCAGTTCCACAATTTCGCGGCGGTTCTGTTCAGGATAGGACAGCACGCCTTTGAGGTTCAGCCCGCGCTCGCGCAGCAGATAGAGGTAGTAGAGCAGTTGCAGGCGGTGAGCTTCCTGCTTGCGTGGGCTGCGCTTGATTTCGTACACCAGCTCGCCCGCGATTTTGTCGATTCGGGCGAAGCCCTCGATAGGCACTTCGACGAGGGCAGGCTCGCGGGGTGGGCGTTCGTGCAGCGCCTCGTGGTGGACGAGGCGTCCCAGCTCTACGAAGGGTGAGTGGGGTTCCATCATCAGCTGGCGCTGGAGGAACCAGCACTTGCGCGGGCACACCACCCATGCGTTGAGTTCATACCCCCGCACTGCCATCTCACTCCAACCCTCGTCCGGTATATCGATCCTATCTTGTTCGATTGGGGGGATTTGTTTCATCTTGATTCCACTCCCTGCGTTCTCTCTTAGTGCCCCGCACGCCCAGATCTTTCCTCGCCTCCGCATAGGAGCTTAGATGAACTCGGCTACTTCAGCCGATGCGTTCTGAAGTGTCAGGGGGTGAGTCAAACCTATTTGGGCGTCGTAGGGCAAATGGGCGATAGCGGTGCCCAGATCGGGGGCAGGAGTAAAAAGTGCAGGGAAGCGGATGAGCCACCAATAAGGCACGGCAACCAGTAGGTTGGGCAGTTGCCACAGGGCTTTGCGTTCCCGCAGTTTGTAAGCGGCTTGCTCAAAAGCCTCGGGCAACACTTCCATCTGGGTTTCGCCCTTGCGGGTGGTGAATCGTTGGCGCATCTGCTCATCGGTCAGATCGATTGTGTAGCAGCCACAGATTCGTTGAACCGCTTGAAGGGTCTGAAAACCAACGAGAAGCTGCTGTTGGAACGCGTCGTTGCTCCAGATCGATTGATAGAGCTGGTCCGTGGCTTCGGTTAGTTCAGCAGCAGTCGGAATGCGCGGTAAGGTTTGGAGTTGCTGGAGTGTTTGGTGCAAGGTTGTTTTATCGTAGAGATAGTCAGAGCGTGGGTCATAACCAAGCAGGATGTGAATGGGGGCGGGGTGGGGTTGCTCGCCGCGACGATTCACACGCCCCATCCGTTGTACCAGCGAGTCCAACGGTGCCAGCTCGGTGTAGAGGCGGTCATAGGAGATGTCCAAGCTGACCTCCACCACTTGAGTGGTGATTAGCAGCGTCCCGGGTGGTGGCTGTTGGATGGCTTGCTCTCGTTTTCGCCGATCGCGGTAGATGAAGCGGGCATGCAACAGCTGGATGTGAGGTTGGCGTTCCATGCGGGATGCCAGTTCGACAGCGCGTTGATAAAGTGCTTGTGCCAGTGGGACGATGTTGACCACCAGCAGCACGCGTTCACCATTCGCTGCGCGATGGAGCGCGTCGGGTAAGGCATCGAAGGGGCTGCGCTCCTCCAAAGAGAGGCAGTGGCGTTTCTGTTGCCAGAGCGGATCCTCTGCCCTTACAAGAGGTGCATCCCCAAGATACTCCCTGAGGGGTGTTGGCAGCGTCGCACTGGCAATAACGAGTCGGGTGGGCGGGTCGGCCTCTAACGCTGCGCGGAGTAGCCCCAAAGTGTATGGCTCGTAGGCGTGAATCTCGTCCATTAGCACCGTCGCGTGGCGGCTCAGCGCGCGGCGTATCTCCCAATGTCGCCCGTGCAGATGTGCCAGCAGATACTGGTCGAGCGTTGCCACCGTGACAGGCTTGGCGAACACGCTGCCGAAGAGGCGCACATCCAACGGTGGCTCCTCGTCCGAGCCGTCGCTCAGTTCCAACAAAGCGTGGCTATGGGCGATGCCCACGCGGCGCTCTCCGTAAATCTCCTGGAGGCGCCGCCACATCGCGTTGACAGTCGCCTGCGTGGGCAACAGATAGAGGATTCGCTCCGCATTGCCAGCCCACAGGAGCATCGCCTCCGTTTTGCCTGTGCCTGTCGGCGCTTGGAGATAGAGGCGACTATCCCGACGGGCTTCCGCGTCGCGTTGGAACTGATAAAGGCAGTTGAGTGCAAGCCCCTTTTTCAACTGAAGATGGCGGAGCAACTTCTGTTTACCGCGTGTAAGGAAGATCGTTTTTGGCTCTTGGTGAGACGAAGCGAGCCAATCTGCCAAGCACAGCAACGCTTTAACAAGAGTGAACTCTGGGACAGGCAGACGCTGAAATTGCTGCATCAGGGTGCGGCTGCCATCGGGGTAGTTTGCTTCTTGGTGAAGCCAAGCTGCAGGATTGACTTGCAGCAGGCGCGTCAGCTCTTCTGACTCCTCTGGCAGCCACTGGGCGAGCCATTCGCACACCGCCTGTTGGATAAAATCGGGCGGCTTTGCGATACCCTCATACAGTCGGGGGTGCAATGGAGAATGGTGGGTCAACACCGCCGCGGTGGCGAGCTTGGGTGACCTCTGCCCAAAGCGTTGGCTCTCGATTGCCAACACGAAAGGAAACGACGCTAAGGCGTGAGGGTAGGCAGGCGGTAAGCGTCCCCCCTTTTGTGCAGCCTCCATCCGCTCCTGAAATGAATGGGTCGCTTTGCCCGCATCGTGCAGCATGCATGCCAGCTCGACACGCTGCCTAAGGTCATCGGACAGCTGCAGCCTTTTGGCAAGCCATCGCCCTGACTCCACGACGCGCCGGGTATGGTCGTGCAGCGTCTCGTCGGGTTTCGCCCAAAGGATCATCGTGTTGTCACCCTCTACAGCCATACAAAGTGCCGCCCTTTAAGCACATAGACAGGGATATCCAGCTGTTGCAATTCTACTCTCACTTGAAAAGGTAAAAAGGTGAAGGTTTGCACAGGCTGGGGATTGCGCTGCTCGTTTCGGTCGAGTTCGAAGGCGGTAGGTAGTCGCTCCACGACAGCTGGCTCCAGCATCATGCCTTCCTGCAAGATAGGACGCGCCTTTAGCAGGCGCAGGTCGCCAGGCAGAATCGTACCGTAGAACTGGTAAGGTGGCTCGGCAGGGAGGCACTCCATTCGTTCGCACGATTCGATCTGGATGAGTTCATCTTCCCGCCCAAGTGAAAGGGGGTAAACGGGTCGGCGGAACGCTTGCTCCAGCATTTGGAGCCGTGATTCATCGGCTTGATACAGCAGGGTGAATTGCGCGTTGAAAAGCAGCTCGCGCAGGTAGGGCGAACGCTCCATTTTGCCCGATTTGATTTTGAGGAGAGTCCATAGGTCGGTTGCGCGTGCAGGGATGTTTTGTGCCAGCACCTGCACGCGCACTTGTTGGAGGGGGCTGGTGTCGCTCCAGAGTTGGTTGGTGCTGATACCAAGTGCGGCGCCTGCCAGCCCGATGAGCGTTGTAGGGGGTGGCAGTGGGAGCGTGCGTTGGTAAGTATGATCCAGCGGTCGCCGAAACGATGCGACAGGCGCACGCACGCCAACCGCAAGCGCCCTCATTCTCTCAGCCCCTCTTCAATATCCTGCAGGATAGCAGGTATCAGCTCAGCGATCGTCATCACCCCTCCCACGGCTGCCAGCTCTTGACGCAAACTCGACTCGTTGGCAAAAAAGCCGGGGGTATAGCCAAACAGCACCGTGTCGCGCCACTCAGCAGGCAGGCGATGGAAGGCATGCAGGATGGGCTCTGTCTGGAGAATATAGCGCCCTTGCTGGTAAGCGACCTGCACCGCTTCAAGGAAGAGAGGGGTCTTGACCTTCAAGCGGGCATAAAGGAGCATCTGAGGTGAGAGGTCTGCCAGCATGCGCGCCGTGCGTCCACCTCCCCAAAGTAGGCTCAATGCCTGCACGAGGGCTTGTACACGACGGCGGCGCTCCGCCACGGGCAGACGACTATCGGAGTTTCCCCTGCCCCATTCGCGAGCGGGAAACACGCCCACCCGATCCAGCTCGACGAGCATTGTACCCCGATACAGGCAGTCCGCCAGCTCCGTTTCGAACATGTTGCCGCCTTCGGCAAGTATGCCCGTGAAGCGTTCGAAGGAACGCGTGCCCAAATCGCGGTCGCCCCAGTAGGGGAATAGTCCCACCAGTGCCGAGACCCGTGTAGGGGAGGTGCGTCGTTTGCCACCCGAAGCATCCATATACCCGAACAGGTCTTCATCGATGTACTGATCGGGCTGCACGGGGGGCGTGACCTCTTGCCCGCTCACTCTGGCAAAAGGTTCGGAGAGTTGCCAACCCAGATCCTCCAAACGGTCGCGCAGCATGCGGCGCACCGCTTGCCCAGAAATGTACGGAAGCACGCTTCCGTCGGGCAGCGTAACGCGCTTAATGGTCTGCACATTGCCTTCCGTGTGCGAGGCATTCACATTCGCTGCTGATGTCTTCACTAAGTAGGTGAGCGTAATCGCTTTACTCATGGCTGACCTCCTCTTGCGATTGGGCTTCTGAAGCGGGGTACTTGGTGCGCAGATAGGCGTTCATCGCATGGATGGCTAACAGCGTCTTCACTCGGTTCCAAGGAGCACCTGCAATGCGCTCGCCGGGTTCCACGCGCAGCAGCTCTGGGTTAATCGTCTTTTCAAGGGTGAACTGAATCTGGTTCAACACATCCAGGAACTGGTCAAGGTTTTTCGCGTTGCGCAGGGCATACAGCAGCCCCATTTCCGACTTCTCTGCAGCGACTCGCCCCAGCTCATAGCCGAAGCCTTTGAGGATGTTCAGCAGTTTCTCATCCATTTTCAGGACCTCCTGCAGATAGATTTGCAGCATTTCGAGCGTGCCGTAGCTAAGGGCACGCCGAATTTCGGTGCAGACATCGTAAAGAAATGCCTCTATGGAGGGCGACGGGTCTATTTGCTTGAGCATCGCGGAACAGACCCATTCGCGCCAAATGGTCTCCGTGCGCTGACGCTTATGCTGGAATTGGCGGAATACCTGAGCAAGCACGCTGTGGGGATTGTTTGCAGATAGCGCTTCGATCCATCGGCGATAGAGCCGATAAAACAGCTGAAAGCGATCGAACTGAGTAAAGGCACGCATGGAGAAGCTCTTGCCACCCTCCCCACTAAAGGCATACACCACGATAGGGTTGCCTACCACAGGCTGCGCGCCTGTCAACTCCGCCAAAAGGGGCGACACCTCACCCCCCGACTCGCGCGCATGCAAAAACTTGAACAAGCTCAGCAACAGCGCAAACAGGTTTTCACTGGGATACTCCCCGAAGAAGTCCACCTCGAAATTGCCACCTTTCACCTCTGCCAGACGCAAGGGGGATAGCACGCTCTCATGCAGGGCGGACAGCCGCTCCAAATCGGTGTGAAACACGAAGAAGTGGTAAGTATTCCCTTGCCGTCGCCACAGCCAGCTCTGAAACGCAGCGAAGCCCGCAACGGCACACCGAGGGCAAAGCTTCACCCCACGCTTCGCCACCGAATAGAAATTACCGAACTTTCCCGGATCAACCACAAATGGAAACAGATAGAGGCGAGCGCTCTCAATAGGCACCTCATCCGCACCGCAAAGGTCGCATTTTGTTTTGCCCCTCGGATTGATCCGAATCAGCGATGCAGCATTCGGCGGACGGGTGAACAGCTCTTTATCATTGACCTGCTTTTTGGGTGGCGAGTCGACCACGCTGATAAAAAGACCGATTGGCTCCTGCCAGTTGCGCTTGTTGTAGGTCTTGATTTGCTGGCTCTGTTCATCCCAATACACTTCGGTCTTGCCCGTCTGCTGATAGATTTGCTCTGCCAATTGTTGCAACAGTGGATTTACATCGGCGGGTAGCTTGTCGCCCGCTAACAGCTGCTGCAACAACGGATTTAGAGGAGCAGGTAGGTTGTCATTGGTCAAAAGACGGCTCAACACCACCAGCCCGTTGTCGATCCAAAAGTTCCCTGTACCATGCTGTAAGAGCATCAGCATCCCTCCTCTGGTCATTATACCTACTCCTTTCTCTGTGCATTAAGTTCCCGCGTACTATTGCCAGTACGCGCTTTCGGTGTGTAGACCTCCACGCAGCCGAAGCCGCCGGAGTTGCGTTCGCCCAGCCCTGCGTCCAGCGCCATCTCAAAATACTCACGCGGCGCACGGAACCGATACAGCCCGCTCCACCCCTTGACCCAAGTGCCCTTGAAGTTCACCATGTGAAAGTTGCGTTCACGGTCAACCGCATAGGGCAGGCAAGCGGCATCGCCGGGCGGGATGTCACGCCCATGCCAGATGCGCACCTTCTCGCGCAGGTTCGAGATAATCCGCTCGCTGAAGTCGGGTTCTTGGGGTGTGTAGTAATAGGTGTAGCGCTCACCGGGCTGGCGCAGCGTCTCGCGCAAGGTGATGGGCGAGATGGCTCTGAGAATCACCTCCGGCTGATACGCGGGCGACGGCACTGTTTCGATTTTGCGCAGAGGGATGCGTGCATCGCTTATTCGGAGTTCGCCTTGCGCCAGCAGATGGAGCACCAGCGATTCGAGGAACGCGCTGTTGGGTGAGGCGATATAGAGCAGCGCACCGCGTGGGAAAATCAAGCGGTCGCCTTCCCGCTGAAAGTCGCCCATCAGACGCGAGAAGGTGAAGTAGCGAAAGCGTTTGGTGCCCTCCCCAAAGCCCGAATCGTGCAGCAGCGTCGCCAGATGCTCATTCAGATGGCGATAGATGAGCGACTGCACAAAGTAGTTATAGTGCGCTGGCACCTCAAACGGTTGGTGCCGTTGCCCCAGATAAAGTTTCAGTCGCATCGCTTAGCGTGATTTACGCTGGCGTGCCTTTAGATAGGCTTCCTCCATCAGGTCGAGCTGCTGGGGTGTGGGGCGTGCAGGGGCAGCCCCTTGCTTGCTGTCCTCACGCTTTTGGGGTGAAGGCTCCTTCTTTGCCCCCTTCGCCTTTGGGGTCGGTTGGGGCGTGGGTGCCGCTGAGCGTCCCTTTTTGCCCTCCGATTTGCTTGGTGGGGCAGGTTGGGCGGGGGCGGCTTGTGCCTGACGGGCAGGTCGCCCACTCAGTGGCTCCAGGTCGCTCTCCGCGAGGAGCACTACATAGTTCAGGTGGAACGCCTTCTCTTGGTCGGTCAGGCGGTTGCGTGCCTCCTCGGAGAGCGAATCGAGCCAGCGTTGGTGCATCGCCTCCTGCTGTTCGGCATGGCGTTGGCGCACCTCCTCTGGCAGGCTCGCGATGTCCAGGTTCACTGCTATCTGGTTTGGGTCGTAGATTTTGAGGACAGTACCTGTTGCGCCCGCCATGAAGGGCGCGTATCGCCCCTCCAACACCTCCTGCTCGGATGCATGTCGCGCCTTCACCCGCACCTTATCGCCTTCCTTGAAACGCGCCATGCCAAACAGTATACCCGCTGGCAGGAATCTTGTGGGAGATGTTGTATACTACTGTATGCAGGAGGTTTCAGATGAATATCTGGGTGATACGCTCGCTCTGGATATTGGGGGCGGTGGCGTTGATTGCCGAGATGTTCCTGCTCGCCAACCCGCGCTATCGCGTGCCGCCGCCCAGTGAGTGGGAGACATTTGAGTCGAAGCGCTTCTCCATTCGCAAGCCGAAGCGGTTCCGCGCTGGCGATGTGACCTTCGGGCAATTGTTCGGCAATCTGGCGGACATTCTTGCCACAGAGGATGTAGGCTTCTATCGGGGCAGGCGCACGGGCTTCGAGGTCTACTTCCGCCCCTTGCTGGACAGTTCCAACCCGTTGAACCCGCTGATGTCGCAGAGCAACCCGAATGTGCGGCTGGATTGGGCTTCGCTGATGCGTAAGCGCCACGACGAACGCCTCGCCGCCCTACGCGACGATCCGAGCTATGTGGACTTCAAGGAGCTGAGTCGTTCGAATGTAGCGGTGCGCGGTGTGCGGGGCATCCGCAGCGACTATGAGTATGTGTTGCCACATCCGATCCCGCTTTTCAACATGCGGGTGCGCGGCTACCTCTTCACTGCGCCCATCTCCGAGCGGGAGGTGATTCATATCCACGCCTACTGCCCCGCGAGTTCCTACGAGACCTATCAGAAGGTGTTCGACCAGATGCTGGCGACGCTGACGCTGAAGTCGCAAGGAGGTGCGCCATGACCCGCTGCCGTTGGTGTGGCATGGAGAGCCAGGACCCGTATGTTTGCGAGTGGTGCAAGCGGGTGATGGCGACAGGTGCGCCTGCGCCACCGGGCTACAAGCCGTCCCCGCCTGTGCCCTCCAGCGATCCGACGGTGATGACACCGCCTCCATCGCCTGCTCCACCGCCGTCTGCTACACCGAGCGACATCATCGCGACGCCGATGGGACCCACCACACCCCCTGCGCCGTCCACTCCAACGGGGCCCACCACGCCAACGGTACAAGCCACGCCGATGGCGCCGCCCGGCGCGCCGCGCCCTGTGCCGACCACCACCGCACCCCCGCCCGGACAGGTGCGCATCCTCTATGAGGTTCACGAGGGGCTACCCTTCCATCTGCGACTGGAGCGGTTCCTGGCAGTGGTGTTGCCCCTCGCTGCCATCAATGTGCTGATTATCAGCCAGCGCCCCGAATGGGCAATCTGGAGCAATATGGTCTATTTCTTCATTCTGGGGATGTGGATGCCCGGCTCGCACCTCATCGGCACCATCGACGACACGGAGGACTACCGGGATGTCGCCTTGGTGATGTTGATGAGCCTCTTCTGCTGCGGACCTGTAGCCACGCTGGTGCTGTATTTCCTTGCCAGCGGATTGCTTGCCTTGATTCTAAAAACCGATATCAACTGGTCGCTGATTGGGCTGCTACTGGCGTATACCTTGGCGCGCATCCTGTTCGATATGGTGCTGATACTGATCGATTTTGAGGAGGTGGCGGACTTCGTACGGGTTAGCTTCTCTTTTGGGAATTTGCTGTTGCTGGTGTCGCTCTTTGGTGGCTGGCTGCTGGGTGGCATAGTGCGCAGCGATTAGGGTTCCGTCTGCGGTTGGGTGAAGAGGCGTAGCAGCAGGAAGCCGATGATGCCTGCCAAGAGCGAGCCGACCAAGATGCCGATTTTTGCCAGATTGAGGGTGGGCGCAGCGTAAGCGAGCTGGGCGATGAAGAGCGACATCGTGAAGCCGATGCCACCCAGAAAGCCCACACCCAGAATGTGCCGCCAATTCACACCCGAAGGAAGCCGCGCAAACTTGAGCTGTACCGTCAGCCATGAGGCAAGCAGAATGCCAATGGGCTTGCCCAGCAGCAGCCCTAACGCTACACCCCACAGCACCCGACTGCCCCAGTCCATCGGGGCTTGCTCGCCCAGCAAGCTCACACCCGCATTGGCAAGCGCAAAGAGCGGCAGAATCAGAAACGCCACCCACGGGTGCAGGATATGCTCCAGTCGCTGCAGCGGGGATTGCACCCGCTCCGATGCCCGCTCGATGGCTTCTACTGCCGACTGCTGCAAAGGGTTCAGGATAATGGTGGGCTTCCGATGGGGCACTTCGAACTGGCGCAGATAGTCGCGCACGCAAGCAACATATTCCTCGGGGGCAATCCGCTGGCGAACGGGGATGGCAAACGCGCCCAGCACGCCCGCTATCGTCGCATGCACCCCCGATTTGAGCATAAAGTACCACATCACACAGCCAATCAGAAAATAGACCAGCGTGTTGCGCACGCCGAGGCGATTCGCCAGCAGCATCCCGCCGAAGGCGAGGAGCGCGTAGAACAAGGCGGTGATGTTCAGGTCGTCCGTGTAGAAGAGGGCTATCACCAGCACGGCGCCGAGGTCGTCGATAATGGCGAAGGCGCTGAGGAACACCTTGAGCGCGAGCGGTGCCCGCGTGCCCAGCAACGCCAGCACACCCAGCGAGAAGGCGATATCGGTCGCCATCGGGATGCCCCAACCACGAATTTCGGGGGTGCCCGCGTTCAGCATAAAGAAGATAAGCGCAGGCGCCACCATGCCGCCCAGCGCAGCGACAATCGGCAACAACGCCTGACGCCACGAGGATAGCTCCCCCACCAGCAGTTCCCGCTTAATCTCCATTCCCACCAGGAAAAAGAACATCGCCATCAGCCCGTCGTTAATCCAGAGCAGCAGCGGCTTGTCCAGATCGAGCCACTGCCCGAAGCGCATCTCTACTGGGGTTTGCCAGAGGCGGAAATAGGAGGGGGCGAGAGGTGAGTTTGCCCATCCAAGCGCCACCAACGAGCAAATCAGGAGCAATATACCCCCGGAAGACGCTTGATGCGCGAACTCCTGGAAGGGGCGTATCAGCCGTTCAACCGGTGGGGTGCGCTTGCGAGCGGGCATCGCTACATTCCCAGGATATGGTAGCCCACATCGACGAAGATGACCTCGCCGGTGATGCCGCGCCCCATCTCGCTGAAGAGGAACACCGCGGCGTCGCCTACCTCGTCGGGGTCGGTGTCGCGCTTGAACGGGGCACGCTCGCGCACATACTCCAACATGGAGGTGAAGCCGCGAATGCCTCGCGCCGCCAGGGTGCTGACCGGACCGGGCGACAGGGCGTTCACCCGGATGCCGCGCTCGCCCAGCTCGTACGCCAGATAGCGCACGCTCGCCTCCAGCGCCGCCTTCGCCACGCCCATCACATTATAGCCCGGCACCACCCGCTCGCTGCCCAGATAGGTTAGCGTGAGAATCGATGCCCCGTCGCTTAGAATCGGCTCCAGATGGCGCACCGCTGCCACAAAGGTATAGACGCTGGTCTCCAGCGCGATTTTGAACCCTTCGCGCGAGGTGTCCAGATAGCGTCCGGCTAACTCCTCTCGGAGGGCATACGCCACACAGTGCGCCATGAAGTCCACCTGCCCCCACCGCTCGCGCAGCGTGTTCACAACGGCTGCAATCTCCTCGTCGTGGTTGAGGTCGCACGGCAGCGTGAAGGCGTCAGGCAGCTCCGCTGCCAAACGGTTCACCTTCTCCTCGAACCGCTCGTTCTGGTAGGCGATGGCAAGGCTGGCACCGTGCTGGGCACATCGCTGGGCAATGTGCCATGCCAAGCTATGCTGGTTCGCTACCCCAAAGATAATCCCGCGTTTGCCTTGTAGTAGCATGTTTTCGTTCCGTTCCCCACAGGCGTCACATCCCGTAGAACTTATGGTAGGGCTTCTTAGGAAAGCCCTCTCTATAGCGTTCCGCTCGGCTTTCACGGAACACACAGAGTATACCCTAAGACGCCCGCTCCGTTACAATGGAGGTTTGATGATTTCTTTCCGGTTGCCATATCCGGCTATGGCTTCCATTGCAGCGGATCTTGGGGATTATCCGCTGCCGTGTAAAGGATGAACTTGCCATCCGGTGAAAACTGAGGCTGTCACTCCCATTGATCTGTCTTCGCCAAGAGGGTTACCTTTTTAATTGCTGAGTTTGTTTAATTGCTGAGCTTGCCGTGCACCTGAACGACACGCGCTCAACACCACAAGCGATCCCCCTATGAGGCAGCTGACAGCAACAAGCGCACCCACAAGCTCCGCATGCTCCCAGATCTGTCGCTTGTGCAACCCTCTGGAACCCAAATTCCACTGATATCCGTTTTTCATCTTCCACACTCTCCTCCCCATCGTCATTCATAAACATGGACGGAAATATATCGCCGGACTGCACATAAAGCTGGTAATCGGCTTTGTCAGAACCCAATATCCTATCAGCCAGTGCCCTGACAGCATCGGGTAATCGCTGAAACTCGCTGCGCCCGTACCGTACCACACCTGCGTTGGTGCGTCCAGATACTCCTCCATCGTGTTCCAACTCTGCTCGCCTATCGCTCGATAATACACTCGCATCGGCACGCCGCCACACCCTGTTCGGCATACATACCGATACTCCTGCCCTGCCAGCACATCCCGCTGCCACACCCGAACACCATCACTCAAGTTTAGATGCAGCTGTTCCTCTCAGCAGATACCAGATACAACATCCCAGGAACAGGCTCACCCCAGCCATGAATAACACCCTGACGATTTCTCCCGCCATATTGTTGACCATGCAGTGCCAATAGGCTCCCCCTGTAAGCCCATAACACCCACTCGGAGGCATGGGGGGCGTCTTCGCATAATATTCCCATGCATTCGGTAGCTGCAGAAGGCGAGAGATGAACACATATCCTGTTACCATAGCAACTATCGACATGGTCCCACCTAGTACGACCCATCCCAGCTTATGTTTCAGCATGCCCACCTCCACTGATACAGTTTAAAGATTGTCCAAAGTTTCTTGATTTTTTTCAATTGGTCAATGACTTTGTTGCAAATAGGTCGCACCTTAGCCATTGCGCAGATACAGAGCAAGCAACCTACACATAAAACAATACTCACATATCCCGAACAACCAGTGGTCGCTGCACAGTTAATCATGCACTGCCACCATCCAGGACCTGATAACCCCTTACAACCTCCCTGATCCAGTGGAGTTTGCCTACAACGATCCCAAGCCAATCCAATACTGGTTGCCGCTCCCGCACAAGCTAGCAAGCACACTACAGTTATCACCCAAGTACGCGAACTGTCAACCGCATAAAGATAGGCAAATCTATAATCTGTAAAAAAGTTTTCTATTGGAGAATATAGATTTACATCCAACATATACATCTCCGGAACATCGAGGTATTCCTCATCAAATCCAAAGGTAGTCCCTCCTGCGATAGGAATCTGCCACATATCGTGGTACAACATTTCCCCGTCCTGCAGTACTAAAAGGTTTAGCCAACGCCCTGCCATCAAGGGATAGTCGCTAAAGCTCCCCGCCGCAGTACCACCCCAACGCACCGTCGGTGTCTCTACATATTCCTCCAGCGTGTTCCAACTCCCGCCGCTCATCGCCCGATTGTACACCCGCATCGGCACGTCACCACACCCTGTTCGGCACACATACCGATACTCCTGCCCTGCCAGCACATCCCGCTTCCACACCCGAACGCCATCACCATTGTACCCATACTCATATGCCACCTGCACTGTCCCGTTTCTGCTCTGTTGCAATGATACCCAGTTTCCATGCTTGTCCTCCTGCCAGACCAGCTTCAACACCAGCCAACACACACAATAAAAAAACTACCGATGCAAGTTGTACACCAGACCCTTCACTAACACCTTATGAAGAGCCAAACACCCCTTCCGACGCCGAACCTCATCCCCTTATATATCCAAGTGCTAAAACATTAGGTCATAATTGTCTGGACGCATAAAAGCATTATTCACACCCACCACGTCCAGCCACCACTGCTCCACAATCGTGTCCCACCGCAACCACAAACAGTACACCCGCGCCGATTCATCTATCACCACCTGTTGCCGTTCCAACTCCCACCGACCCTCCACCTTCTTCGGCAGAATCATTTCCTTCGTCCGAAACGGCGCCGCTGGTGGCACTCCCACAAAACAGACCCGCGCATATAAACAAGGACGCTCATCTTCACCTGGATAACGGCTCACTCGCCCCAGAGCCAAATACCCCGACTCGCTGGGACAGCACTGCTGCATGTAGCTATCCGCGCTTGCGAGTGTGATGGGCTGCTCTGAGAGAAACACCTCAATCTTGCCGCGCCCTCTAATCTGAGTCCACACGCCACCAGCCTGATACCGCTTTTGCCATCCCTGTTGCCATACCTGCTGAACTTGATCGGGAAAGAAGCCACCGCGTCGCTTTAGGTAGCGTTCAAACTGGGCGAGATCAGGATGAGCATAGAGGTTAATGATCTCAGCAAGCGTCTGCCACAGCTTGATTTGCTGGTCAGGTGTGAGATTCTCGCCACGCAAACTGAACCATTTGGGCAGTTGCTGCCAACTGATCTGCTCGGCAAGGTTCAGCACAGGCTCGATGGCTTGATTCAAAGCGGGTGGTTGGGTCAGCAAAGCACTTGGCGACCCAGTTTCTGGTTGCTGGCTAACTTGACTGGCGGATAGTTCTGCCAGAGTTGTTAGCAGAACACCAACTATGACTCTACGCGCCCGCAACAACTTGATAGTCCGCATAGTTGCTCACCTCCAGCAAAATAGTAGGCTACCTAAACTCGAGGCCGTACAGGCCTACATCCACAGACAGCAAGATCAGCTTCACAGATGCACACGGCTACTGAGCCTGGTGGACAAGTGACTCGACAAGAACCTTCTTTGCAATTGGCTGCACAGCTACCTCCGTTGTCGCAAGAGCAGGTGACATTCCCGCGCACCTCAATACAGTATGCACCCGACCCAGGCGGGCAAACAGCAATGCAACTGCCAAACCGACCTCCAACGCCACAGATTCTCGGTAAAGGAATTGGAGGAATTTGGAGCCAGCAATTCTCCCTATCAACTGGAAACCATATTGATGGCATCTCCTCACATTGTCCTCCTCCACACCCTCCATACCCCAGCGGTGCGCACACATCCGGCACAAGAGCCACCAGACACACGCACGCCACGGGCGGCGTCTGCCCCACCGCCAGCCCGTTGCTGTCCATCGGATAGTACCCGCTCGGCTCGCCACTCGCCGTCATCATCAGCAACTCCCCACCTGAATACCGATACCGCCAGTTCTGATTGTACCCCAGCGCGTTCCCGGCAGGCAAGTAGTCCTCCACACTGACCCAGCCACTGCCGCCCATCGCCCGATTATACACCCGCATCGGTACACCGCCACACCCTATTCGGCAGATATACCGATACTCCTGCCCTGCCAGCACATCCCGCTTCCACACCCGAACACCATCGCTGTTGTACCCGTACTCATACGCCACTTGCACACCGCCAGAACCGTAATCCCGCTCTATCTTCACCAACCGACCCTCCTCGTCATACCCAAACACCCGCGCATAACTGTTCGGCTCTTCCCACCGCGCCAAAGTGCCCTCCGGGTTCCAAACAAAACCATTTGCTGTCTATCTTTTCTCTTGGGCTATAACTCTCTGGGCAACAAACTCATTTAGAGCCCATATCAACGGCGATCATTTTCTCCAGCCCCGTACCATCGCTGTTGACTTTCCAGATAGTAGGATTATCGGAATTTGTCAGAAAGAAAAGCTGTTTATCACTCCATCGTAGGCGGATAATCGGATCATTAACCGAAGCAATCTTTTTTACTCGCTGCAAATGGTTATCCCAACAAAAAACCGTATTTCGTACAGTGTAGTAGAAGAGCTGACCATCCTTGCTTGCAACTATGTTATCGCCAGTGAAAGGGAGGCGCGACCGATACACGATTTGAGATCCGGGCTGATCGATAGCTTTGCTAAGGCGAGCAAGAAAATACCTATCGCCTATGGACAGGACTATCTTATTAGCAGCAACCACCGCTTCCAAGCGATACAGCCCTGTATCCAGTTGTATAGGAGCTTCTTCCATCCGAACTGTGTCACCGACAAAAAGACCTTCACTTAGTCCGTAAGTATCTATTCCGAAGGGAATTTGCCATCGAGTCTTGACCCGGGATCGCTCAAAGATGAACTTTTGAGGAGATAAACGGAACAAGCGATTCTCCCACACACCCGCTTGGTGACTCGTGAAACGCTTGAGTTGACCATCACTCATGTTGAGAATATAGAGAACAATATCTGAATCGGTTCGGTTCGGATCTATTTTGACCGATAAAATAGTGAACACATCGTTCAAGACACAGATTTCAGTGATATTCCCCTCCACCTGCACTCTCCGCAAGGTTCTTCCAGATGAAAGCTGGCCGATGAAAAGGTTGTCTCTCTGGCTGGTGACATCGGGAACATGAAATATTATCAAATCGGAGGCAGGTAATATGTCAAAATCATAGTGCCGTTCCATTGGCAACTGCGTCCGCAATACAACCCTGTACAACAATATGACTGTTAATCCTAACACCAACGCCAAAATTAACCCTAACACCAATGTCAAAAGTAACATCCTGTAGCGGGAAAGCCAGCTCATCACCCTCCTCCCTCAAGGCTATGGAGCCGCTGCAAAACACCAAGCCGGACGGACTAATAGAAGTAGACCTATCCACCGCTTAGTTCGTTCGCATGTAGCAGGATTTGATGATTTACTACAGTCCACCTTCATCGCACAATTAAAGAGACTACAATCACAAAGCCAACAGACAATACAAGTAATTAGTCTCAACACAGTGCAATTATTTTGTTCATAACAATCATCATGGTTATAACAGCATGAATCCAAAGCATCAACTGGTGGTGGAATAGGGCGTACTCCTCCACCTGGATTAGGGATACGCTTACCAGGATGCCCGGGACCGCACCAGTTACCATGCCTGGGCATGCCCAAGGGTATTAGATAACCCGGACCGCTTGGAAAGCCTGGAAAGTAGCCCGGAGGCGGGGAAGGCAGTGGGGTTGGCGGGATATCCCCACACTCTCCGCCTCCACACCCCCCATATCCCAGCGGCGCACACACATCCAGCCCAGCCGCCACATAACACACGCACGCCACAAGCGGCTCGCTCTGCACTGCCAGCCCGTTGCTGTCCATCGGATAGTACCCGCTCGGCTCGCCACTCGCCGTCATCATCAGCAACTCCCCGCCTGAATACCGATACCGCCAGTTCTGATTATACCCCAGCGCGTTGCCTGCAGGCAGATAGTCCTCCACACTCGCCCAACTCCCGCCGCTCATCGCCCGGTTATACACCCGCATCGGCACACCGCCACACCCGATACGACACACATACCGATACTCCTGCCCTGCCAGCACATCCCGCTTCCACACCCGAACACCATCGCTATTGTACCCGTACTCATACGCCACCTGCACATCGCCGTTGCCGTAATCCCGCTCTATCTTCACCAACCGACCCTCCTCATCATACCCAAACACCCGCGCATAACTGTTCGGCTCTTCCCACCGCGCCAAAGTGCCCTCCGGGTTCCACGCAAACTGATGCACCACATCAGGTTCGGGAACAGTGTCCGTCACCGACGACAACCGACCCGATACGGGGTCATAGGCATACACATCCCGATGCTGACCGTTCACCGCATCCTCCCGCAGCACCCACTGCCGACTGCCATCCAGATTGTACGCATAGTACCGACTGTACCTCACCTGACCTGCACGCACTTCGCTCTCCAGCCTGCCTGCGGGCGTGTAGGTGTAAACGGTGGTGTCCCCACTCGGACGCTCCACGCTCTTTTCTATGCGCCCCAGCAGGTCATAGGTGTATTCGTACCCAATCAACAGGCTCCCATCCGACTTCTTGTGTTCGACCTTCCACACAAACCCCACCTGCGACGGATTGTCCGCACCATAGTAAGTATACTCCACATAACTGCCGTTTGGATAGCTCTCCTGCTGCAGTCGCCCGGTGGCGTTGTCATAGACATACACTACTGTGCCCCGATAATCGCCGATGCTCTGCAGCCGTCCCAGCGGGTCATAGCGGTACGCAATCGTGCGCACCACGCTCTCGTCCGCACGCAGCTCCTTCTCAAACCGTTTCCTGCCCGCTCCGTCATACTCGGCGGTCACCGCCTGCACCTCTATCCCGTTCTCACTGCCACAGCAACCCTGCTGCCGTGTCACCCGACCCCAAGCGTCATAGCTGTACTCCCGACGACCTGCGCCGTCTTGCACCCACACGCGCCTATTCTCGCCGTCCCAGCCCATCCGCACATCCTCACTGCGCGGGTAGTCAATCCCACGCAACCGACCCCACGCATCATAGGTGTAGGTCGTCACCTCGCTGCCGTTGGCGGTCTGCACCTCGCGCCGCACCAACCATCCCGCACCGCCGTAATCCATCGCACGCCAATAACCGCCCGGCACTACCACCCGACGCACCATACCCCGGCGCGCGGGGTTCGAATCGTTTGCCGCATAATACTGATACTCTGTCGCCCGACCCAACGCGTCTATCACCCGCCGCACTTGACCATACGCTGGCTCGCCCAAATCGTAATCGTACACATACTGCACCACGCCCCCTTCAGGGTCTTTCACACTTTTGACATCGCCATAACTCGTGTAGGTATACTCCCACACATACCCCAAGGCGTCCGTAATCTTCCACACCCGATCGGTGCCAGTGTAGTAGGTATAATCGGTGCGTGCCCCGTTCGGCTCCTTGCTCCAGAGCAGGTTGCCTTGGGTATCGTAGTTCCATTCCCACACCAGCCCCGCAGGGTCTTGCCGCTTGACGACCTGATACTGCCCGTTGTACCACAACCGCGTGGTCAAGCGTGCCGTCGTCGTATCCCCACCCTGCGTGCGCCGCACCACTGTCGGTCCTGCAAAGCCGTATTCCACCCACACACGGGTTGGGTCGACCCATCGTGTGCTTCCCGTTTCAGGCGTGCCGCCCAGTGCCCCTACAGGCTGCGCACTGGTATAAGAAGCGACCCACCGATTGCCCGCCGGGTCTTGGAACCATTTCAACGCATCACTGGTTGCACTCAAGTACCCATACTGCCATACGCGCCCCAGCCGATCCGTCCAGCTCGTCACATTCCCCCGACTGTTATAGCCAAAGCCTATCTCATAAACGCGCACCTGCGGCGGCTCTTGCTCATCCTCCACCGCAGGGAAGCGCACCCGCTCCAGACGCCCCGTCCCGCCATAAACCAACTCCCAGGTGCGCCCTGTAAAATCGCTCACCTTCCACAACCGATTGTTGGCATACTGAAGGGTCAAGGCGCGCCCATACCGATCCACCACCGCCTGCAACTGTCCACTCGCATAACTCAGCCTAATCTCGCGCCCATACCGATCCACCACCCGTTCCAACCGACGCGGTGTCCCGCTGGCGCCAAACTCCCATCGCTCCTCGCTCCCCTTGCGAGTCAGCACATACCGCCCGTCGCTTTCGCGCACCAAACGGTCAAACACCCCCGTCGGGGCAGTGAACACCCCGTCCAAATCGTCATCCCGATAGACCCAGCGGGAGCCGTCCCCCTCTTGGAGGGTCGCCTGCTTGCGGTCTGCACTCAGCTCCAGAAACACATGCCAATTATGCGTCCACTTCGGCGCAATTGGCGAGGGCTGGCTCGGATTGGCTTGGGAGTTGAACACCAGCGTGAAGCTCACCCCGTTTGCCCAGCCCACAAGCGGCACCTGCAGGCACAAGTTGCCGTTGCCCAAGTTGACCACGCCGCCATAGACGCTCGCGCTCGCACCCCACGCTGGGGGCAAGCCTGGCGCGGGCGCAAGGGGTGGCGTTTCCTGCACGCGCTGCCAAGGCAGCAACGCTGTTAGCCAAGTTGCCAAACGGCTCTTGAGGGGCACAGGGGGGAGAGAAGCTGTTTTCATCCGCGTAGAGGCGGGTATCAAGTGGGCGCTGGCAACGGCGGGCAGAATGTCCAGATGGAGCATCAAGAGGGTAAAAGCCAACGCTATCAGGCGTCCGCGCCGCCCCATCAACACGGTGCGCACCCAACGCAAACCAAAGCGCTTCCCACGCCACGCAGAGAGGGATTTACCCCCCTGCACTTTCTGTGTTGTCACCAAACCTTTGCTCTTCAGTCCCATCGTCTTCATCGCTGTTTCCTCCTGCCTCATCCGAGGGGCTGTTTTCCCCCTCCACATATATTAACGCATATATTAACGATTCAAAACCCCGTTTCGATGGGTCATACCCGAAAAAAGCCACGAATTTCGCCCGCAATTCGGGCAAATATCCCCGCAAAGTGCTGGCTTTGACCCCCAACCGCTGCGCCGCCTCTGCCCACGAATAGCCTGCCAAGCGCAGTTCCAACACCTCCCGCAACCGCTTCGGCAGCGAGGCAAGAAACGCTTCGCTATCCACCTCTTCCTGCACCTGCTTTGCTATCTCCACGCACGCTACCCCTTCGGGCAACGCTTCCCACGACAGGTGGGGATGATCCTTCGCCTGACGATGGGCGTCCATCCACAGCGCGCGCAGTTTCTGGCAGCACCAGCACCAAGCGGAAGGCGGGTTCAGATGCTGCCAGGGATAGCAGCCGAAGCGGTCGTGGAAGGCATCGAGGCAGGTGTGGGCGAGGTCGGCGGCGTCATCGGTGCAGGCGGTGAGCTGGGATGCCCGCCTGCATAGATGGTTCAGCCAGTCGGTCTCGCTCCATGCGGCTATGGGACGCTTCGTTGCGTTGCGCATCGGTGCGCCCTCCGTGTGGGAGGAAGGTTCGGGCAGTGGGGGATAATTCCTGCTTGCGTGTCTTCTGTGAAGCAACCTGTTGCTTCGATTCGCGGCTAACTTCAAAGGACAGGGTATACTTTTGTCTATGCGAACACGCCCAGAGCGGCGCCCCATCCATGTGCTGGATGAGCAGGTGGTCAATCGTATTGCGGCGGGGGAGGTGGTGGAGCGACCGGCTTCCGCCGTGAAAGAGCTGATAGAGAACAGCCTCGATGCGGGTGCGCGCCGTATCGAAGTGGAAGTGGAGATGGGGGGCAGGCGGCTGATTCGCGTGCGGGACGACGGTATCGGCATGACCCGTGCGGATGCCCTGCTCGCCCTCCAACGCCATGCCACCTCCAAGATTCAGACTGATGCCGACCTGCTGCGCATTCAGACGATGGGCTTTCGTGGCGAGGCGCTGCCCAGCATCGCGGCGGTCAGTCGGCTGGAGCTGATTACCCGCGCCTTCGAAGAGGAGATTGGCACGCGCGTGGTCGCTACCGGCGGCGAGATTCAGAGCGTGGAGGAGGTCGGCGCGCCCATCGGCACCACCGTCACGGTGCGCGACCTTTTCTATAATGTGCCCGCCCGACTCAAGTTTCTCAAAACGGTGCCCACCGAGCTGGGACATATCCTGGAGACGGTGACCCGCTACGCCTTCGCCTACCCCGATGTGTCGTTCCGACTGGTGCATGAGCGGCAGGAGCTGCTCTTTACACCGGGCACAGGGGATCGGCTCGCCGCCGTCGCAGCGGTCTGGGGACGGGAGACGGTGCGCAGCATGGTCGAAGTGGACTATGAGCGGGATGGCATCCATGTGTATGGCTTGATAGCCCCCCCTCATCAGACGCGCCCCACCCGCCAGCATCAATATTTCTATGTGAATCGACGCCCTGTGCGCAACAAGACGCTGACCGCCGCGCTGGACGAAGCCTATCGCAGCCTCACGCCCGAAAAACGCTACCCCGCTTGCGTGCTGCTGGTCGATATGAACCCGCGCCTGGTGGATGTGAATGTGCATCCCGCCAAGATCGAGGTGAAGTTCCAGCGCGAGGGGGAGGTGTTCGAGGCGGTGGTGCAGGCGATTCGCGCCGCATTGCTGGAGCATGGCATGATCCCATCCGCTGTTGGGGCAGCGGCGATGCCGACCCTACACCCGCGTCCTGCACCACCACGGCAGGAAGGTGCGCGTGCTATCCCCGCCTCTCCCCTCGGCGATCAGGAGAGCGGTCGCACACCCGCTTTTGCACCAGAGGGGGATGCGGAGGCGCCTCACCGAGCCGTCCCCGCGACGGATGAGCCTACGGCAGGAACAACGCCTCCACGCTATGTGCCCGATGTGCAGACGGTGCATCAGCTACTACTCCAGCGGGCAGGGCTGGCACCGCGCGAGGAGCAGGCAGAGGAGACCGCCGTCCAGCAGTCGCTGCCAGCGATGCAAGCCGAAACGGAGCCGTTGGCGACGACCCACCTGCCCTTCGCCCACCTGCTGGACGACCTCCAGATTCTGGGACAGGTGCAGAACACCTTTATTATCGCCTCCACGCGCAAAGGGCTGGTGATTATCGACCAGCATGTGGCGCACGAGCGCGTGCTGTACGAACAGTTTTGCGAGCAGCGCGGTGGCACGCCCATCCCGCGCCAGCCCTTGCTGAACCCGGAGCCACTCACGCTCGATCGGCGCAGCGCACTGCTGCTGCAGGAGCGATTGGAGGAGCTGAACCGAATCGGGTTCGAACTGGAGCCGTTCGGGCAGGATACCTATCTGGTGCGTTCCGTCCCGGTTGCACTGGCGGGGCACAATCCGCTGGAGGTGCTGCGCGACATCATCGATGAGCTGGTCGAGCTATCGGTCAGTCGGCGATTGCCTGTGGCGCGGGAACAAATCTGGATTACGACGGCGTGCAAGTTGGCGGTCAAGGCGGGCGACCCACTCAACTTGCCGGAGATGCAGAAGCTCATCGAGGACCTTGCCCGCACGCAGAATCCCTACCTGTGTCCGCACGGACGCCCCATCACCCTCACGCTCACTTGGGCGGAGTTGGAGCGGCGCTTCAAGCGGAGCTGATTTTACAGGCAGCGCAGCAGGTCTTTCAGTGCCACCATCCCGATGGGGCGACCTACCTCATCCAGCACGGGCATATCGCCAATCTTCACGGGCAGGCTCTGAAACTTCTCCAGCACCTCGATCGCCAAGGGGTTGCCGCGCAGCACATAGGGTGTGCGTGTCATCGCCTGATGCACCGGCTCATGCAGGGCATGTTCATCTTGCAGCAGGCGGCGCCGAATATCGCCATCGGTGATTAGCCCCACCATCACGCCTTCATCGTTCACGATACATGCCGCGCCCGCGCCCGCTTTCGTGATGGCGAACAGAGCATCGCGCAGGGGGGCATCCTGATGGACAATGGCGAGGGCATCGCCCGTGCGCATCACATCGTGCGCACGCAGCAGCAGGCGTCGTCCCAGTGTGCCCGCCGGATGATTGAGCGCGAACTCCTCGGGTGTGAACCCACGCGCCACCATCACGGCAAGCGCCAGCGCGTCGCCCAGTGCCAGCATCGCCGTCGTGCTGGCGGTGGGGGCTAAATTGTGCGGGCACGCCTCACGCTCCACCGCCACATCCAGCACCAAGTCCGCCATGCGACCCAGCGTCGAGTCGGGACGACCTGTCATCACCATCACTGGCACCGGCAACCGCTTGAGGGCAGGGCAGAGCGCGACCAGCTCATCGGTTTCGCCACTGTAGGACAAGAGGAGGGCAACATCGTTGGGCATCACCGCGCCCAAATCGCCATGCGCCGCTTCGGTGGGGTGCAGGAAGAAGGCGGGAGTGCCGGTGCTGCTGAAGGTGCCTGTCAATTTGCGGGCAATCGCGCCCGACTTGCCGACCCCACTCATCACCAGCCGACCCTCGCAGCGCAAAATGAGCTGCACCGCGCGCTCGAACACCTCATCCAGACGGTCGCGAAGGCGCAGGATGGCGCTCGCCTCCACTTGCAGCACCTCCCGGGCGACCGCCAGCACATCCGCATCGATAGAGAGGGCGCGGCTCATAGAGTGGTGTCGTCCAGCTCGGGAGCAATCCGCACATGACCCTTACGCCGTGCCTGTCCCGATTGCTCCCCGTAGTTCTCTTCGTAAACTTGCCTCAGCTTCTTTTTAATGCGTTGTAGCGCATTATCGATGCATTTGGTATGGCGATTGAGCCGCTCCGACATCTCCCGATACGAGAGTCCATCCAGATAGCAGTCGAGGACTTGCAGCTCCAGCGGGCTGAGCAGTTCGCGCACCAGCCGCAGCACCGTTTGAGGGATGCGCCGCTCCAGAATCCATTGCTCCGGGTTCAGCGCGTTCGGGTCGGGCAGGATTTCCACCAAGCAGCTGTCCGATTCCTCGCCGTTGTTTTGCAAGGGATTATAGAGTGAGATGTAATCGTTGAGGGGTTGATGTTTCTGGCGAGTCGCCGTTTTGACAGCGCTGATAATCTGGCGGGTGATGCAGAGTTCGGCGAAAGGACGGAAGGTGGGAATGCGGTCGAAACGGAAGTCGCGAATCGCCTTGTAAAGCCCGATCAGCCCCTCTTGCACCACATCTTCGTGGTCTGCCCCGATAAGGAAGTAAGCACGCGCCTTGCTCTCTACAAGGGAACGATAGCGGCGGATTAGGATTTCGGTTGCGCGTTGACAGCCCTGCTTGGCATACTGGACAAGTTCCTCGTCCTGCATCTGATTGAAGCACAGCCCTGTCTCGTCGAAGTAGATAAGCTCATCTGGGGTCATGGGATATTCCATATTGGTGCCCTCCATCGCCTGCGTCATGCGTCGATTTGCCCGTGCGGGGAGCCAGACGCCGACATACCCCCGTCGCCTCTGGCGACATGGAGCCTCGCCTAACCGTCCATCGCCCTTGCCGCATCGTCCTCATATTCGCTCCCCTGCGGACAATAGTAGTTTAGACGATTCCTACCCCTTAAAGTCAAGGGGTAGGGCATCAAATCGGGCAGATTCTACCCGATTCCCGGCAGGAATCGCCCCAAAAGCAGGGAATTAAGCCATTCCCAGCGAATGGGAGTATACCTCACCCTTCCCAAAAGTGGAATGGGGAGGCATCACAAGCGACCAGATTGGAGGAGACTAAGGATGGGTTTGAATCGTGGCAAATGGTTTTGGAACATTGCGGCGCTGACCAGCGTGCCGGCGCTTGTAGCGGCGCATGAATCGTGGCAGGGCACGGCGCGTCTGCTGCCGAGCGCACCGGATCGGTTGACGCTGGAGCTGCGCGGGTTGGCACCCGCCTTGGTGGAGGTGGAGATTGGCGGGGTGTCGGTTGCCCAACGCCAGCTTTCGGGCAAGGCAAGCCCGCTCCAAATTCAGCTCAGCGGTGCGGGATTGCCCCCCGGCATCCACGAGGCGACCGTGCGCCTCTACGATGCGCGTGGCAGACTGCTCACCACCTTGCGCGGACCTGTCGAACTCTCGCCCGACCCCACCGCCCCCATCACCATTATCATCCCGCGGCACGGCACCAGCGTGTCGGGTGTAGTGCCTATCGAGGTGCGCGTGAGCGGTCAGGAGCGACCGTATGTGAGTTTCTTTGTGGATGGGCAGGTGCGTACCCTGCGCAACTACCCGCCCTATGTCTATTATTGGGACACCAGCCGCGAGCGCAACGGCTGGCACACCCTCGAAGCCTGGAGCTTCGATGGCAACCAGACCTTCAAGTCGCCCGCCACACGAGTCTTCGTGAATAACCCCGGCGGACGAACCGAGCGCGAGGTTCCGCCTCAATCGGATGAGCAAGTTGGGCTGAACGAGCCGACTTTGGCAGCACCGCCTACGCCAACAGCGCAACCTGAACTGAATTGGCGCAAAACGGAAGCCATCGAGGGGCAGATGATGACAAGCGGACGATTGAGTCTGCCGCCGCAGGAGTCGGCACCCGCCCCTGCAGCATCCCGACCTGCACCTGAATCGCTCCCCACACCGCCTGCTGAAGCGCATCGTGCGACGATGCCCGTGCAAACGCCTGTGCCCGCTTATCGCGCTACTCAGGCAGTGGCACAGCCGAGCCGTGCCGAACGGCTCACTCCGCCACCTGCCGAATCGACGCCCCCCGCCGAGACAGTCCTCTCCACTGTCCCGACGCTGGGAGTGAAGCACATGCGGGTGTCGGGCACGGCGCCCCAGATGCGCGGGCAAAAACTCAGCACCCCCCAAATTGCGCTTGCGCCTGCCACCTCCACGCCAGCCCCGCGTGCCACCACGCGGGCAAGCTGGCTGCCCATCACCTTCGGCACGCGCCTGCCTGCCCATATCGCACGCTATGAGGTGCTGCTCGATGCCCGTCCCATCGCGTTCGATGTGGCACCCCGCGTGCAGGACGGCATCCCCATGGTAGCCATCCGCCATGTTGTGGAGCAGGTGGGGGGCACGCTGCGCTGGGACAACCAGCGGAAAGTGGCGACCATCGAGCTATCGGGGCGCACGCTCACGCTCGATGTGCGCACCAATCGCGCGATGCTGGAAGGGAAGCCCGTGCCGACCGAAATCCCCCTGCAGATTGCGAACGGGCGCGTGATGGTGCCCGCTTCCCTGCTGGGAACCCTGCTGAACGCCGAGCTGGCTTTCGATGCTACCACCCACCAACTCCACATCAACACGCGGTAAAGCTCTCCCGTTCGGGGTGCAGCTGATTCCTCCGTGCGGTTCCCCCTGCCCGCAGGGGGAACCGCGTGGGGGCGTGGCTCGGTTCTCCTCGCGTTAGCGGGGGAACCTAAAGGCGGGGGGCAACTTATAAGGGGATCGACTGGTGATACGCAGGCAGTTCGACCCGCCAACCGCGCAGGCGCACCATGGCGTCGCGTAAAATGCTGCGCGCCTCGTCTTCGCCATGCACCAGGTAGACAGCGGTTGGTGCTTCACGAATCGCCTGCACCCAGCGCAACAAATCATGCTGGTCGGCATGGGCGGAGAGGGCACTTGTTTCCCCGATACGCGCTCTCACCAGGACAGGCTCACCGTGAATGGTGATTTCGGTTGCCCCGTCCAGCAGCATGCGCCCACGCGTGCCCGCCGCCTGAAACCCCACGAACAGCACGGCGTTCGCCGGATCGGGCAACCGCCATTTGAGATGGTGCAAGATGCGTCCGCCTGTACACATCCCGCTCCCCGCCACGATAATCATCGGTCCCGTGCGGGTGTTCAGCGATTTCGATTGCGCCACCGACTGAACAAAGTGAGTATGATAGCAGTAGAGCGGCAGAACACCTTCGCAATCGCCTCCAGGGCTTGTCTCCAGATTCAGGTCATCACGAAAGCGGCAGTAGAGGGATGTTACATCCTGCGCCATCGGGCTGTCCACAAATACGGGCAACGCGGGCAGCTGCCCCTGCTCCTGTAGCCTGCGCAGATAGTAAAGCACCTGCTGGGTGCGCCCCACAGCAAACGCCGGGATGAGCAGCACACCCCGATTCGACACAATATGCTCCACCGCTTCCAGCAAGGTCTGCTCCGGGGGCGTGGTGCTGTGGAGTCGGTCACCGTAGGTGGATTCCATCAAGATGATGTCGGCGCCGCCCGGATACTCGGTCGGTGGGCGCATGATAGGGTCTTCATAGCGTCCGATGTCGCCAGAGAAGAGGATACGCTTACCAGAACGCGCCAACTGAATCTCGATGGCACCGGAGCCGAGAATATGCCCCATCGGGAACCAGAAGGCGCGGATGCCGTCCAGCTCCAGCATGGTGTGGAACGCCACCGGCTTGAGCAGCTGCAGGGTTCGCTCCGCCTCTTCGACAGTATAGAGCGGGAGAGCAGGACGATGGCGGCTGTAGCCCTTGCGGTTCGCATAGTCGGCATCCTGCTCCTGCAGGTGCGCCGTGTCCAGCAACAGAATCTTGAGCAGGGCGCAGGTGGCTTCGGTGGCATAGATCGTGCCGCGAAAGCCCTGCTGCACCAAGCGGGGCAGGTAGCCTGCATGATCCAGATGCGCATGCGTAAGCAGCACCGCATCGAGCGAGGTCACCTCGATGGGAAACGGCTCCCAGTTGCGTTCCTTCCATTCCGACCCGCCCTGAAACAATCCGCAATCGATGAGGTAGCGCGCCCCTTCCACCTCCAGCAGGTACTTGCTGCCCGTTACGGTGCCTGCTGCACCCAGAAACACAAGCCGATTTGCCATCCGCGTGGGAGTATACCCCTCCGCACGGCTGATAAGGATACAACGACGGGTCAGGTGAGAAACCTGAGGGGTGGACAGAGTATACTATGGCTTGATGGCGCCACGACAGCGAAGGCAGCCCCTTTAGCCGCTTGGAATGAGGTGCGGGGTATAATAAGTGCGTTTGCGTTGGTTTTTTTTCGACCTGCCCCCCTCCTAACCTCCCCCGTACACGGCTCACAACACGACAGTTTTTGGGCGAACTGGGAGTGAGGCAGCTTTTGCCCCCCTCCTACAGGTTCCCCCCACTGCGTGAGGGGAACCGCGACTTGGTTCCCCCTGCAGGCAGGGGGAACCTAACGGAGGGGGTAATTGACCCCATTTTCGGACACTCTTAGGGGGGAAGGGTAAGATTAAGATGATGCGGTGGCGTTGGATGGTGTGGGATGCGCTGGCGATACTTGCCTTCACGCTGATAGGGATGTATTTTCATCGCCAGCAGATTGTGTGGGGCGATATTTGGTACACGCTGCTACCCCTTTATGGCGGCTGGTTCGGACTGGGGTTGCTGCTGGGGTTGTATCGTGCGAGTGCGGCGCGATGGGTGTTCCCCCTGGTCTGGCTGCTGGGTGTGCTGATTGGGCTTATGCTGCGGGCATGGTGGCGTGGGGTTCCGCCGCTTGCCATCGATAGGACATTCCTGATACTTTCGCTGCTGTTTATCGGGCTGTTTACAGGCGTGCCGCGCCTGCTGGCGGCGCTCCTTCGCCTCTATCTCGGGCGGGTTAGAAAGTCATGCGACGCAGGCTCCTCTGGCTCCTGATAGGAGCAGGTGTGCTGTTGCTCGGTGTGGGGGGTCTGGCGGGTTGGCTCTATCGCGAGACCCGACCAGTGAGCAACCGTTTTCTGCCCCAGTTGGTGCGGGTGCGCCAGCCATTAACGCCCGATGCGATAGCCCAGCGGCTTGCGCAGCAGAAATTAATCCGCAATCCACGGCTGCTTCGTCTCTATCTGCACTGGCGAGGCAAGCGACGCATCGCGCCGGGCGACTATGAGTTCAGCCCGAACCAGTCGCTTCTGGAAATTGCCCATATCCTCATCGAGGAGCGGTTCACCCCCAATTGGGTCACCATCCCGGAGGGCTGGAACCGCTTTCGGATTGCCCAACGGCTGCAGGAGCGTGGTGTGGCTTCGGCAAGCGAGTTTCTTGACCTCTGTCGGCAGCCGCAACGATTCCACGATGTGGGTTTGCCCCTGCCCACGAACGGCACGCTGGAGGGCTACCTTTTTCCCAGCACCTATCGCCTGCCGCCCGGCAGCGGTGCCGAAACCGCCATCCGAACGATGCTCGACGCCACACGGCGCTATGTGTATCTGCCCTACCGGGAACAGATGGCGAAGCGCGGGCAGAGCCTGCACGAGGTGCTGACGATTGCCTCGATGATTGAGAAGGAAGCCCTGCACGATGCAGACCGCCCGCTCATCGCCGCCGTGATTTATAACCGACTCAAAAAGGGCATGCCACTCCAGATCGACGCGACGGTGCTGTATGGGATGGGCAAATGGAAGTCGCGTGTGCTGTATCGGGACCTGCAGCATCCCTCACCCTATAACACCTATCGCCGCAAAGGGTTGCCGCCGGGTCCAATTGCCAACCCAGGATTGGCAAGCATCCGCGCCGCGCTGAATCCAGCAGCGGTAGATTACCTTTTTTATGTGGCGCAGGCGGATGGCTACCACCGCTTCACCCGCACTTATGAGGAGCATCTGCAAGCGATTCACGAGGTTCGTGCCGCTTCACCCACCTCGCCGTAGAAAAAGGGGCTGATTCTAACCGCTGGATCCACCCTCGAAACCTGCTTTCGCGCTTCGTTTGGCACAAAAGTTGCTGCATGTCCTGATTGGAAGCTCTATTCTGAAATGAAAGGGAGACTGAAGGCTTTACATAGACACGCAGTAGTGAAAGAGGGAGCTAAGCATTTTAGGTCATGGGGTGAGTGAAGGGGGCGAAAGCCAGAGAGGCTTTCTGAATATGGCACTCATATCCAAAGAAAGGAGCGCGGGGAGCGGGAAGCTGCTCCCCGCAGTTTTTTAACCGCCTGCCCCGAAGTTGAACAACACAACCAGCAGGTCGGCGTCATCCACAGTGCCATCGTTGTTCAGATCGGTCGCCGAGTCGTTGCTACCGAAGGCGAATAGTACCTGCAACAGGTCGGCATCGTCGATCACATCGTCGCCATTCACATCGCCGTTCACCGTGAAACTCAACTCGCGATAAGCGAAGCCCTGCGGACTGATGGCAACATTCGGGACACTCACGGAGAGATAGCTGCCCGCTTTGGCACGCAGCGTGTAGGTGCCTGCATGCGCAACGCGTTCCGAGAATCGCCCGTATGCGTCCAGTGTGGTGGTGATAGTCTGTACCACCGTGTCGCCGCTTTTCAGCTGAATCGTGATGGGCACTCCCAATGGCAACCCTTGTCGCCCGCTGAGCCGCGCAATGCCGTTCAGAATGGCGGGTGGGTCCACTGGACGGATACGATAGACACGACCTGCGAAGAGCGAGCAGACATAGAGATAGCCATCGGGACCAATCTTGAGGTCGGTCACCACGCCCCAGCTTGTGCCCCAACGGGATAGGTTGCGCTCAGTGGTGCTATCGGCTACCCGGTCAGCCAGCGCGCCCGTCAGAATGAAGTCGTCCCGACTGGCGTTCATCGCAAAAAAGTAGAGCTGCCCGTTGTTCGTTTCGCCTACTACGGCTTGGTCGCGTGTGCCTATGTCGAAGCGCGCGCTGCGCAAAAAGCAGATGGAGGTGACCCCAATCGGCGTGAGCCACGAAAAAACGGGGTCGGCATAGTAGGCGTTCGGCAACATCACCAAGTCGCTGGCGTCGAAGGCGGTGTTGTTGTTCTCGGTATAGGTAGCGTCCCGTGCGTCGGGTCCCATAATCTTGAGCCAACCGCTGTTGAAGCCCCGCTCCACCAAGTTGATTTCGTCATACACATTCGGACCGTTCTCGGTCAGCCAGAGCTTGGCGGTGAGCGCGTCGAAGGTCATGCCGAAGCTGTTGCGGATGCCATAAGCCCAGAGCCGTCGGATGCGCGGGTCGCTGTGGGCGATGAAGGGATTGTCCGCCGGGATGGAGCCATCGGGATTGAGGCGAAAAATGCCGCCCACACCGGCGACCGCCGTGCTGCTGGTGTTCTGCTCAATGCGCGGATTCGTGAAGCGCCCCCGATTCAGATCGCCCGTGACCCCATACAGCTTGCCATCGGGTCCAAACAGAATCACACCGCCGTCATGGTTGGGACCGTTCGCCTGCGACGAATCGTAGGGGAACGACACGATAAGCACGGGGTTCACCAGCGCGCTGCCGTTCCAAGTGTAGCGCTCCACGCGATTATCGCTCCAAGTGCCTTGGGAGCCACTATCACCCCCTGTGGTGGATCGGGAGTAATAGAGATACACATAGCCGTTGTTGGCGAAATCGGGATGAAGAGCGATACCCAGCAAACCACGCTCACTGTTATAGTTCACTGGCAAATCCAACACTGTTGCCGTCACCACGCCATTCTCCACCAACTTAACTCGTCCCGTGGTGCGTTCGATCACAAAGAAGCGGTTCGGGTCATCGGGGCGTAGGAACTCGATGGCGATAGGTTGGGTAAGCCCGCTGATAACGGTCTCCACCGTCAGCGAGGGATCTGTCAAGGTCTGCGCCTCCAGCATGCCGCTTATCAGCGTCGACATGCTCAGAATCCAGAGCCGTGCCTGTCTCATACTCCTATTATACATCAGGACGATGCTGGGATTGGCGAACTGGAAACTGAGGGTGTTCGAAAAATGGCTTCTCCTGCGTGGTTTTTGATAAGGGTATACGCCAGCCACCCCTGTTCGGCGCGCCGAAGGGGCTTTTTGCAGGCAGAATCCCCCCACTCCCGTACCCTCTCCCCCCTTGCTCAAGGCTTAAAGGGGTAGGTTTTTTTTTGGGGCATCCACCCATACCCAAAAGAAAGAGCCATCGCCCGATGGGATATAATCCACACCATGAACACACAAGCGATGGCTCTACCCAAACCACTGCGACAATTTTACCGCACCATCCGCACCAACCGCCCA
>Ga0079997_118928_pt1 | contig 33167 bp, 29 predicted proteins | sample PerSpoCPS_CMetaG_FD_69200 | JGI IMG/M metagenome (GOLD analysis project Ga0079997, IMG submission 69200) | Archaeal communities from Yellowstone National Park, Wyoming, USA - Perpetual Spouter C (PS_C) MetaG (SPADES assembly) (version 2) | ecosystem: Environmental > Aquatic > Thermal springs >... | reverse complement strand
TATTTTTTGGGGCATCAAATATCAAGGCTGTACCTTTGACTACTAATACCGTATTCAATGTAACACAATCATCAAATATTTTTGATATCTTTGGAGGAGGACAAATCATCTTCCCAATTTTATATGGTGCTGTCCCTGGGGGAACTGGGGTGCCTGCGAGAGCATTATTTTTATCAGCCGGAGCCTTTGGAGAAATTTATTCTGTCTCTGCTAACATTAGTGGTTTCTTTATAGTACCATTTTCTCAGTCTTTTAGTGCAAGGTCTATAAATGCATTTATCGGAACTAATAGCTCATTATCTTTTCCCTCTCCTATTGGAACTTTATCTCTGTTAGCAGCTTTTCGTTCTACCTTCTTTTCAACAAGTATTGATGCATCCGAAAAACAATTTGATATTTCCCAAACCGTTGAGATTAGAAACTATCAATCTGCTAGACTTGAGGGCGGATTAGGTCTTGCTTATACGCTTCCTATTGCTCTTGGTCAGAACATATCTTTGATATTGTTCCCTTCTGGTGGTTATACATTACAAGATGTTGAAATTTTTGATGAATTCAGGGGAACATCTCCCGGATACTTTCTTGTTTTCTTCGGGGATTGGTATTTGAGGTTACAGGCTGCATCTATTTTTGATCTGTGGTACGGGTATGTTCCTTTGTTTTCAACTTTTTCTTTGAATAAGTTTTCTGTTCTTGCCGCTTTTGACACTTTTAGATTTGCACAGAAAGGAGAAAGTTTAGAAGCTCCGGTTCGTATTTGTTCGGGTGAGGATTTTCTTTGCTCTGTTTATGGAGGTTTTGTTTTGTATGGTAATTTATTTTATAGATATGGTTTTGCTTTACAGATGATTTTTGCTCGTGGCTTGCAAGATCCACTCAAAGCACCTGTCAGAATATACTTTGGTCTGGGGTTGGGATTGTGAATTTTTATCCTAAATTTCCTTTTTTTGTTTAGAATTTTTTTCAGATTTTTTTTATTCAGAATTTTTTATTCTCAGATGTTCCCTAAACATGCATTTATCTTGAATGAAAAGTAAGCCGTTTTCTTCTGCAAGTCTTTTAGCTTCATCATTAACTATTCCCTCTTGGAGCCATATAGCTTTTATGTCTCCCCTTTGCTTCTTCCTTTCTATTGCATCTCTTACTACTTCTAACACCTGTTCAGGTCTCCTGAAAACATCAACAACATCTATTTCATCTTCAACTTCAAGAAGGCTTTTGTAAGATTTAAGTCCCATTATCTCGTTTTTTGTTGGGTTTACAGGTATTATTTTGTATCCCTGCTTCATAAGATATGCAGGGACTCTATTTGAAGGTTTTTCTGGATTATCGCTCATTCCGACAACTGCTATGTTTTTGAAGGAGAAAATTTGTTTTATTTTTTCTTCTTCTGTCATAAAAAAGGGGGTGGACGACGGGGCTCGAACCCGCAACCCCGGGAGCCACAGTCCCGTGCTCTTCCAGTTGAGCTACGCCCACCACCACTACATAATCATTATTAATTATATGCTTAAATTTACTACATTCTAATTTTTCGGATTTCCTTTCTTCTTAATTCTTTTATTCATTTGTTCAGTTATCCAATCAACAGCTTCATATAAGGTTTCTTCAACTGACCGAGAGGAGTATCCTAACTCATTCCGAGCTTTATTATCCGAGTAATACCAATATTTTTCCGACGCTATGAGGAGAGTTCCTACATCTAATTTTACATTTTTAAGGATTTTCTTTTCAATCATTTCAAGGATTTTTTGTGGTGTAAAAAGAAATATCTTGAATATTTTAGGGCTTACTTTGGTTTTAGGAGAAGGTTTGCCGAGTCTTTCACAAACTATTTTGCCTATTTTTTCATAGTGTATATTTTCTCCGCCAACTATATATTTTTCTCCTTCTTTTCCTTTTTCAAGTGCAAGTACCAGAGCTTTTGCGGCATCCCCAACCCATTGGATGTTTATTCCCATATCAAAATAGAAATTCATTCCCATAACAAAAGGTAAGATTGCTTTTGATGAAGAAAGATATATATCTCCTTCGCCTAAACAAAAATTAGGGTAGACCCTGACACATTTTAGGCCAGCTCTTATGTATTCGTCTGCTATTATTTCGGACATTCTTTTTGCTCTAACATAAGGGATTTTCTTTTCAAGGTGTTCTAAATTAAACTGAACAGTTTCATCGGCTAAGTTTTTGTCTTTTCCCTTCCCAAGACCAAATATAGAGCCTAAAAACACAATTTTTTTTACTTTTGATCTTATAGCTTGTTTGAATATATTTTGTGTTGAAATATAATTAGATGTCATTATTTCTGCTTGCTTTTCTTTTATCAGTGATGTATCTACCTTTCCTGCCGTGTGGATTACATACTCGCAACCTTTCAAGCATTCTCTCACAAAGTTTTCATCTTTTAGATCTCCGAAGAGAACTTCAACTTTATCAAGGAAGCTTTTTATATTCTTTGTATTTGAATTTTCTCTCAAAGATATTCTTACTTTATATCCATTTGATAGTAATTCTTTTAATGTCCAACTCCCGATAAAACCAGTAGCACCTGTCAGAAATACCATATACACAAAAAATAAAAAGTTTTTCTGTTTTTTTTCTAAATTTTGTATTAACTTTTACTTGTTTTAACTGGATTATTCTTTTTTATTTTTCTGTTTTATAATAATCATTTTAAATTAGCAGGAGGTGAAAAGATATGAACGATATTGAGATGAAAATAAAAAGCGTAATCGCAGAGAAAGCAGGAAAAAGCGTATCTGACATAAGAGATGACGCTTCCTTTATTGAGGATCTTGGGCTTGATTCCCTTGACCTTGTTGATATGATAATGAAGCTTGAAGAGGAGTTCGGTATATCAATTCCAGATGAAGATTTAGATAAAATAAGGACAGTAAAAGACGCTATAAACTACATAAAAGAAAAATCAAATAAATAAAATCAGCTCTGTTCCCCCTCTCTTAACCCTTCTTTTAACCCTTCCTCTCTTCCCCACCTATAAAAAGGTGCTTTCCTTATGTCTATCTGAATTGGCATAGGCTTTACCTTTATCTTAACATCAAATAAACTCGCTAAAAAATTTGTTTTATAGTTTTTCAGTTGTAGGTTGGGTCGTTTTGGAAGAGCTCGAGGTAAAGTTCTTTTAATACTTCCATATAATTTTCTTCACCTTTTCCGATTTTGTCCATCTTTTCCTCAACTTTTCTTGTGTATTCTTCATTTGTGTATTTTGAATATTTCTTGCTATTCCTTAATTTCTCATATACTTCTTTCCCCAATTTTGTTATAATTATGAAACCTTTTCTATCTATGCAATAGCCCCTGTCAAGAAGGGTTTTTATTATGTATGCATAAGTTGATGGTCGCCCAATTCCTCTTTTTCTCATCTCCTCTATAAGGGAGCCGTGAGTATATGGAGGAACCGGAGGTACAAATGAAAATTTGAAATCTTTTGTTTCAAATTCAATAACTTTCTTTTCAACTATGAATCTTCCGACATCTGAAATTGGAAGAAAATTAACTTTGTTCCATCCATCTTCAACAACTTTTAAATTCATTTCTGATATTTTTTCAATTGAAATTTCCTCTCCATTTGCGTTCCAGCTTATTTGTAGCTTTACTTTCCCTTTGAGGACTTTTATTGGTTTCATCTGACTTGCTATGAATCTTGAAAATATGATCTCATAAAGCTTTATTGCATTTTCAGATAAAGATATTGTTCCTATTTTAGATGAGATTGATAGTTCATCTGGTGTTAAAGCTTTTGTTGGTCTTATACATTCGTGAGCTCCTTCTTCGCCCCAGGTTCTTCCTACGAAATAATTTGCTCCAATATTTTCTGTTATAAACTCCTTTGCAAGCGAGATTCCTACATCTGAAACATGAGTTGAGTCTGTCCTGTGATATGTAATCATACCTAATTCAAATAGTTGTTGAGCAAGACTCATCGTTTGGGTTGAAGACAACTTTAATTTTGAAAACGCCTCTTTTATAAGTTCAGGAGTATTGAGAGGAGGGGGTGGATTCATCGTATCTTCACTTGTATCTAAAAGTTCATATCTTATTTTTATCTTTGCATTCTCTAATCTTTGCTTTTCGTCCTCTTCGTTTTTTCTTTTTCTACCTTTCAATTTTTTGATTGATTTGCTAATTCTTTTTGCTTGCTCTCTATTTTCAATCCTTATTGAATCTGATATTCCATTTTCCCCCTTGAAGCTCAGAACACCGATTTTATTTTTCATTTCCTTTTCTCTTTCTATTAACCATCCAAGAACAGGGGTCTGAACCCGTCCGGCAGATAACCATCTTTTCTCCTCTTCTTTTTGTAAAAATTCGCTCATAGCAAACCCAACCCATCTATCTGTAACTCTTCTGACTATTTGCGACATAACAAGCGATAGATTCAAGTCTCGGGGATTTTGTATAGCGTTGAATATTGCTTTTCTTGTCACTTCATGATATTCTATTCTTTTTATTTCTTTTTTGTATTTTGGCATAGACATGAATAAGTCGAAAGCTATTTTTTCTCCTTCATAATCTGGATCTGTTGCGATAAAAATTAGATTTGCTTCCTGAGCAAGTTTTTGTATTGCCTTAATGACTTCTGTTTTGTCATCAAAGTTTATTGATCCGCAATAGGGACATTTTTCATCTTCAAAAAAATTCTCCCCACAATTTCTACATCTTTTTATGGATTTGTACTTTGGTATAAAAGTTATTTTTCCGTTCTGCTTTACAATTTTGACATCATATTTTTCATCTTTTTCGTTCTCCTCTCTGTAATAAGAGTATGGTAGATCAATTATATGTCCTCCTGATGCTATTATTGTTATGTTTAGGTCGCCACGAGAAACTTCCCATGCATCTTGGGTCTTCCCTTTCCCGTTCACCACTATTCTTCTTTTAGTTGGTTTGCCGATGAGTTTAGCAATTGTCCCAGCCTTATTTGGAGACTCAACTATTACCAGAGCATTTTGCGGAGGTTTTATAGAAGCTTGCGTAATTAGTGGAGTTATTTTACCTTCCATCAAGTCTCTTATATTTTTTCTATCATTATCTATCTCTTCAAGAACATTTTTAAGTTCTATCTTATCGAACTCTTTGAAATTTATTGATTCAAATAGTTCTAACTTCAATCGTTTTTTCAATTGAACAAAAGCCTTTTTATCATCAACTATCATTACAGATAATCCTTTTGATAGACCGCCTATGTAAAGACGTGAGGTTCTTCCAGATGCCTGAATATAAGCTGATGAATCTGCAACTACGAATTTTATCTTCCCATCTTCTCCTATTCTTAAAGGTATGTCTTCTGATTCCTTTATTTTCTTTATCACTTCCGGATCATTTAGTTTTTCCTCTATAAAGTTTTTTATACTTAAAATTCTCTCTTTTATCGGAGGATACCTTTCTATATCCTCTGCTCTCATTCCTGAATATTTTTTCATGGATTCTATGAATGAGAAAATCTTTTTTCCGTTCCCTATTGCGTTTTTCAAAGATATAAGTACTCCTAACATTTTTGCTGGCTCATCTATCTCACCAAGAGAGAAAATGAATCTCGGAACTCCTGCGAAAACGGCATACCTTACAGCATCTGGCATATCTATTCCTCTACAAAGTGGATTTCTCAGAGATGATATACCTATCACCGCTTTTATCTCTCCGTTCCTGAATTTTTCTTGGGTTTTCTCGTCGAATTCTTCATAGGTTGCTACTTCTATTCCTGATGATTTGAGAAAGTCTTTCATTTCATAGACCGATTGTTTCCCATACTCTGCATTTATAAAGATAAAGCAACCGTTTCCACACTTTTGTATGACTTCTCTTGTTTTCTCAAATACATAAGCCTTGATGTCTGTGAGCTTTCCTTTTCCATTATTTTCCCCGTTATAGTCTATTATTGTATCCTCTATATTTCTTATTGTTGTTGCGTATGGAGATATTTCAAATCCAAATATTTCTCTGAAATATCTTGTTGTATTTGCTCTGGGCTTTGCGGTTGCTGATGAGATTACTAAAACCCCTTTTATTTTCTTTCTTATCTCCGATACTTTCTCACTGATTTCGTTGAACCCTTTTATTTTCTCCTCTATTGATTCTTTCCCTCTAACGATAGAGAATTTTCTGTTCATGAGTGTTTTTAATTCATTCACATCGTCATCACTTAATCCCATAACTTTCAGAATTCTTTCAACATTTTTAGGTTGCTTGAGATATGTATCAACATCATCTATGAATATAAAATCAAATCTTTTATCTAAAATGAGTTTTTCGTTTCTTGCAAGGAACATACTTGTTGTTATGAGTATATCAAAATCTGAATTTTGAAGTGCTTCCTTCTCTTTGATGTTTTTTGCTCCATGAACTATAAGTATCTTTTTGTTTATTCCTAATTTTTCCGCTGCTTCTATAATTCTCTTTGCTACAAGTTTTGAAAGAAGCTTTGTAGGTATTACAATATATGACTTACCTTCCAAAAACAGAGCAGTAACAATCCCGAAAGTTGTTTTACCTACACCCGTTGGAGCGAGAGCTACAAAACTCTGACCTGTCAGTACCCTCTTTGCCCATCCTACTTGTAATGACCATGGTGGAAATCCCACAATTTTCTCAAAAAACTTTGAAAATTCGTCAGCCCTTTTTTCTATCTCATATATCTCACCTAAATTTTTAAGCCTTCCTAATTTTTCAAGTTCATTCTTTATTTCCTCAAAATTTATGTTTTCTGGAACCTCTGGAAGGCAAGAAACACACGGGAGCCATCTAGATAATCTATCAGATGTTATATCTCCTCCACAGTTAGGGCACATATTGATAAATATAGCTGGAATGTTCTCTTTCCCTAAATCAGCCATTTCTACCAAACTCCCAGCTCTTGAAATAAAATTCAAATCTTCTAACACTCAAACAAATATTATAAATATTTTCAGCTCGAATAACAAATAAAATATTTATCCGTATTCTTCTTTCAACATTTTTTCTTTTTCTACCTTACAAATATTGCATTCAAAAAAAGAATTAGAATAAAAAAAACTTTTTCCTTTTTCTATTAAAAATTCCTAATTATGTGTATGCATAATACACCATTTTGTGATAAGATAAAAGAAAAAATCATTAAAGCTGAAAATTCCGGAAAACTCAACGGTCCTTTTATACCTTTCATTTTCGGTTCCCTTATTTTCCTTTCTCTTTTCGTTCTTGCAATATATAGAGGAGAGAACATATCGGCAGTGTGGATTTTAGTTCTGGCTCTATCTTCTTACTTTGTTGGATATAGGTATTATAGTAGATTCATAGCAAACAGAGTTTTCAGGTTAGATCCTTTGAATCCAACGCCTGCTCACATTTTCAATAACGGCTATGATTTCGTACCAACAAATAGATATGTAGTTTTCGGGCATCACTTTGCTGCAATAAGTGGAGCAGGACCTCTGGTTGGACCGGTTCTTGCGGCTCAGATGGGGTACCTTCCGGCTACTTTGTGGATAATATTTGGAGTTGTTTTAGCTGGTGCGGTTCAAGATATGGTAATTCTCGTAATATCTACAAGAAGCAAAGCCAAATCTTTGGGTGAAATAGCATCAGAGCAACTTGGAAAATTTGCAGGAACGCTCGTTCTTTTAGGAATATACTCAATACTCACTATTCTTATGGCTGTTCTTGCTCTCGTTGTCGTGAAGGCTATGTTTGAAAGTCCATGGGGAGTATTTACCATATTCATGACCATACCAATAGCTATGGTTATGGGAGTATGGATGTGGAAGATAAAACCTGGAGATGTTGCTTTGCCATCTTTATTTGGCTTTTTAGCCCTTATTGCAAGTCTTATTGCCGGAAGATTTATAGCCTTACATCCTGAACTTTCAAAACTCTTTTCTCTTTCAGAAAAGCAAATTGCGATATTCCTTATAATTTATGGAGCATCTGCTTCTGTGCTACCCGTTTGGCTTCTACTTGCTCCACGAGATTACCTAAGTACATTTTTGAAAATTGGAACCGTTGTTATTTTAGCGGTTGGAATATTCCTCGCTATTCCTGAAATAAAAATGCCTGCTATAACGCAATTTATAAACGGAGATGGTCCTGTATGGAAGGGAGATTTAGTTCCGTTTTTATTCATAACAATAGCTTGCGGTGCAATTTCTGGCTTCCACTCACTTGTGTCTTCTGGTACAACCCCAAAACTTTTAGATAAGGAAACTGACGCAAGATTTGTAGGGTACGCTGGTATGCTTATGGAATCGTTCGTTGCCGTTATGGCTTTGATCGCTGCTGTTACTATGGATCCCGGAATTTATTTTGCTATAAACTCTCCTCAATCTGAAATAGGCAAAACCGTGGAATCTGCTGTGGAAAAAATAAAAACTTGGGGATTTTATATTAATGCGGAAGATATAGAAAATCTTGCTCGTGCAATAGAAGAAAAAACTATACTTTCAAGAACTGGCGGAGCTCCGAGTTTGGCAATAGGTATAGCTCTTATATTTTCAAAGGTTTTCGGGGAGCATCTTGTTGCTTTCTTTTATCACTTCATAATTCTCTTTGAAGCTCTTTTTATACTTACAACTATTGATGCTGGAACAAGAATTGGGAGATTTATATTTCAAGACCTTGCGGGTAGATTAATTGCAAAACTCGGCGATTACAATTCTATGTTTTCATCTTTTATCGCTACTTTTGTAACAGTTTCTCTTTGGGGATATTTTCTTTATACTGGGGTTGTTGATCCTTATGGAGGTATAAAGACATTCTGGCCGATTTTTGGTATAGCAAATCAGCTTCTTGCAAGTATGGCTCTTATCATAGCCACAACATACCTTATCAACAACAGAAAATTAAAGTACGCATTTATAACTGCAATTCCTATGTTTTTTGTTGTATTCAACACAAGTTTTGGGGCTTTGCAGAAAATATTTCATTCAGACCCAAAGATAGGTTTCCTTGCACACGCAAGTTATCTCAAAGAAGCATTACTGAAAGGTCAATTGCCTGCAAATATTCCATCACCTGCTGTGGCTCAGCGGGTTATTTTTGGAGATTACCTTAATGTATTCGTTCTTTCTCTTTACCTTGTTATAGTTTCATTTGTTTTTATTACTGCTGTTTCAAGATGGGGCAAAGTTATTTCTGAAAGAAAAAATAATAAATCTGTTTGACTTCAATTTTAGAACTTTATGTTTTGGATTTTCGTTGCTACATTATGTGCTTTCTTTACCGCTTTGAGTGATATCCTATGTAAAATCTTTATAGAGAAAAGGGGAGAGAGTGGCTTATCTACACTTTTTGTAAGGTGGTTTTTTGTAATACCATTTATTATCCCTTTTGTTTTTACTAATTGGCAAAAGATAGATTTAAAATATTTGGTTCTTTATTTTGTTGGAATACCATTTGAAATTGTTGCAGCCTATTTTTATATGAAAGCTCTTGAAATTTCAGAAGCTTCACTCGTTCTTCCTTTCCAATCCATTACCCCAATATTTATTCCTTTATTTTCAATCTTTGTTCTTGATGATAAATATTCCTTGTATGGTTTAGGTGGAGTTCTTCTTGTTGTTGCAGGAAGCTTTATAATTTTGAAATCTGCAAATTCTTATGCTGTGGAGCAATTAAAAGGGAAAAAATCTTCCGATATGAAAGCAGTTTTTCTGATGATTTTATCTTCTTTGATTTATTCTTTCACATCTGTTCTCGGAAGGTATTTAGCTTTACATATTGACCCAATTTTTTTCGGAAGCACATATATGCTATCTAACTCTATTATTTTTTCCGTTATATTTTTACTCTTGCGAAGAGAGAAAGTAAAACTAATAAAACCAGATAAACTTTCTTTACTTATAGGTATAACGATGGGGATAGCTGTTATTACTCATTTTGTTGCTATATCAAAAATTGAGACAGCTTACATGATATCTATAAAGAGAACGAGTATTCTTTTTTCGGTTGTTCTTGGTAAATTTTTTCTTCAAGATAAAGAGTTCGGAAAAAGATTTGAAGGAGCTCTCCTTATGCTCTTGGGTGTTATTATCGTATCTTTGGCAGTAAAGTAAAGTGATTGAGTGAGAAGATAAAAAGCTCATAAATAACATTTGTATATTTTTTATTCAAACTCAATTCCATAAATAATATAAAGTATGGGAAAGATTATAGCTGCTGTTAGTATAACTCCTTTGGGGACGGAAACTCCATCTGTATCAAGATATGTTGCGGCTGCCTTACGAGTTCTTGAAAAATACAAAGATATACAACATCAAACAGATGCTATGTTCACAATCTTATACGGAGAAAAAGAGAGGGTTTTTCAAGCGATCTTGGAAATGCAAGAAGCTGTGTTTGAAGAAGGAGCAAAAAGGGTTTCAACTGTGATAAAAATTGATGAAAGAAGAGATAAAGAAGTATCCCCTGACGAAAAATTGGAAAGCCTTAAAAAGCATATATCGTTATAATATAATTATAATAGACTATGTTTTAACAATACAATTATCTGTTCCAAAAGGATTTTTTATGTATCCATCCGCTTCTGGGTCATTAATATATTCCTTTCCATCTATTATGTATCTGAACTCATACTCTTTTGATACATCAAAAGTTTTTGATATATAAAATGTTCCATCTCTCCTTTTTTTCATTCTTTCCGGTTGCCAGTTATTCCAACTCCCTATTATTTCAACATATTCTGCTTTTTCAGGCTTTATCTCAAATGTTACCTTACATTTCTTTCCTTTGAACTCTTTCTTTATCATTTTTATACCTGTGTTCTGCAACTTTATTTTTTTCTTCTAATATTTCTTCTAATAATTAATCATCTAATCATCTCAAAATGGATTTTGTAAAAAACAAATTATTTGGTTAAATCAAAAATTTCTGATTCTCTTCTTATAGCGTAGATAGTTATTTGCTCATCCGCAGATTTTTCTTTTTCTATCATATGGAATAATTGATTTTGCAACTCTTGAATTTTCTCCTGAAATTTGTTCCTATTCTTTTTATTTTTCATAATCTCCCGGTTAAAGTTCAGTTTGTAAAACCAAGCATTATGTGAAAATATGTTTTGATATTTCTGAAAGTTTGAGAAAGAGAAAGGCTTGTAAATGCTCATACACGGGTGGGGACCACCGGTTATCCAGATTATCGGTTCAGACTTGAACTCAACTATGAAAGAATTTGCTGTTTCTGCTGGACATACGATTGGTTTGTAGTGCATACATATTGACCATGTGAGAAAACCTTTATGGTCCCTGAGTATTTCTGCTATATCCTTTGCAGTAATTTCATGAGAGCTTTTTTCCCGCAAGAGTTTCATCGTTCTTCTTCGTCTTATTATTCCACCTGCCGCAATAGAAAATAATAAATCCTCATTTCTTTTTTTGAAATTAATTTTACCAGCCATATTGATTTGGGATTTATCAGTAAAAATTTCATCGTATTCGTTTTCAATTGAGAAGGTATTTGAGAAAGATTCTGTTTTATGAACTTTTCTGAATGCCCAGCTTTTATCAACCGTTTCAAGGTAAAAAGCCGAAGTTCCATCTGCGATCAAAAATGCATTATCATAAAGGAACACACTTCTGTAAGATGAATTTGCATCTTGACCATAAGTTTCTACAAGCTCTATTATCTTGTTTAGAGCTTCTTCGGAGTTTTCTGATGTTTCAAGAGCAATCCTTATCATATCCATACCCAGCAGTCCAGTATTTTCTCTCTTAAATTTTCTCTTTGAAAATAGTGCAACATTACATACAACTAATCCGCATTCGTTTATTCCCATCTCTCCTCCCCACATCCAGAAAGGCTTTGCCAAAATTATAGAATACTTTCTTTTATATTTCGGTATTTTTATATATGTCGTCTTGACATAATGAGATTCATCATCTTTCGGAGTGAGAAAAATGAACTCTTGACTTTCAAGATAAGGTCTATCAGAGTTTTTACCCACTATACTTGTTCCATCGTTGTTCTTTACAAATATAATATCACACATTATCAATTTTAATGTTGCTCGTTCATTTCATCTAATATTCTACTACATTCTACTAACTAAAAAAAAGATTCAAAATTTCAATCTGATAGATAATTTCAGACTAATGAGATAAAATAAAAATACGACCTAAAATATATTACCTTGCGATGAAAGTTAGCGAAATAAGACAAAGCTTCCTTGATTTTTTTGAGAAGAGAGATCACAAGATTTTACAATCATCTTCCCTTGTGCCTTATGATGATCCAACTTTGTTATTTACAAATGCAGGAATGGTTCAGTTCAAAAAATATTTTCTGGGTGAGCTTGAACCAGATTATGTAAATGTTGCAACATGTCAGAGATGTTTGAGAGCAGGGGGAAAACATAACGACCTTGATAATGTTGGAAAAACTGCAAGACACATGACATTATTTGAAATGCTCGGAAATTTCTCGTTTGGTGGATACTTTAAGGAGAAAGCTATATCATTAGCATGGGAGTTCGTCACGGAATACCTTAAAATTCCAAAGGAAAAAATATTTGCCACAGTTTATGAAGAAGATGATGAAGCTGAAAAAATATGGTTCAAAGAAACCGATGTATCTGGGGTCTTTAGAATGGGAAAAAAGGACAATTTCTGGACGATGGGGGATGAAGGTCCAGCGGGTCCATGTTCAGAAATAATCGTAGATAGAGGTGAAGAGTTCTCAAAAGACCATAATTGTTCAGGACCAACTTGCGGATGCGATAGGTACCTAGAAATATGGAATCTTGTTTTTATGCAGTATAACTTGAAAAAAGATGGTTCTCTGGAACCGCTCAGAAGAAAAAATATAGATACAGGAATGGGACTTGAAAGGGTTGCTTCAATCTTGCAGGGTGTGGAAACAGTTTTTGACACAGATGTATTCCTTCCTTTAAGAAAGGTTGTAGAGAATGAGCTGAAAGATTTGTTAAAAGATAAAGTCGCTTTACGAGTTGTTCTTGATGCCTCAAGAGCAGCAGCCTTTGCAATAGCAGATGGAATAATGCCTTCAAATGAGTCAAGAGGATATGTCATAAGGAGAATAATAAGAAGAGCTTTAAGATATTCTATGAACTTCACAGATCAGCCGTTTTTATACAAGATCTCCGCAGAGTGCGTAAATTCTATGAGTGATTTCTGGCATCACCTAAAAGACAAAAAAGATATTGTAGAGAAAACGGTTAGAGCAGAAGAAGAAAGATTTTTTAGCACAATCGCAAGGGTACTCCCCTTATTTATCAGAGAAATTGAATCAATAAAACAGGCAAATCAGAAAGAGATACCACCTGATATAGTCTTTATGTTCTACGACACTCACGGACTACCAATAGAAGTTATGAAGGAAATAGCAGGTGAGAAAGACCTTTTTATAGATGAGCAGAAGCTTTCAAAAATAATTGAAGAGAGGAGAAAAACTTCGAAAGCCAAAAAAGAACTTGAAATAGAAAAAAAGATTTTTTACATAATATCTGAAAACAACTTACGATCTAATTTTGTAGGATATACAGATTTAGAATCAGAAGGAAAAATCCTTTATATATTAGATGAGAATTTTAACACTCTAAAAAGAGCAGAGAAGGGTAAGGAGGTACTTTTGGTTGTTGATGAAACTCCTTTCTATCCAGAGGGCGGGGGACAAGTTGGAGACAAAGGAAAAATAACTTGGAGAAACGGAAGAGGTGATGTCAAAGACACGAAGAAAATTGGAGATATTATATTACACAAAGTAAAAATATTAGAAGGTGAATTGGAAGAGGGAACCCGTGTTCTTCTTACTGTTGATGCATTTTTGAGGGAGCAAACTGCAAGACATCATACGACAACTCATCTACTTCATTCTTCATTAAGAAAGATTCTTGGAACTCATGTAAGGCAGATGGGGTCCTTGGTTGAACCGAACAGGTTAAGATTTGATTTTTCTCATCCAAATCAACTCTCTTACGATGAGCTCAAAGATATAGAATCGCTCATAAACGAATGGATAATGTCAGACTTTCATGTTCAGCATGAATATATGGAATTTTCAAAAGCTCTAAAAAAAGGAGCTCTTGCATTTTTCGGAGATAAATATGGAAAGATAGTTAGAGTTGTAAAAATAGGTGAAGTATCTCTTGAGCTGTGCGGAGGAACCCACTTAAATAGGACAGGTGAAGCTGGTATATTAAAAATTGTCAGAGAAACAGGAGTTGCCTCTGGGATAAGAAGGGTTGAGGCAGTAGCAGGTTGGGAACTTATAAAATATATATCAGAAAAAGAAAAATTTATTCAAGAATTAGCCGAACTTCTCAAAGTTTCTCCACAAGATATATTACCGAAGCTTAAAAATCTTCTTGATGAAAAAAAGAAACTTGAAGATGAGCTTCATTCGTTGAAAACGAAAATTCTTGCTCTATATTCTCAACCTATCATAAAGGATATTGCCGGGAAAACTCTCGTTTTTGAATTTCTTGAAGGATTTGACCGAAAAGAAATTTCTGAACTTGTTGATAGGTTAAAGAATAAATTTGAAAACGCAATAATTCTCGTTGTATCTGAAAAAGATGGTAGAATTTCAATCGTTGGCGGAGTTTCAGGAAATATCGGTATTGATGCTGGTGATTTCGTCAGAGAGATATCAAAATTCCTTGGCGGTAGCGGTGGAGGAAGAAAAGATTTTGCAGAGGGTGGTGGGAAAATAAAAAAAACAAAGCAAGAAATACTTGAATTCGCAGAAAAAATAATATCTCAAAAAGAAACTAAATGATTTCCAAATTCTAAATTCTAAATGATAATTCTGCTTATCTAAATTTGAAATTTTGAGAAAATTAAAAGCGGAGTAAAAATATAAAAAATAAATCGTATATGAAATCTGATATAAAATCAAAAAAAGTGAATCCCAATAGCAGGGGAAAAGAGAAAAAAGATAAAAGTAAAAAAAATGATAAAACCAGAACAAAAAACTCAAACCTTAAAAAAAACACTAAATCCAGCGGAAATATTAAAATTAAAATAGGAAACAATAGAGAAAGAGAAGGTAAGTGGAAAGGAAGAAAGCAAAAGGGAGGCAAAGATATGCAGGAGAGAAGAAGAGAAGAGAGAAGAAAAGAAGAGCGGATTCCGGTTGAGGTTGAAGTAAGATATTCCTCCCAGGAAGGATTTGCAATAGAATGGATAACCAATATATCAAAAGGTGGGTTATTCATAAAATCAGAAAAACCACTACCTCCTGGAACTCCACTAAAAATAACTTTCTCTATCCCAGGGAAGGATGTCCCTGTTGAAGTTGGCGGTGTAGTTCGCTGGTCTGTTCCGCCTTCCTCATCTCCCTCGGTTATACCTGGGATGGGAATTCAGATAACCGAAATAGATGAGAAAAGCAAAAAGATACTAGATGCATTTGTAGATGAAATTTTATCTTCACGCCGGATATAAATCCCTATATGTATTTATCTTTTGTATCCTACTTTTTCTCTATTATTTTATCTTCTTTTTATTTTTATTTTTGAGTTCTCTTCTTTATATAAAATTTTAGAACTCCGTTCTCTTCTTCGGATTTTATAATTTCGTCCCCTGTTTGAGCACAGAATGCAGGAAAATCTCTCTTTGCACCTGGGTCATCTGCTAAAACAAGGATTATTTCACCTGGTTTTAAAGATTGAAGAATTTTTCTTACTTTTATAACTGGCATGGGACATTTTAAGCCTCTTGCATCAAATTCAAGATTGTAGTTTATTTCTGCTTTCACTTGTTCTTTTTCTTGATCCATACTTATTAACCTCCTTCAAATGAAAAGAGTTGTTGCGTCTTTTGCTTCCGATAAGAATGTTGCTGCTCCGACTATCTCCTGAACTTCATCTATAAGTTCGTCTTTTGTTATACCGAGTATTGAGCAGGAAGTTGAGCACGCGTAGAACTTAACTCCCGCCTCTTTTGCGGCTTCAAGCAAGTCATGTAAGTTTGGTGATTTTGTTTGTTTCATAAGAACTTTCATAAGAACAGGACCGAGCCCTGCAAAATTCATTTTAGATAGTTTGAGTGAATCTATGCCAGCTGGCATCATAACTTCCATCATCTTCTGTATAAGATTTTTGCCTTTAAATTTTCTATTTTTCTTTATCAAAGAAAGTCCCCAGAAAGTAAAGAACACAGCGGTATCCATACCCATAGATGCTGCTGTTGAAGCTAGAGTTAGTACCGCGAATGCTTTATCCATATCACCAGAAAAGCAAATTATTCTCAATTTGTTTTTCGGAGCGGGAAATCCTTCAATTTGAATCGTATTTTCTCCCATAGATCTTCACCTCCTTTTAAAATCTAATTATTTTAATCATTTTTCTTGTGCTTTGTTATTTTTTGTAAAAAGCATATTTTTATTTATTTTTATCTCTGCATTATTGTAGTATCTTGACTTGTTTTAATCTTTTGCTTTAACCTTTCGTTCTTACTTTTTTATTTCGTTTCTTATTTCAGTCCGATTATTTTTATGATAACCTTTCTTCTTCTTGGTCCGTCAAACTCTGCAAGAAAAATGCCTTGCCATGTTCCCCATGGAATTTTTCCATCAGTTATTGGTATTGTGACAGAATTACCTATTATAGCTGTTTTTATGTGAGCATCAGCGTTCCCTTCTGTGTGAGCGTAGCCTCCATTTTGAGGTATATTTTCCGAAAGGAAAGAGTGTATATCTTCTTGAACAGTTGGATCCCAGTTTTCGTTAATGAATATTCCGCAAGTTGTGTGTGGTATGAAGATGGTTATTATTCCATCTTTTATTCCACTTTCTGAAATTATCTTTTGTATTTCAGAAGTTATATCTACGCTTTGAGTTCTCTTTGATGATTTTACTTCAAGAGTTTTTGAAAATGTGAGCATTTGATTTGAAACCAAAGTGGAGCCAAGGGTGGGATTCGAACCCACGACCTGGTGCTTACAAGGCACCCGCTCTACCGCCTGAGCTACCTTGGCCAAGTACTGCAAACTTTACTTACTATACTTTTTATAGTAATTCCTTTTTTTTAGATTTTTGAACTTTCTGATTTTTTCAGATAAATAGAAAAGCAAATCAACAGGATTATTTTTTCATCTATGCAGAGACCAGCGGGAATAGTATCTTTGCCAAAGGTTCCAGAACTAAAAAATCGTCTTCTCTTTACATTGGCTATGCTTGCAATTTATAGGCTCGGAATATTTATACCTTTACCGGGAGTTGATGTTGCGGCTCTGAAAGAATTCTTTGCAAGAGCAGAAGGAACACTACTTGGGCTTTTCAACTTGTTCTCAGGCGGAGCCATGGAAAACGCCTCTGTTTTTGCTCTCGGTGTTATGCCGTATATAACATCATCAATCATAATGGAGATAATGAGCACGGTTTTTCCAAAGTTGCAAGAACTCAAAAAGCAGGGAGAATTGGGAAGACAAAAAATAAACCAATATACACGATACCTTACAGTACTTCTGAGCTTCTTCCAGGGAATGTTCTGGTCATTATCTTTGGAAAATACACTTACAGGAGCAGGTTCAATTGCTCTCAAAGGTGGTCTATTTTTTAGAATATCAAGCGGGATAGTTTTGTCTATTGGGACTATGTCCTTGCTTTGGATAGGTGAGCAAATAACTCGTAAAGGAATAGGCAATGGTGTCTCACTCATAATATTTACTGGAATTGTTGCACGCCTCCCAGGAGTTTTGGGAAATATCATAACTTTGATGCGTCTTGGGGAACTTGAACCTATGAACTTGATTATGGGAGGAATAATCATGGTTGCTGTGGTAGCTCTTATAGTATATATAGAGGGAGCATATAGAAAAATTCCAATTCAGTACGCTACAAGAATTTTGGGAAGGAAAATAGCAGGGGGGGTTGCCTCATACCTACCAATAAAATTGAACATTTCAGGTGTTATCCCTCCAATATTTGCGTCTTCATTGCTCATGTTCCCTCTAACTATTGCTACTTTTTCTCACAACGAGATCGCAGTAAAAATTGCTAACTTTCTCAACCCACTTTCCCCTGCTTACAACATCATATACTTTGGTTTGATAATATTTTTTGCGTTCTTTTACACTGGGATAATCTTTAACCCTTATGATATCGCCGAAAATTTGCAGAAGGCAGGAGCATTCATACCGGGAGTAAGACCTGGGGAACAGACCGCTGAATACCTTGATAAGATAATAACGCGCCTTACGCTTATAGGAGGTATTTATGTGGGACTTATTTGCGTCCTTCCAACCTTCTTTATAGGTGGATTAAATTTACCTTTCAGATTCGGGGGAACTGCTCTTCTTATAGTCATCGGAGTAGCTATGGATACAATAAGGCAAATTGAGGCAATACTTTACACTTCAAGCTATGAGGGAATTTTGGGGAGAGAACCTATGATAAGAGGAAGAACGGCTTATTAATAATCTGAAAAATATGGTAGATTCTCACACCCACATTCAGCTAATTTCAAAAAGTCCCGAAGAAGTAATAAAAAATGCAAAAGCAGAAGGAGTAAATTTCATTCTGTGTTGCGGAATCGGAGTTGATGATAGCGGAAAAATCCTTGAATTTTCAAATTTTGAGAATGTGTTTTTAGCTTGTGGAATTCATCCTCTTCAAAAACAGGATTTTGATAGGGTAGAGGAAATTGAAGAGATTATTAAGAAAAATCAAGATACAAAAAAAATAGTTGCAATTGGAGAAACTGGGCTTGACTTTTTCAAAGGAGATAATCCAGATTTGCAAATCAAAATTTTTGAAAAGCATGTTGAAATCGCAGAAAAACTGAAAAAGCCAGTTGTTGTTCATACAAGGGGCTCTTACAAGGGAAATTCTGCTTTCTTAATTGCTCTTGATATACTATCACATAGTAAAGTAAAAGCTGTTTTTCACTGTTTTACTTGGGGAAAAGATGAGATGAAGTCAGCTACTGAAAAAGGTTTTTTCATATCTTTTTCCGGTATTTTGACTTTCAGTAATGACATTCAAGATGTTGCAAAAGAAACTCCTCTTGAATATATACTAACAGAAACAGACGCTCCATTTTTAACTCCAAAGCCATTCAGAGGTAAAAAAGAAAATGAGCCAGCATTTGTAAAGTATGTTGTTGAAAAAATTGCTCAAATAAAAAATATTGATTTTTCTGAGTTTTCAAGAGTTGTTGAGAACAACTTCAAAAAACTTTTCTTATCAGCCTAAATATCCCAACTCCCCCACCTGATCCTTGTTGTCCTCCGCCTGTTGCTGGCTGAGTTGTACCTTGTTGAGAGGTTGGTTGTGTTGTACCTTGCTGAGATTCTTGTGTTTTTTCACATTCAACTGATGTTCTATAATCTGTCGTTCTTATACTAACTCCTGTTGTATCTGATGAATCTTTAACCTCAATTCTGAAAAGATGATTACCTCTTTCAAGGTTCTCATATTTGTAAGAGGCAATAAGTTTTGGAAGTTCTTTCAAACTTCCTTCTCCAAGTCTCTTTTGGAATACATGCCAGGGGGTAGGGTTGCCGGAGTTTGGATCGTTAGGATTTATAGATGGTTGTTGGTCGCATTCAGATACTACATGCCTTATTCTCCAAAAAACAAAAGAAGGGTCATCTGGAACTGTAAATTCAAAGTTTATTGTGCTTCCGACTTTGAAGACATCTTCTTTTTTTGGTGATATGATTTCTGCGGGTTGAGGTGGAGTTCCAAGTTCAACTCCGAGTCTGAATGGGTGAGCCCAGCATGTCCAAACTGGAACGGGATTTAATGACCTCCCTAAATTTATCTGAGCTATTACTCTCCACCAATATATTCCTTCTTGCAGATTAAATTGAACCTGACCTGCTCCTCCGCCTATTGTAGATACTGGATTTACTTGACCCCCGGAAGCAGATATTTCAACAGTTTCAACTACTCTTCTGAAATCGGGGTAATCAGAAATTTGAAAGATATATCTTATTGCGTTATCTTGTGGGTCCCAGTAAAATCTTGGATTTGTTTCGTTTGTCCAAAAGTTATTTCGTGGTGCATAAAGAGCGACTCTCCTTACAATTTTGTCTGTTTCTGGAATGAAAATTTTTACTGTTGCAGTTATAGGTTGGGGCTTTTCTTTGACTTCTTCTCCCTTTTCATTTTTCACTTGCTTTATAAGAGGTTCTCTTGTGTTCCAGCCTAAAAACAAGTTTTTATTTTCATCTTCTGCTCCTGCGGTTATATATGCTTTTTGACCAACAGGCTGTGGATTACCATCTTCTCCTATCTTGAATATTATTGCTTTTTTGCCAGCAAACGGAACCGGATTAGAGAAATCAACTTCTTCTTCTCCAAAAGTTTTCTCATCATCAACCTCTATTATTATATCGTAGCCCTTTTTTAAAGTTATACCTGTATTTGTCCATACTTTTTCTGGAGCTATTGTTATGTACTTTAAGATATTCGGATTATCTTCTTTGCAGTCAATTTTTTGTGCAGTTGAATTTGAGCTATTTTGATCATTCCCGCTACTACAATTAGAAGCTGGAATTAAAAGCAACAGAAAACAAAGGGAATAAAAAAACTTCTTTATCATAATACAATAAATATATAAAGGGGAGAAAAATTAGATTTTTACATAAAATCTCATAGTGGGAAAAGAGTAAATTTTTTATTCTCTGAAAAAAATCTTAAACTTTTAAGAACATAGTTTTGAGGAGGTAAAAAAATGGAGAAGTACGATGTTGCTATAATAGGTGGTGGTATAAATGGAGTTGGGATTGCAAGGGATCTTTCAATGAGGGGATTTAAAGTAATTTTGTTTGAGAAAGAAGACTTTGGTTGGGCAACAACATGGGCATCTTCTTGCATGGTTCACGGTGGAGCAAGATATATAATACACGATATTTTCGTAACATATACATCATCTCGTGATGCAGGAATTCTTACAAGAATAGTTCCCTACATGCTATCAAGAAGACCTTTTATTGTAGTTACAAAACCAAAGTTTATGACAACCTTGTTTGATATATATATGGGAGTATATGACATTTTTTCTCGCATGAGAGGAGCAGTAAGACATATGAGGTTGAAACCCGATGAAGTTTCATATATGACAGCTGGTGAAGTTTACGCAAACGGAGGAGGCGTACTTACAGAGGAGTATACGGTAGATCCCCAAAGGCTTGCACTCGTGAATGCTATATCTGCTCACGAATTTGGTGCAAAAATTCTTAATCACACGGAGGTTATAAAAATAGAAAAAGGAGGAGAAATAGGAAATTTTATAATACAGGCTAAAAACTCACTTTATAACTCTGAAACAAAAGTTGGAGCAAGGCTTGTGGTAAACGCATCTGGTCCCTGGATAGATAAAGTTATTTCTAATTCTCTCGGGAAACAACAAAAAAATAAGTTGAGACCAACAAAAGGAATACACATAGTTTTCCCGGGAAAAATTCTGAACTCTGTAATAAGTTTTCAGGCAATAGATGGTAGGTATTTACTTTTTGTCCCTCTTGAAGATAGAACAATCTTAGGTACGACAGACGATGATTTCTTTGGCGACCCAGATGATGTTGAAATACTGAGGGATGAAGTTGAGTATCTCTTGCATTCGGCAGAAAAATTTATAAAGAATATAAGGAGCTTTAAGCCGTATTCAACAAAAGTTGGACTTAGACCTACTCCCTATGTTTATGGCGTAAACGAGGACAAAATAACTCGTGAGTTTGAGATAGAAGACGAAGATGGCGTTATTCATGTTCTTGGTGGGAAGCTCGCAAGTTTCAGGCTTCTTTCAGAAATAGTTTCTGACTTCATATCTCGGAAGTTTGGGGTAAGAACCAAGTGTAAAACTCATATCTTACCTCTACCAGGCGCAGATGATATTGACGAGAGATTTGACGGTAATTTTGTCGCTTATTCTGAAAAAGTAAAGGGAAGAATAAAAGATGAGTTCAATTTAGATGACCAAGTTGCACACCTTTTAACTAAAAAATATGGAGTGAGAGCATTAGAAATTCTAAAAACTTTTGGTCTCGGAGAGCTTATATGCTATTGTTCAAAGGTATTCGAAGGTGAGATAAAGTGGGCTATAAGGAGGGAGTTTGCTGAAACTGTGAATGATGTATCAAGAAGAACATGGGCATGCGATGGTTTCTGCAACGGAATATTATGCATGAAAAAAGTTCAGCAGATTTTAGAAAACGAAGGAAAAAATCCGGATCACAAGAATTTCGTTTTAAGGAGGGAGAAACTATTATATCCTGTAAGGAAATATAACGAAGAACTTTGGAACGAGTTTGAAGAGTTCAAAAGGAAAGTTCTGTAATTTTCTAAAAAATACGAATTTTTCCTTAAAATATATTTTGCTTTGGGGATGAGTTTGGGTTTGACGGCACCGTGAGGGCGGGTAGGGTTTCACCGAAGTGCTGACGATGTCGGCACGGGTGGCTCCCGCCTAAAAGGGGAGAAAATGTTGCCACCGCAGCAGCTAATGTTCTCCCTGCCTAATGCAGGGGGATGTTCTCAGGTGAGTTGGCTCCCACTCCCTGAGGGCATGATTTAGGGAGCTATGGGTTCTACCTTTGCCCATAGGGTAGAGCTCGAAATTTATATGGGCTTGGGGAATACCTATCCAGCGGAGGGGATGGGTTCCCTGAAAAAGTAGCCTCCGCTATGCGGTGTAAAGGCTCTACACCGCCCGGTGTCGGACGGGGGTTCGAATCCCCCCATCTCCACCAAAAAATAAAAAATCCGGTGCATCGGTTATTTAGACCTATTCTTAACAGACTTATTTGTAAAGCTGTCATCATTTTTTCTATGGTTTTTTGTCCCGTTTTTCAAGTTTTAAAAGCAGATGAAGATCAGTTGAAAAACGAAATTCAGTTTAAAGAAAAAAGCTTTTTTGATGAATATGAAGGTGTTCCTTACGAACTCAAACAGAAAGCTGATTATATATTTGAAATTTTGCGATGTCCTACATGTCAGAATATACCGTTAAAGGAGTCTCATTCTCAGATTGCTGAAAATATGAAGAAGCTTATAATTCAGAAACTTCAAGAAGGTTGGACAGAAACTCAAATAATAAATTATTTTGTTCAAAGATATGGAGATGAAATTTTGCTTCAACCGAAAACAAAAATTTTCTATGTTGTCCCGGTTATATTTTTAATTTCAGCTCTTGCCTTCCTTTTTGTTCTTTTTGTAAGGAAGAACAAAGTGAATGAAAAAGCTATACAGCAGAACAAAGATTAAAGGATATCTTATATCAAAGCTACTACAATTTATAATAGTTCCTGCTCCACCTCCTAGTTTGAGTAATGTTGTATCAACTATAAAATCTGACTCTATAAACTGACTTACATTCCCAGCTTCATCAATAGCGTAAGCTACGAGTTTATATCTGTCGTCTCGAACATTTTCAAGGAATATGCTTAAAGTACTACCTCGTCTTATTACATTTCTTATCGCCTCTTTTGAATTTAAATCCCAAAACAGTTTTATTTTTTCCGGAGGTGTTGCATTGTCTGATGCAGATATTACTAATTTGATATTTCTTTCAAAAGTCACGCGGCGTGGGAACTCTAATACTTCAATTTGAGGTGGTGTTGCATCTATTATGAATTCTGATTCAAAAATTTGGCTTTCGTTTCCGGCTGGATCTGCTACCTTAAAACAAAGATGATACTTTTTACCGTTTTCCGCTCCTTGAATTTTTACCTCTCCGAATGGTTCTTTTATCTCAAGCGATTGAGTGGTGCCCCACTGTGAAAAGCATGTTTTTCTACTTTCCGATACAATTTCTTCAATAAAGTAAGTTAATTTACCATAAGAGAATATATTATCTTTCAAACTGACAACTAATTTTAGGTTTTCAAATCTAGTTTTTTCTGGCGGAAGAAAAGTAGGGCTGACTTGCGGTGGAGTTTTATCTATTATTATTTCTGTTTCTTTTACTTCTGTTGAATTTCCTGCTTTATCTTCAAGCCATACTGAAACTTTGTATGTTCCTTCGGAAATTTTATTTTCCTGAAAATCTATTTTATCTTTAAATTTTTTTTCTACTGTATAAATTTCCTTTGTTTGATCTTTTACCCTTACTTTTAAAAATATTTCATCGCCTGAGTTATCTTTTGCCTGAGCCTTTACATTCAAAGCACTACTATATTTTTTCACAAAGATTTCTCCATCTGGTGGTCTTCTATCTACAAAGAAATCAATAACTTGCGGGACCTCATTTATATTACCCGTGTAGGTTAATCCGACTATTTCTACTCTGTGTGAGTCTTGCGGCAAGTTTGCAACTTCAAATTCAAACTCTGGTTGATCGTCTTTGATTTCAGTAGGTGCTATCCACATGCTCCATGCCCCCCAATCTAACCTATATGAAATAGCTTTTGTGTTATTACTGCCTCTTAACCTTATTCTTATTTTATTTGCATTTATTATTTTGTATGGTGATTGGATTACTTGTAGTTGAGATTCCCTTACATCCCCCCCTTTTTCTGAGAACTCCAAAGCTATTGCATCCTCTTCTCCTGATGTTGTAATTAAAGTCGTAAGGTAGCTTTTTGATATATAAACTGAAAAATCTTGTAATATAAGAAAAGTCAAGGGTTGATAATCTATTCTTCCAAGATATCTATAAATAATGTAAGAGGTTATTTTTTTTATTCTTTCAAAAAATTCATTTTGCGGAACTTTTGAGTATTGCAGCATATCAGAAGAGAATATATCATGTCCAATATAAGTATCGCATATTCCAAAGTTGAGAACAAGTGTTCCGGTATGTAAAGTCCTTTCTCCCCCCGGTACTCTCACTGGAGGTATCCAGCTTAGTATATCAACTGTTATTGGGATTTGAAAATTTGCTTGTGCATAAAAAGTTTTTCCCATCCATATCCCTATAAGTAGCGTTATATTTGCTTTTGCTATGTAGTTGAATTTACATTTTTCATCTGTACCAGTTTCTTTTGTTATTGAAACTCCTTGAATCAGCACATCTACTATTGATTTTTCTTTTATTTTTTCTCCGAGCGTCTGAGCTGCTTCTTGGAAAAACTCTGTTATTATGTATGATGGAATTTCGAGGTTTTTCAAATTCCCTCCATAATAAGAAATTGCCTCTTTGATGAGATTGAAAGAAATTATTGCTCTTGCGTTTGAGGAGAATGTCCTATTATGTGTTATATAGCTTGAACACGGACCAAAAATACAATATCTACCCAAAAATGAATATTGACCATCAAAAAATACATTCTCTTGTACTGAGTTAGGAACTGGAACTGTTTCCGAGTAGTAATTCAAATTTCTATATTTCCCAATAATTGAAGGTTGATTTAAATCAGCATTTATTCCTTGAAGTTCAAAAATGAACAACCCTCCGTAAGTTTTTTTGCATAGGAAAACCGAAGATAAGACAAAAGCCAAAGGCAATATTTTTAATTTATGTAAAGCATTTAATAACCTCTCAGGGAGTTTTTTGATAAAGCTTTCCATTTTAATCTCACTTTTTTGGATTCTCTTTTATTTTGATCTCTTATTACTTTTTAATTTTAATTATTTTTTTTGGTTTTTAGTAATGGAGAGTTTATTTTTTGTTTTTGCCTTGGTTAATTTCAGTAATTTCTTTCTATGCACTCTTGGGGTATTTTTATTTTTTGACTATAAGCCATCTGAATTATGGATTCTGCAATTTTTTTCATATTTTCTTTTTTGCCGTAACCTGATATTGGGAAAGTAGATTTTTCATCTAAAAACTTTGTAAGAGATAACATACAAATTTCTCTTATGTATTTTCCTATTTGAGATGCTAATGCGACCTCATGAAATTTCTCGTCAGCATCTTTTATAAAGTATATTTTTTTTAGTGTTCTCTCTTTTCCTTCTCTTTCTTCTAATATTTCGTATATGCTTTCTTCGTTCTCTTCCTTTTCTATTTTTATTTTTCTGTAATTTATTTTGAGGTCTTGCAGGGCTTTCTCAATCTCGTTTTTGTAAGATTTTTTAAATCCTGATTTTCCACAAATTACTTTTTCCGATGAACTTAAAAGTGCCATCTTTACCATAAAATAAGAGTTGACAGAAAATTTGCTTCCCATAATTTTTATATACTTTGAAAGCAATCCGGGACACAAAATAGCATACCTTACTTTCAATTTTTTCAAAGTTATTTCTTCACCTTCCTCTTGCATTATTTTGTTTCCTTCTTTATTACTTTTTCTTTCTTCTTTTTTACTTTCGTTTTGTGTGCTATTTTCATTTTTTTTCATCCATAAGGGAATGGTTATTTTAGAAAAGCATATTTTTTCAGGTGAGATGGGACACATTTCAATTATTTCTTTACTGAATTCAGATTTTGCAAAAACTTCAAATATCGTGTTTGGTGGAATTTCAGCAGAATTTATCTCACCACTTTTGCCAAAGATAGAGAAGAATATTTTTTCTATTTTCTCATAATCTTCTTTTCTTCTTGAAAAGATGGCTTTGCTGTCTTTTATTTTTCTATCATTTTCTATTAGACTTTTTTCGTTACTATTTTTTTCTTCCTGATCATTTTCTTTTTTATTTTCTTGTGTTTCAACGGAGGTTATTATAAGTGGTCCAAGGTATGGTCCAAGACCATTTTCATCTATTCCACACATAGTTATATTTTAAGGAAATTCTCTATGATTTTGAGTCCGGTCTGACCGCTCTTTTCAGGATGGAACTGAACTGCAAATATGTTTTCTTGATGGATTGCCGAAACAAACTGTATACTTTCATTATTTCCAGTATCAGTCCCAACAAATTCTCCTATTGCTACACTTTCTTTATCTTTTGGTTCAACATAGTATGAGTGAAGATAGTAGAAAAATTCTTCTTCTTTGAGACCGTCAAAAATTAGATTTTTTTTAAGTTTGGTTTTTGCCCATCCCATATTTGGTATTCTTATGTTTTCAGATAATCTTTTGAGAGATAAAACTTTGCCTTGAATTACAGAGAATCCTTCACATCCTTCTGATTCTTCTGATGTTTCAAAAAGTATTTGCATTCCAAGACATATTCCCAAAATAACTTTTCCTTTTTGTATCTGATCTTTTATTTCATAAAAAAGACCGAGATTTTTTAGATTATCAACGGCTTTCCCGAACGCACCAACTCCTGGGATAACAATTTTATCAGCTTTTTTACCTTCTTTTGGATCTGAGCTAACTACTACTTTTACTCCAAATTTTTCAAATGCACCTGCTACGCTTTTTAAGTTCCCCATTCCGTAATCAACTACCCAAATTTTCTGCTGTGGTATTGACATCTATATAAAAATTTACACTTGTATTCTACCAAATCCCTTTCTCAGAAATCATATCTTTTGAATTTCTGTTTGCTTTTTGTTTTGCAGAAAATTTATACAGGTTAGTTCAATTTCAGTTCAATTCGTAGTTAGTTTTAATATCTTGCTTTGAGAAAATTAAGCTTGCTTTTATATGATGATTATATTTTTATTTAGGAGGTGATTGAAAGATGGAGAAAAATATGGGAACAATTGATAGGGTTATTCGGGCATCCATAGCAGTCTTGATAGCTATTCTTTACTTTACCGGAAAGATTAGCGGTACTGTTGCTGTAATTTTGGGCATAGTTTCTGTGGCTTTCTTACTTACGAGTTTTATCGGATGGTGCCCAATCTACAAACCATTTGGCATTTCTACCTGCAAAAGACCTAAATCATAAATAACATAACTGATTGAATATTGATAAAAATTGAAGATTAGCGCTAAAAAAGAAAAGGTTTTACTTATACAAACTGCTTTTTTAGGAGATTTTATTCTGACCACACCAGTTATAAAAAAGTTATCGCATTTTTACGGAGATGATAAAGTATTTGTTGTTGCAAGACCATTTGCCTCAGAAATTTCAAACAGCAAAATCATATCTTTTGATAAAGATAAAAAAAATAAGAAAATTTTTGAGTTCTTGAATACCTTAAAAAAAATTATCAGCATAAAACCTCAAATAGCTTTTGTACCTCATCTTTCGGCTACTTCCTCCTTGCTTGCTTTCTCCTCACGAATTCCAGTAAGAATTGGTTTTGAAGAGAACCCTCTTTCATTTCTTTTCACTCACAAAATAAAAAAGTATGGCGGAAAATTTGAGCACGAAGTAGAAAGAATTTCAAAAATACTTATACCAGCAGGATTATATATGAAAGGTGATGAATTAAAACCTGAGGTTTTTGTTGATCAGAGCTACCTTTCAAAATGGGAAAAATTCTTTTATGAAGTAAAGAAAAATTATGGAGTTAAGAAAAACACAGACAAAGAAAAAATAAAAGTGGTTGCATTTGCTCCCTTTTCAAATTGGGGAACAAAAACTTGGGTCTGCTATAAAGAATTTTTACAAACAAACAAAATGAAGGATTTTATTTTCATTTTGCTCGGTCAAAAGAAAGAAACAGGAAATTTTCCTCATAATGTTATCAACCTTTCAGGAAAAACTTCATTAAAAGATGTTGTTGCAATAATAAAGTTATCGGATATATTTTTTGGAGTTGATAACGGACTATCTCATATTGCTTCATCATTTGATAAACCATCTTTTGTTATTTTCGGTCCGACTATTCCTGAATTTGGATTTTTCCCTCTGTCAAAAAAATTTCAGGTTATTGAAGTTTCGGAGCTTGAATGCAAACCCTGTTCTCCTCACGGACCACAAGTTTGTCCAAAAAGACATTTTTCTTGCATGAAGGAACTAACTCCTGAGCTTGTGGAACTTTTGTTTTTGAAATTTGTAAATTCTGAAAACAATTTATATGAAAATAATTCCTAAGATTGATTTTTGCAGACAAAATGTAAAGTAGAATGTAATAAATAAAAAATTCTGAACTATTATAACATTATTTGAGCTATGGAGTTCATAAGAACAGAGATTCCAGATGTTGTTTTGATAAAACCTAACTTTTTTGAGGATCAGAGAGGTTTTTTTATGGAGTTTTTCAAATCATCTGAATTTCAAAAAGCCGGATTGCCTTCAAACTTTGTTCAAGATAATCACTCAAAATCAAAAAAGGGAGTTCTGCGAGGGCTTCACTACCAACTCAGACCTTTTGAGCAAGGCAAACTTGTAAGATGTATAAAAGGTAAAATTTTTGATGTTGCTGTTGATATAAGAAAAGGCTCTCCATGGTATGGGAAATTTGTTGCGGTTGAACTTTCAGAAGAAAACAAACTTATGATTTGGATACCCCCAGGTTTTGCTCATGGATTTTTAGCTCTTGAAGATTCAGAAATTATATATAAGGTTACAGCTGAATACTCTCCTCAACATGATAGAGGTATTTTGTGGTCTGATCCTGATCTTTCTATACCTTGGCCAGAGAAAAATCCAATAGTTTCACCAAAAGACGCCTCTTTGCCTTCTTTGAGACTTGCCGAAAACAACTTTTTCTATGAAAAAAGATAAAAAATGAATAATAATAAAAAAAAGAAAATTCTCTTTATATCTTATGGTCATCTTGAGAGTAAGTTTTTGCCTGGTGGCGGAGCTTTAAGAATTCACAAATTTGCTGAATACCTTGCAAAAAATGGTTATGATGTCTTTTACCTTGCAGGAAACTTTCCGGGGTCTGAAAATGTAAAATCTAACTACAAAACAATATTTCTTGGTAGAAAAGATTCACCTTATATATCTTTGCTCTCTTTTTCTTTTCTTTTGCCTTATTTTATTTCTAAAAACTCAAGTAAGTTTGATTTAATAGTTGAGGATCAATCTCCTTTTTTTGCTTCATTTTCTCCCTTTTTTCACAAAAAATCAGTTATTCAGTTCCAAGTTTATGTTGGAAGAGAAAATTTCAAAAGATTTCCTTTCCCTTTTAACTTATTTTTTTATTTAAATGAGCTATGCTACCACAGAATTTTCAATCTTGGAGTTTTCATGAGTGAATATCTTGTGAAAGCGTTTGGATGGGATAAATTTAACTCAAAAAGTAAAGTTGTAATTTATAGCGGAGTTGAAAAAGAAAATTTTGATTACAAAGGGAAAGAAGAGAATTTTATTTTATATTGCGGAAGGCTATCTTCATACATGAAAGGTCTTGATGTTTTATTTCAAGCTATAAAAAAAGGGAAAAAATTTTTTGAGGAGAACAATATTTATTTTGCTGTTGTGGGTGATGGTCCTGATAGGGCAGAGCTTGAGAAGTTTTCTCGTGAGAATAATTTGCCTGTGAAATTTTTCGGATGGGTTTCATCAAAAAATGAAATTGCGAAATTTTATTCAGGTTGTCTTTTTTCTGTTTTGCCATCTCGTTATGAAGGTTTTGGACTTTCTATTCTTGAAGCTGCATCTTTTGGTAAGACAACACTGATAAGTGATATTCCTGTTTTTTCTTGGGCAAAACATTTTTGTTTGACTTTCAGAAAAAATTCACCGGATGACCTTTTACAAAAAATGATTTTTCTGTTTTCTAATAAAGATTTGAGGCGAGAGCTTGGAGTTTTAGGTAGAGCTTTTGCAAAAGATAAAACATGGGATGTTGTGTCTCATCAATTTTTTGAGTTTGTAGAAAGTATTTCAGATGGTAAAAATCTTTGATAAATTGAAAAAATTCTTTCTTTTTCAGTTTCAAGATAGAGCTGGTCGTGATATTTCTCTTGTTGCTTCTGGTGTTTTGGCGGAGCTTATTGCAAACGGTCTGACTTACCTTATTTTAACGAGGATATATCCACCTGATGGATTTGGGGTTTTTGCATCTTTCGTTTTTTTTGGTACATTACTTTTTGTTTTATCTACGCTAAGGTATGATTGGTTTATACCAAATGCTAAAACTGATTCGGAAGCGATAAATATTTTGTTTTTTTGTGTTTTGTTGATAGTTTTTGTCTCAGCATTTTTGGTTGTGCCAATTTTCAATTTGTCTATACAAATTTTTAAGAACTCAGAAATTGCTAATTTGCGTGAATATAAATGGTTTTCTCCTTTTTATGTTTTCTCATTTAGCTTATACCAAGTTGCAATTGCATGGGCTACAAGAAAAAAATATTTTTTAGATATCACAAAAGCAAAATTTTTCCAAAGCATATCTTTATTTGCAATTTCATGTGGTCTGGCACTTTTTGGATTTGGTATCGAGGCTCTTATATTAGGCAATATATTCTCCCTGTTTTTAGGTTCTCTCATACTTACTTTATCTTACATAAAAAAAGACAGAGAAGTTTTGAAAGATTTAAGTTTAAGATACGCTATCTTCTATGCGAAAAAATATTTTAGGCTTTCAATCCCTTCGGTTGGTCAAAGTTTCATCAGCGTATTTATATTCCAAGCTGTACCTTTTTTACTCACAGCATACTTTAATTCAGCCGTTGCGGGACACTATTTTTTAGCTGATAAAATTATTAACCTTCCAACAATTATAGTGGGACAAGCTACTTTTCAGGTTTTCTGGTCAGAAGCCTCCTTTACAAAAAATGAAAAGCCAAAAGAATTGATATTTTTGTTTATGAGTTTTTTCAGAAAACTTCTGAGATTGAGCTGGATTCCGGTGGTGATCGGAATTTTGGGTCCATTTACATTTGAGTTTATTTTTGGCTCAAAAGAGTGGGGTAGAGCAGGGGGAATTGCTTTCTTACTTATACCAGCAGTATTTTCTCATTTTTGCATTTTCCCTCTATCACCTATATTTATCGTTCTTGAAAAGCAATATTTACTATTTTTATTGGATACACTTCGGATGATTCTTATATTCCTTTGCTTTTATGTTCCACATAAATTGAATTTGGAACCGGAACTTGCTATTTTGTTTTACAGCTTTGCAACAGCTTTCATATATTCTCTCATTTTTCTCGTGAGTATATTTGAGATCAAGAAAAAAACAAAAAGTTTTAGCTGATTTTATTTCCCATTTTCTCTATTTTCTTTTTAGCTTCTTTTATTCTTTCTAAATTTTCCTGAACAAGAAATTGGAGATTTATTTTTCCTTTGAGTGAAAAGTACTGAATTTTGATAAACCTCTCAAATATTGAAAAGATAGTCTGAAAAGAAAGATAAATTTTTTGCTGTAAAGATAAATTTACTCCGAATTTTTCTGCGTCTTTTATGAAAAGGAGGTACTCTTTTAAAGTATTGACACCTTCGCGCATCAAAAACACTGGATAGACCAGATACTTTATTTTTTTATTTGAAATTATTTTTGAAAGCTTTTCTTTTCCTTCAACTGTTCTGATTTTGTAAGCTATTGCATCTTGCAAAGGTAAAGCTCCACCTGTATCTCTTCTGAAAAATAAAACTTCATCTACACTTTTGAATTTTCCTAAAAGACTTGCTTGCAAAAGTAAAAATCTATCAGGAGCAAAAATATATCTTATTCTCAGCTTTTTCAAAATATCAGTCTTCCATAAACCATAAATGATATCACATATAACATTGAATCCGAAAATATATCTTTGTATTGGGTCGTCTAATTTTTCTGTTCCTTCGTATCCGTATGAAATTTCGGTTCCTATTATTTGGAATTTCGGGAAAGTTAAAATTATGTTTTCATCTTTTGAATCAGTAAATGCTTTGAGGAGTTTTTCGAGTAGTTTTTGATGCCAGATGTCGTGTCCTGCGAGCCATATAAAATATGGAGTTTGAGCTTGTTCTAACACAAATCTGAAATTTTTTAGACTTCCTATATTTTTTGGTTGTTTGAAAAGCTTTATTCTTTTGTCTTTTTTGGCATATTGCTGCAAAATTTCATATGTCCCATCTTGTGAGTTATTATCTGAAATCACAACTTCAAAGTTTTCATAAGTTTGAGATAAGAGAGAGTCAAGGGTTTCGGTTATGTATTTTCTTTCATTATAAACAGGCATTCCAACTGTTATTTGTAGTTGCATGAATTTTTTCATTTTTCTTTCATCATTTCATCAAATAGCTTTATAATATCTTCTTCTTTTAAGCCAAGTTTCTCTAAAATAATATTTTTTACTTGTTCGGCTATTTTAACACTTTCTATTGCCTCTTCAACATCTGGTAAATAAAACTCATCTGGATACCTTATTTCTACTGCGTATTGAGAAAGATTTTTAAAATCTATGTCTTGGAATGAATCATCTATTTCAACACATTTTTGCTTTAGAATTTCAAGTATATGAGTTTTGGGAAATGGGATATTGTGGAGTGTAAGAAACGCTTTGAGAAGTTTTTCTATGAATTGTTGGCTGTGAAAACATATTGCGCTCGTGGGTAACTCTTCTTTGGGAGATTTAAGCAATATTTTTACAGTCTTATAATCTTCAAAG
>Ga0079997_138373_pt1 | contig 33369 bp, 49 predicted proteins | sample PerSpoCPS_CMetaG_FD_69200 | JGI IMG/M metagenome (GOLD analysis project Ga0079997, IMG submission 69200) | Archaeal communities from Yellowstone National Park, Wyoming, USA - Perpetual Spouter C (PS_C) MetaG (SPADES assembly) (version 2) | ecosystem: Environmental > Aquatic > Thermal springs >... | reverse complement strand
GGCCACGCTCGTCGCTTGAACTGTTCAAGTTGGGGGAGGCCCCTCGTCACGGCCCCGGGCCCTCGTCAAGATCCTCGTCAAGATCCTCGTCGATGCACTCGTCAAGCCTCGTCAAGGGGTCCCCGCCGGGCCGCTCGTCGGGGACCTCGTCGGAGACAGCGGAGGAGGAGGCAGGGGAGTGGGGGAAGTGGGGAGGAAAAGAAGGAGCGAAAAAGGAAGTGAAAAAAGTGTAGAAAAAAGTGTAAGGGGTCGGAGGGAGGTTCAGTTGATTGAAATTCTACTCAGTAGCATCCGTATCTCCCTGACTCCTATCCGGACTCGTCGGAATCAACTCGCTCGGCGAAGATTTCGACGCTGTAAAAGCACTCGTTCATGTTCTTGCCGTAGCGCTCTACGGCGTGTATGTGAAGTGTTGTAGGCACGTGCACGCCGTAGCACGCATCGATCCTCTCCGCCCACACGTAAGTCGTTTGATAAATTGTCGTGGATGCGGGCTCGCACATCACCGAGTCGTCGATCCTCACGATCATCTTCAGGAATTTCTCGACAAATTCTTCTATGGCAACTCTAATCTCGTCGGCGTCAACGTCGCCGAGGACGTTGGCCGGGATCTTGACGCTCAGCTCCATTAGCTTGTCATTCTTTCTTGCGTCGGCCACGCCGCCCTCACCCCCTCCGGAGGGCCTTCAGCATGGCCGCAACCTTACTTCTGATCTCGTCTACCTCATCTCTATACCATTCCCAGGATTCTGCTGCCAGCTCGAGTATCGATTTTACTTCGTCGCTCGCCGCTTCTATGTTTTCGAAATAATGACTCCTATTGCCTGAATTGCTTTGCACCAGGACGACGAAGCTGAGCTCATGCTCATGCTCGTAGTTGTCCCATCCATGACGTCCTGTCCTCGACCGCTCTACTGCAATCGGCTTTATGACCGATTTACATACGCTACAAACGGCGATCGAATGTGTTTCGTTCCCCATCCTCGTGTACCGGTATGGCATTTTGTACCTGAACCTCGTCGCTGCCTTCGCCGCTGGCATCGCCGCTGGCATCGCCGCCTCCCCGGCGGCAAGGGGGGAGGGCCCCGACTCAACCGTGGGGGCTCGGCCCTCGCTGCCCCCCACGGTGCCCCCGAACTCCTTGCGGCCCGGCTCGGGGGCCACACCGGGCCCCTCACTCGTTCCGTTCATGGCACTATTACCGTAAATCGGCTTACTATTAAACCGATCTCCGGATAATCCAAACCATGTTGTCCTAACAAAAGGCAAAAGCGTTGCGGATTAGAGCCTGCTGAAAAAGTCATGTAAGCGAAGATGCACAATGACTGAAGGCAAAATCAAAAAAAATGATTGGCGGTTTCGAAGGCTATTCGCATCTGGTCACGCATCACTCAGCTTTTCCCACGTATTGCGCAGTTTCGCATACATTTCGTTCAAGGCACCCTGATCGGTCCCGGATTCTGCCATGCATTCCGGATTTTTCATCAAGTGCTCCAAGTAGAGCATCTTCAGAACCAAATAGATTAGCACTACCAACGGATTCTCCAACGGGTCCTCACCACCAGTGACTATTGTTGCGCAGTATCGGTTGAAGTGCTTGCATTTTCCTATTGTTTTCCCTGTCATGGCACTATTACCGTAGATCGGCTTACTATTAAACCGATCCTCGGATAATCCAAACTAGGCCGCACTTTTCGGCCCAACATGCTGCGTCGATCATGGACAAAGCAGCCTGACAGGGCGAGTGCGCTAAATGCACAGACTGTTGCGATCAACTGTAATGTTGCCAGCAACTATACTACTGTTATCAAATGCGCAAATGTCACCAACTCAACAAATTCAATCTAGTAGCACGGCGCAACCACTATTTAAGGCTCAGTGTCAATCGACAATTTAAGCATTTTCACAAAAGTTGAAATAACGGTCTGAGGGAGAACCACGTGTCAGCGCACTATTTGAGGATTTGCCGCAAGCCTTAATAGGTGCGTCGCACAACGAAGGCAGCACGGCGCTATTTAACGCTTTGCCGCAAGGCTTAAATAGCACCATCTATCTATTTGTAAATTTACAAATAGATAGATGGTGCTATTTAAGCCTTGCGGCAAAGCGTTAAATAGCGCCGTGCTGCCTTCGTTGTGCGACGCACCTATTAAGGCTTGCGGCAAATCCTCAAATAGTGCGCTGACACGTGGTTCTCCCTCAGACCGTTATTTCAACTTTTGTGAAAATGCTTAAATTGTCGATTGACACTGAGCCTTAAATAGTGGTTGCGCCGTGCTACTAGATTGAATTTGTTGAGTTGGTGACATTTGCGCATTTGATAACAGTAGTATAGTTGCTGGCAACATTACAGTTGATCGCAACAGTCTGTGCATTTAGCGCACTCGCCCTGTCAGGCTGCTTTGTCCATGATCGACGCAGCATGTTGGGCCGAAAAGTGCGGCCTAGTTTGGATTATCCGAGGATCGGTTTAATAGTAAGCCGATCTACGGTAATAGTGCCATGACAGGGAAAACAATAGGAAAATGCAAGCACTTCAACCGATACTGCGCAACAATAGTCACTGGTGGTGAGGACCCGTTGGAGAATCCGTTGGTAGTGCTAATCTATTTGGTTCTGAAGATGCTCTACTTGGAGCACTTGATGAAAAATCCGGAATGCATGGCAGAATCCGGGACCGATCAGGGTGCCTTGAACGAAATGTATGCGAAACTGCGCAATACGTGGGAAAAGCTGAGTGATGCGTGACCAGATGCGAATAGCCTTCGAAACCGCCAATCATTTTTTTTGATTTTGCCTTCAGTCATTGTGCATCTTCGCTTACATGACTTTTTCAGCAGGCTCTAATCCGCAACGCTTTTGCCTTTTGTTAGGACAACATGGTTTGGATTATCCGGAGATCGGTTTAATAGTAAGCCGATTTACGGTAATAGTGCCATGAACGGAACGAGTGAGGGGCCCGGTGTGGCCCCCGAGCCGGGCCGCAAGGAGTTCGGGGGCACCGTGGGGGGCAGCGAGGGCCGAGCCCCCACGGTTGAGTCGGGGCCCTCCCCCCTTGCCGCCGGGGAGGCGGCGATGCCAGCGGCGATGCCAGCGGCGAAGGCAGCGACGAGGTTCAGGTACAAAATGCCATACCGGTACACGAGGATGGGGAACGAAACACATTCGATCGCCGTTTGTAGCGTATGTAAATCGGTCATAAAGCCGATTGCAGTAGAGCGGTCGAGGACAGGACGTCATGGATGGGACAACTACGAGCATGAGCATGAGCTCAGCTTCGTCGTCCTGGTGCAAAGCAATTCAGGCAATAGGAGTCATTATTTCGAAAACATAGAAGCGGCGAGCGACGAAGTAAAATCGATACTCGAGCTGGCAGCAGAATCCTGGGAATGGTATAGAGATGAGGTAGACGAGATCAGAAGTAAGGTTGCGGCCATGCTGAAGGCCCTCCGGAGGGGGTGAGGGCGGCGTGGCCGACGCAAGAAAGAATGACAAGCTAATGGAGCTGAGCGTCAAGATCCCGGCCAACGTCCTCGGCGACGTTGACGCCGACGAGATTAGAGTTGCCATAGAAGAATTTGTCGAGAAATTCCTGAAGATGATCGTGAGGATCGACGACTCGGTGATGTGCGAGCCCGCATCCACGACAATTTATCAAACGACTTACGTGTGGGCGGAGAGGATCGATGCGTGCTACGGCGTGCACGTGCCTACAACACTTCACATACACGCCGTAGAGCGCTACGGCAAGAACATGAACGAGTGCTTTTACAGCGTCGAAATCTTCGCCGAGCGAGTTGATTCCGACGAGTCCGGATAGGAGTCAGGGAGATACGGATGCTACTGAGTAGAATTTCAATCAACTGAACCTCCCTCCGACCCCTTACACTTTTTTCTACACTTTTTTCACTTCCTTTTTCGCTCCTTCTTTTCCTCCCCACTTCCCCCACTCCCCTGCCTCCTCCTCCGCTGTCTCCGACGAGGTCCCCGACGAGCGGCCCGGCGGGGACCCCTTGACGAGGCTTGACGAGTGCATCGACGAGGATCTTGACGAGGATCTTGACGAGGGCCCGGGGCCGTGACGAGGGGCCTCCCCCAACTTGAACAGTTCAAGCGACGAGCGTGGCCGTGGGGGCGGGGGCGGGTGAGGGGGGGCGGGCCGGGGCCCCGAGGCGGCATTTGCCATTATTGGGTGCCATGAGCCGGACTGGCCCCGGGACCCGAATGTTCCGAGCCGCTGCCATGACACCGCAAAAAAGGATGAAATGGGGCCGTCAGGCCGTCCTGCGCCTGAAGAACTGGAACTCGAGGTTCTTGGGGGTGCCGGCGGTCTGCTGCACGGTGATCCTGATGCCGTAGCGGCCGGGCTTCGTGACGACGTACAGCATCGGCGGGTCCACGGGGCCTGAATAGGACTCCTCGGCATACTTCTTGTACGTCCCCGTCGGGGAGATCTTCATGTACTGCCTGATGACGACCGTGTCGCCGGACGCCAGAGGCGAGAGGTCTATGTAGCCCTCGAGGAAGCGTGGCGGGTTCCCTGCGATTTCGTCCAGCACCACGTCCGTCTCCGTGGTCGATGTCGTCACCGTGCCCTCTATCGGGTCGTCGAAGGCCTCCATGTACGCCAGCCTGTCTATTAGCCTCTTCCTTGTGCCGGTCCCTGCCTCGAAGCTTGCGTCCTCGCCGAGGAGGTCTATCCTCGGCTGGCCGGCCAGGCTGGTCAGCGTCCTAGTGGCGTGGGTCCAGACCTCGCTGGCCGTCAGGGTGCTCCTTGTCGAGACCGGCACGTCTAGGTAGTCCAGCTTTGCGGCCCTTGCGGAGGTGTAGCCGATGGTGGCGAGGTCTTGGTCGGTGCCGAGGAGGTCGGCCCTAGGCTTCCCGGTGAAGTCCGTGAGCGTCCTAACGCTGTAGCTCCAGATGACGGCCGGGTCGACCACGGCCGACACCCTGGGGAAGTCCGGCACCCTCTCCCACCACCATCTACCGTGCTCCGGCTTGGTTAAAAAGAGTTCTCTCAGGCCGGCGCCTCCACCTTTATGGCGACCGGCTGTGGCCTCATCCTGCCGCATCCGGCGTCAGGACCTGAACTTGCTCCTCAGCACGCCCGCCTTGCCCTCCTTGACCAGCGTCAACGGGTAGTCTTGGCTGTTCCTCAGGACCACGGCGCCCGTGACCTTGCTGCTCAGCTGCGTGGCCCTCGGCGGGGCCGGCAGGTACTCCATCGGGAAGTCCTTGGCGACGATGTACTCCACTACCGCCGGCGGCGCCCATACGCCGGACATCCAGAACAGCTTCTTGGCTGCGTTCATGTCAGTCCTTCCTGTAGACGATGATTAGGAAGCCGGATTCGGGTACGAAGTCGAGCGACACTATCTCGCTCGGCCGCTCCGTCTCGATGAACTCGTTTATGATCCCCTCGAGCACTGCGGCCGTGAGGCCCTCCTTCGGTAGGTCTATCACTTTCGACCTCATCACGGAACAATCACCTCGGTTGCGAAGAACAGGGTTGCGTTGAAGAGGCCGACGCCCGCCGTTGAGTATTGCTGGATCGTTATGCCGGTGTTCGGCACTAACACTATCGGCTTCGGAGGGAGGAAGTACACCAGAGAGTTGGAGCCAGAATCCTCCGGGTTCAGGGCGAAGACGGCCAACGGCGCCTCGATCAGGGTCACGGTGGCCCCTGTCACGGCGGACAGCCCGGCCGGCGGGTCGGGATCCCTCGGGTCGAGCTTCGCTATCGTCAGGGGCGTCCCGCCGGACACCGCCCCCGCCCTCTGCATTATGTATTGCATGTTGTAACCGGTGACCGTACCCGTGGTGTGCATGGAGAGGATGGCCGCCAGGATCCGGAGGTACCTGGTCGAGCCGTTCCACAGCGTCAGGTGGTGCTTGCTGGCGGCCACGGCGCTGGCGCTCACCGAGACGGCGTAGACGGGGTTCTCGTACTCGATCGGCTTTGACGCTTGGACCTCCTCGTAGCTGCCGAGGCCCGGCAGGTATATGGCCCTGACCCTCTTCCCGGTCCCGTCGGGCGGGAGCTGGATGTAACTCTCAGACACCGGGCATCACCGCCGTGCTCCCCCCGCTCTTTGGGATAAGAGTATCTCCCTCACCGCCTCGGCCGGGTATATGTCGAAGAAGAGGCTGAACGTGGGCGAGGCCGGGAGGGGTTGGTAGCAGAGTACGGCCACCACCCCGCACTCGCAGACGCCCCTCGCTGCGGCCCCGTAGCCCTGCTCCCTCATCCTCTCCAGGGTCTCGGGATCCTTGACCATCTCGAGCTCCAGCCTCCCGCCGCACTTCGGGCAGAAGATGTAGGGCGGGATGACCCTCTTGCTCATGCAAGTCACACCCCCTTCACGAAGAGGTAGCCGAACGTCTTGAAGGTGCCGGCGGTCTGCTGGAGCGTCACCCTCATGGCGAGGCCGCTGAGCCTCGGGAGAAGGTAGAGTGCGGGCTCGACCTGCCTCCCCTCGAACGTCTCGGAGCGGTAGAGCCTGAAGTCCGAGTCCTCGGTCACCCTGACGTAGATCCTGATGACGGCGGCGTCGCCCTCCTCCATGTTGCCGAGGTCCACGTAGCCCGCTATGGTCGATATCCTCCCGCTGTACTCCAGCAGGGCCTGCTCGGTCCCGTCGGCGGTGAGCGTCCCCTTGGCGAGCACGCTGATCAGGGCCGGCGCCAACACCCTCTCCACTATATCCTCCAGCGGGCTGATCTTAACCCCTAACGACTGGGCGACCGCCCTCAGGGCGGCGTCGTTCCTCCCCCTAGCGAGGTACCACAGGTAGAGTGCGTCCGCCTGCCTCTGGAGTGCGCTTCCGTTGTACTCTTGCGTGTACTTCCACAGCTTTTCGGCGTACCACATGTACTCCTGCACGAGGGCCTGCTCCGTGCCGAGCGCCGAGAGCACGCCTTTGACGGTGGAGATGAGTTGCTCGTGCATGGCTTGGTAGGCGGCGACCTTAGGCAGGGCGAGTGGCTTCACGGCCTCGAGCTGCTGGCCGTAGATGTCGCCCTTCATTTTTGCATCCCACATTTGGAACCGTGTGACCGGGTCTCGCATCAGGGACCTACGCCTTCTGGCTGGCATCTCTACACGTGATACGTCCGGGGCGCTACATATTTGCATGCGTTGGGAACTACCGCTCTATGCCGTACTTCTTGAGGAGGTCGAAGAACTGCTCCGCCTCCTGTTTTGGCACGCCGTGCTCCGTCTGGAGGTGGAGGGCGAAGGAGTCCCTCGGCATGAAGTCCCTGTGGTCGCAGTAGGGGCAGCGGAGCTTGCGTGGCATCCCTGGTCACCCGAGACCCGTCAAGCAATCCTTGTTGATAGGGGTTGCTCAACGTTGCGAGCAAGGATTGATATTGTGGCCATGTGGACTATGTGTCGATATGGGCCACATGGTAGGGGGTTTGCCATCATGAGTTCCCAGCCAGAGGGTTACGAGTCCATCCTTGAGGAGGTGGCTTGGCAGGCCCTGAGGAGGTTGAAGAGGCGGATTTCCGAGGCCGTGAACATCGCATCGGGACACGCACCGCTAGTGGCGCCCGACGTGTACGCCCTGACGATGCTGACGCTAGTCGAGGCTGTCGACGAACTAGCACAGAAGGTACCCGGGAAGGATGAGAGGTCCCCCTTCGAGGATGTCAGGGCGGAGTTCGTTCGGATCAAGCAGCTGGTCGACGCACTCGTGATTGGGGAGACGATCGCCGTGTTCGAACTTGCGGAGCGGCGACGGAGGGGAACCTCCGAGGGGGCCGGTGCGGGGGGGTGAGCCGGGATGAGCAAGCACTTTAGGGACCCGGAGCAGATCTTGAAGGACATGATTTACTTCTACGAGTTCACTGGGAAGAGGAAGAGGCGGAAGAGAGGGGCCCGAGGGTGATGCGGGATGGTCTGGAGGGTCAAGGGTCTGGAGGCCGATGAGTTGGGCGGCGGAGGCCGCCACCTGCACTACGTCCTCGAGGACGAGGTAGGCGGGAAGGTCGAGATGTCGGTCGTCCTCATTGACGGCGAGGTGGACCACGTGCTGGTCACGACGGGCCGGGGCAGCTACATGTTCCGCAAGACCGATGCGGAGGAGTTCCTGCGCTTCGTCGAGTCCGAGCTCCTCGGGACGAGGCTGCCGGGGAGCCCCATAGAGGAGGAGTAGGTGAGCCGGCCGTGAACCCCCTGCTCATCTTCTGGTACACCCCCATCGCCTACACGGCCCTGACAGCCCTCGGAAGGATAGCGTACCGCTGGCGCAAAAGAAGGCTCGGCAGGCGTGGCCCCGTCTCGAAGATCATCTTCCAGATACCGACGATCGGGAACGTGGAGGAGACGAACACCATCATCGAGACCGTGAGGTCCTACAACCTTCCCGTACCAGTCGAGGCTTGGGTCATTATCGACGAGCAGAACTACAGGCCTAGCATGCGTTTCAACTGCGACAGACTGGTGATAGTCCCGAAGGATTTCAAGACGGCATGCATGTACAAGAGCAGGAGCCTCGAGTACGCACGGAGACTCAGGATTGCCGAGAACGGCGATGACTACATCGTCATCCAAGCAGATGACGACTCCACGCCGAGCAGGGAGTTCATGCTGGAGGCCCTCGAGGTGGACGCTGATGTCATGATCGGGACCATCACGCCGAGGCCGATCGGCCACCTCGTGGCTGACTACGAGAGGCCGGTCGCATGCGCCATGACGTGCCTGCCCTCGACCAACCTGGGCTTCCCCATATGGGGGCACGGCGAGGGCATGGTGATCTCGGCCAGGGCCGACAGGCTCATCAGCTACGAGCCTCCGCAAGGCAGGCCCCTCATCAGCTCGGAGGACCTGTTCTACCTCCACAGGGCCGCCTACAACTCGCTGGCCGAGGACCAGTACTACGTGCAGGAGGCTAAGAAACGGAGGCTCAAGGTTTTCGCATCCGACAAGAGGGTCTACATAACTCCGCCCCTGAGCGCCAGGGATGCCATCAGGCAACGGAGGAGGTGGCTGTGGGGCCACATCCGCCTGATCAGGAACAAAATGCTCCCGCTGAGGAGCCTCGCACTTGTCGCATTTGCCGAGTTCTCAGGCCTCTCGGTCTACGCCACAGCCACGACCCTCGGGGTCCTGGTGCCCTTGGGTCTCGTGAGTCTGAGCTGGTACGAGCAGTTGCTTGCGTATGTCTCCCTAGCTTTATGGTTCGGATTCAGGGGCTACAGCATAGGCAAGGCGATGGGGTGGAGGCAGGCCTTGCGGGGCGCCCTCCTGAGCTTCGTGACTGTGACGCTCAACTTCGTCTATCACGTCATAGGGCTGATCCTAGGCGATCCGAGGAGGTTCGAGGTCATCAAGAAGTACGTGCCGAAAGGTTCAAATATGACGTAATGCATGATTGTATCGTGATGGAGGTGACAGGACCGTGAGATTGACCAGACTAGGCGTCTCCGAGTTAAAACAGGTAGACAAGGACAGGCTGGCCACGGAGATCCCGTGGCTGGCCGCAACCGTCCTCAATTTGAGGGAGGGGGACCGCCTAGTCTGGTACCTCGGCAAGAGCGACATCCGCATCAGGGTAGTGCGGGCCGGGGAGGCCGCCCCGGAGGGCGACGACATCACGCTCTTCCTTGGGTGAGGGGGCATGGCCGAGGCACCGGGGGAGAGGATGGAGATCGTCAAGACCAGCACGGTGAAGGAAACCTACATCGTGAAGTACGGACCCATCGACAGGTGGTTCATAGAGGTCGAGCAGACTAACGGGTTCCTCAACTCCGTCAGGATCCTTGACGGCGTGAAGGAGGTGAGTCTCGACCGTGCGTGGGTCAAGTCGCTCCTGGAGGTGGTGAGAAACTATGAGTTATGACATCTCCGACCTCATGGCCAAGTCCATGGTCAACATGGCGGCCGAAAGGCCCATGGAGTACCTCTTCGTCTGGACGACCCTTGCGGCCCTATCGCCCTCGCTGCCAGCCGACAGGGACCGTGTCAGGGTCCTCGACGTCGGAGGGGCCGACAGCAGGCTGGCCAGGACGCTCGCCGAACTCGGCTTCGACGTGACGGTCATCGACGTCCTCGACGTGGACCACGGCCGGGCCAGGTTCGTGAGGGCCAACATCCTCGAGCACGACTTCCCCGAGGAGCACTTCGACGTCATCATCGCAATATCGACGATAGAGCACGTCGGCTTGCCAGCCTACGGCCAGAAGGTCCTCGACCCGGACGGGGACACCAAGGCCATGGGGAAGCTGTACAGATGGCTGAAGAGGGGCGGCTTCGCCATACTCACCGTGCCGTACGGGAAACCGCACCACCCACCGGACTTTGAGAGGGTCTACAACAAGGAGACCCTCGCCAAGAGGATCCTGTCGGGCGGGTGGGAGGTCGTGTCGGCCCTGTACGTGTGCCAGCACGCCGTATGGCAACCCTGCACGAGGGAGACCGCCGAGGAGAGGGACAGTTGCGCATGCTTGCTGCTCAGGAAGCCGGGGGTGGTCCCATGAGCGAGGTTGCGGGCGCTGTGGTCATCTACGACCTGCCATCCGGATACATCAGCGCCATCAGGGACGAAAAACTCAAGGCCCTTTTCATAAGGGCCAGGTCGAAGTGTTCCAACTTGCTACGGCGGAACGGCATCAATATCACCGAGGGCGTCCTCCTGGTTCCCAGGGAGAGGATACCGGAGACGGAGGGGGCAATCACGGCCATCAAGACGATCTACCTCGAACTCTGGAGGAGGGCCGAGGAGGCGGGGACCGAGGGCCTGAGCTACGGGGACGTGGAGCCGTTGCTTATCATGATCAGGCTGACGGAGGACCAGTTCGAGGCCTTCAGGGAGGTGGCGAGGAAGAGGCTCCTCGAGACCTACAGCACCGTCATCGGGTACCTGACCGAGGCCGCAAAAAGGGCCGGCGAGATAAGTTCCGAGGAGGAGCTGGAAAGATTCGCCGACAAGGTCTACAGCAGGTGGGAGTACTTCAAGAACAGGGCCACGGCCGTCGCACCCATCGTCCCCGAGGCCGAGCTGAAGCTGAGGGAGGTCGAGGAGGTGGCGAGGGCCGTCCTGAGGGCCGCCAGGGAGAGGGTCAAGTCCTCACCTTAGCCTGACCATCCTGATGACCTCACGCCCGTACATGCTCACGGTCTTCGCCCTCACGAGACCCCTCTTCCTCAGGTAGCGCACTATTTTCTTCACGTTCGCCATCGAGACCCCGGTCGCATTCGCTATGTCCTTCAGCCTCACGAAGTCGCCGGCCGAGGCGAGGTACTGGTAGACCCTGACGGCGCCCGGGTACCTGCACCTGTAGACCGCCTCGGGGACCGTGTCCGTGGTGGGCTGGGCCGGGAGGGTCCCCTCTTGGGTCACCTTCAGCTCTATCGGGACCTCCTTCACGATCTTGAGCGTCCTCAGCTGCTCCTCGTACTCCTGGATCTTCTTCCTCAGCTCCTCGTTCTCCCTCATGAGCCTCCTGACCGTGTCCTGCTCCTCCCTGATCCTCTCCATCTCCCTCTCGAGGGCCTCCCTCAGTCCGGACAGGGACTGCTGGAGGTCGGCCCTCACAGGCTTCTGGAGTTCCGGGGTGATCCCTCCGTGCGGGGTCTTCCTGAGCCGGGCCCTGAGTCTGAAGACCTCCCCCCTGGCCACGGCGAAGAACTCGCCGGGCCCGAGTCTGGCGACTTCATCGGTCGGAATCTCCAAGTGGAGGAGCTTGGAGAGCTGCCTGACGCCCTCGAGGTCCTGCGTCGTCCTGAACCCTCCGATGAAGAGGACGTTGCTCTGGGAGATGACGGATTTGTGGATGTCGGCGGGCCTCTGGGAAAGGAAGACCGAGTTGATGCCGAGCTTCCGGCCCCTCTTCGCTATGGTCGCCACACGTGACAGGCACAGCCTCTCCTGCGAGGTCCACATCTGCGGTGCGTAAGCGTCGGCCTCCTCCACGACCAGGAAGATCGGCCTCCTTATTCTCCTCCACCTCGAGTAGAGGCTCCAGAGGAATGAGGCCACGAAGTCCTTGTCTTTGTATTCGTCGCCGGTCGCCACGGTCAGCACGAGGCTGGCCCCGTCCTCGAGGAGCTTCGTGTAGGTGTGGGCGGCCTCAGGGACTAGTGGCAGGTCGCCCTCCTCGCCTACCCAGACGACGCTGTCGTAGGCGCTCCTCAGCGTGAACCACTCCTCTATCGGCTCGATGATGCAGACCTGCATCCCTTGGTCTAGGGCCTCCTCGACCATGACGGCTGCTAGGTTGGACTTCCCGCCGCCGCTCCTGCCTAGTATGGCGACCCTCAGGCCCTCCTCCCGGAAGTCGTCGTAGTCGATGCTGAAGTCCTCGGAGATTCTGAACCTCACGCCTCACCCGACCCCCCTCTCCCTCATGATCTCGACGATGCCCCTCGCCACCGCCATCCTCAGGAACTGACTCCTGTTGGCCACTCTGCACTCCCGCATCGCCTCCCTGATCATATCGTAGAGTGCGTCCGGCAGGGCGAAGGAGACCATCCGCATCCTGCCTTTGCCGTTCCTCCCGCTGGGTCCGGACATGGCACCAGACACATTTGATAACGTGTATATCAAGGTATTTGTGGACCACGTGGTCGTGTCCACAAGGTAGATATGTCACACATGTAGTCCAAGTGGTGGATGTCGCAGGAGGACCCAATGGCTAGGTACAGGAAGTGGCTGGAGAACAAGGACCGGTTGGTGCACAAGCACCTGCTCATCGACCGGGACCTGTACAAGGAGATCAACCTGATAGCCGTGGAGAAGTTCGGGACGGGAATGAAGAAAATCTACCTCATCGTCAACGAGGCGCTGGAGGAGTACGTCAGGAGGCACAGAGAAGGGGGGCAAGGGGGGCCGCACCCATCTCAACCCCCGTGAGGCGCTTCCTCCTACATCTCATTATATGATCAAGGGAGATGTCGGGAGTCAGCGGTAGCCCGCAGTAGGGGCACCGGCCCACGAGCACCTTCCGGCCCATTCCCTTACGTCCTCGTGATCCCCGCACCGGCCCCGAGCAACCGGCCCCACTCCGCCGGGGTCCTGACGCCCCCGGCCTGCTCCTTGAAGAACTGGCAGTTCTTGTATGCGTCCTCCGTGACGTTGCTGCAGTACTTCAGGAAGTGGTCTACGTCGATCTTGGCCTTGCACGTCCCGCTCGAGTACAGAGGGCAGATCATGTCCCAGAAAAAGTGGGGAACGGCACTTATATCAATCTATTGGTCCGGCCCTTTGAGAAGCATCAGCTCGATCTCGTTTAGCTTCCTCTCGACGGCCCTGAGCCTCTCCCTCGCCCTCGCAACCGCCTCCAGCATGAGACTCCGGGTGTGAGGTGGTATTTCATCACCGAGTTTTAGCTCCTCGAGCGCCGCCGTGTCCGGGATGGCGATGCTGAGGGCGTGCAGGAGGGTGAAGTAGGCCCTCGCCGGGTCGCCGAGGTGCGGACTCGGGTCAGGCCCCACTCCTCCCCACCTCCCTGAGCCTGTCGTCTATCATCCGCCTCAGCTCCAGGAGTTCCTCGGGCCCCAGCCTCGACACCAGGTACTGGGCGTACCTGAGGTAACGGCCGTTGTCGTGTATGCCCGCCAGGCCGAGCTCGTTGAAGTGCTCGACGTAGATGTACTCGTCGGGGCCGAGGTAGCACCACCTAGCTTTCTTGGTTCCGCCCTCGGACTCCACGTGCTTGACGTAGTGGTAGGCGTTGTTGCCCCTAGCACGGATGGCGATGTACCCCTCGGCGCCGCAGCGTGGACAGAACACCTTCGTTCTGGCCCTGCTAGGTTGGGTCTGGACTTGGACTTCCGACACACCTGCCCACCCCACCTTCCGACAAATTTGTATGAAAAAGCCACCCCATAAACCTCACGTTGAGATGGACCCGTTTTCGGGCGAGTTTTCTGACAAATTTGTCAGAACATCCGGAGACGACTTGGCACCGAGAATGGTACCAAAGTACCACGGAGAGGGGAGAGGGAACTACGGTGCCGAAGGGGTCTCTGTGACCATCTGGTGAGATAAGACTCAAATACCGGAATCCGTTGTCAAGAAATCTTTTTGAACAAGTGTTGAGGAGAGGAGAGGATGACGATATATCATATCATATCATATTTGCTGATCGGTACCATAGTATCATACTTTGGTACCATAGTCCCAAGGTTGGTACCAAAGCGTTCCTTGGAGACCTCAGATCAGCCAACAGTTCAGCAAAGTTTTTGTACGACACATCCTATCATTTTCAAATGATGAAGGTCAGCATCCACGTATGGGTGAACGAGGAAGATTGGGAGAAATTCAAAAAGTTTTGTCTAAACAAACATAAGAAACTGCACCAAGTATTGGGCGAGGAACTCAGTCTAGCCATCCGCCACTACCTCGAGTGCGTTGCTCCCTCCCTCTCCTCCGCTGCTTTGGTACCATTTGCCCATGGCGAGCACATGGGTGATGTGGTCGCTGTGTCGGACACCCAACGGGCAGTGGACGAGGAAGTGGCCAAGGTAGTGGAGGTCCTCGCCAGGTACTGCGAGCCCGGGGCGCAGATGGCATACAACGTACTTGCGCTGAGGATAAGCGAGGCGACGGGCCGCTACAGCGACAACCATGTCAACAGGATCATAAGGAAGTTGTACGCCCACGGCGTGATCGAGTTAGACCACTCGTCCACGAAAGGCAGAGTTTTTATCATAAAGGACCTATCCTTGTGGTCGGGAGGGCCACATGGACGTTCAGACCCGCTTGGAAGACTTCGGGGTTAGCGGAGAGTGGCCCATAGGCTACAGGTGTAGGTACTGTGGCCGGACGTTCACGACGGAGAAAGGCCTGAACTCCCACATCAGGAGGAGGCACTACGACAAGGATGTCCCATACTACGAGACCCTGTTCACCTACGAGAGGGTCGAGGTGGAGGAGGGGCCGGGGAAGAGGGCCATCCTCAAGATCTACATGGACAAGGCCATGATCCGAGAACTAGTGGAGAAGGCGAACAAGTTCGGCGACCCCCTCGACGTCTTCATCTTCAAGTTGCTGGAGATAGCGCTCTCGCCGACAGTGGAGGAGATGGAGCGGGTGGTGGCCGAGTTGGCCAGGGCGACGGGGATGGACATCTTTTCGCCCTTCACCGACACGATCTACAAGGGAGGTACAGGGGAGCCAATCAAGCCACCGAGGGGCCTGCCTGCGGAGGTGAGGTCGTACATCTCCTGAAACGGGTGACCCGTAATGAGTCATGTCGGCCTCAGGACGAAACGGATCGTCCATGCGATCAAGTGCGACGAGGGGGAGAAGTACGACAGGTACTTCGCAATAGCCTACCTCCCGAGGACGGAGAGGTACGACGACTGCGTGGCCGTCGGCAGCCTCGAGGTCTCCAAGGGCCTCGACGGGAAGGAGTTCTTCAACCCGGCCAAGTTCTACGACCCGGAGAAAATGGAGGACGCCATAGCGCACATGATAGCGGCCCTCGCCGCCTTCAGGGCCGCCCGCCACGGCATGGACCCGGCGCAGGCGTTCCACAGGACCTTCAACAGGATCGAGTCGCTCCGGACCTACATCCCGGCCCTTGTCGAGAAGTACTACCGTGTGATGAGGACCGCCAGCACCTGACTTGCCCTCCCCCCGTATTTCAGGTTTAATACCCAGAGATCCGCAGGATAGTACGCCATGTCGAAGCCCAAGAAATACGCCGCCAAGCCCGACAGCCACCGCATGAAGATCGTCCCCGTCTACTTCCCCGATGCGGTGGTGGAGGCCATAGACATACTGGTAGAGAAGGGCGTCTACCCCGACAGGTCCAGCGCCATCAGGAGCATCGTCATACAGAGCCTCCCCGACATCTTCGTCATGTACGGGATGCTCGAGGACCTGACCGCAGGTAACCACAGGGCGCCGGCGCCCCCTGCGCCGACCAGCCCGTTCTCCTTCAAGATACCGCCAGCGCAGGCCAAGGCCCTTGAGGAGATGGCCTCGGTCCTCGGCGTCGAGAGCCGGGGCTTCGTCGTCCGGATGGCCCTCGACTACTTCTACAGGCACCACTACATGCCGTACTTCAAGCCCCTCGCCGAGTCCCTGAAGAATAGGAGGGAGGACATGGCAGGCCGGAGGGTCTACATCCGCCAGCCACAGTAGCCGTAGGCCGTCCCCGTTTAATTCTCTTTTTGTACACTTATATTGGTGCCGTGGTACGGCATGGTGGGATGGCACTCCGTAATTTCGTGGTCAACTCCGGCACGGCCCTGAAGGACACGTCAGCCATAGCGATGATCTCCGTCGGCGTCCAGCTGATCCAGAAGGGCGACTACCTCGTTGGCGGCGGCCTCGTGGCGGCGGGCTGGGCCCTGCTCGTGCTGGACCGCTACCTCCTCGGGGGTGGGGGCCGATGACCGATATCGAGAAGGCCCTCAAGAAGCTCCTGAAGGAGGACGGCGTAAGCGGATACTCCCTCAAGGGGAACAAAATCATCGTCTATGTCGAGAGCGACCAGCACGCCCTCAAGTTGAGGGCCCTCGCCTTCGAGGGCTACGAGGTCGAGGTAAGGGTCATAGGAAGGCTGAGATTGCTGTAGGGGTGGTGCCATGGACCGGACCGTGCGCTTCGGCGTCCTGGCCGGAGGGATCAGCGTAGGCTCGGAGGAGGTCACGGCGGGCACCCTCTCCGGCCTCTTCAAGGACCTGACGGACGGTACCGATGTCTTGGTCTCCAACTTCCACGTCTTCAGCGGGAAGCCGGGAAGGACGCTCATCCTCCAGCCCGGGAAGCATGACGGAGGGAAGGCCCCGGACGACGTGGTCGGGGTCCTCAAGCGCTACGTCCCGATCGACGGCCACGGGGGCCTCCCGTGGTGGCTGAGGGCCCTCGCCGTTCTCTTCGGCTGGCTCCTCGGGCAGGGCGGGGGCCCGAACTACGTCGATGCGGCCGTGGCCGCCTTCCGGCCCTCCGACCCGACAAGGACGGCCGCCAAGGGCGTGTACCTCGAGGACGGGAGGATCATATTCCCGAGGAGCACGATGACAGGCGACGGGATAGCCGGCAGGAAGGTGTGGAAGGTCGGCAGGACCACGGGCCTCACGATCGGCGAGGTCATAGACGACTCCGCCACCGTGAAGGTCTGGTACGGCGACAGGTGGGTCCGCTTCGACGACCAGATACTGGTCCAGGGCCGGTCGCAAGGGGGAGACTCCGGCTCGCCGACCTTCGTCATGATGGGCGACCAGCCCAGCGAGCACGACGCCTTCGTGGGCCTCCTGTTCGCCGGAGGGGACGGGACGTGGGTCACGTGCAAGTACAAGTACATACTGGAGATGCTCAGGGTGAGGTGGGACTGAAAGATCGGTTTATTAATGACCGGACCTCCATAATGGTGTAGGATGATGACCATACTGACCACATGTACACCACGTAAGAGCAGCGACATCAGGCTCGTGAAACTCTTCGACGAATACGATGATATCGAGCTCTCATACCTTGCGCAGGGCCGGTACGAGGATGTCCGCAAGGTCGTCCGGGTCGATGGCGCCAAGGTCACCCTGGAGGGGATCTGGGAGTACGTCAGGCATCTCCGCCAGAAGTACCCCAACAGGAACTTCACGGTGCGGAGGGTCGGCCTCAGGATCGGCGGGCGGAGGAGGATGTTCTACGTCATAACGAGGGACATCAAGGGCGACCCGGTGGGCAGCATCGACGGCACGGCCCCGGAGGTCGTCCCGATCTACGTCAGCATCAGAAAGCAGGAGTTCTACGTCCCCGAGTACTGCATACGTGAGAAGAGGAAGCTGACCAACTTCGTCATCCTCAGGGTCCTCGGCGCCCTCGGCGTCGCACGGGCCAAGTACCTCGGCATCAGGCATATCATGTGACGCTTCGGACGTGGTGGCGTGGGATGCCGCCCTACAGGACTCCGTACATGATCGGCCGTGACATCGAGTACAGGGCGAAGCAGAAGCTCGAGCAGATGGGGTTTACCGTGATCAGAGCCGCCGCAAGCAAGGGCCCGATGGACCTCGTGGCCATCAACCCGGCGACCAGGGAGATATGGATGGTGCAGGTGAAGAAGTCCCACGTTCCCCTCGACCCGGCCAAGGTCGCACAGAAGTTCAAAGACCTGAGGGCCCTGGTGGGGGAGTACAAGGTGAGGGCCATGGTCTACACCAAGAGGGGCGACAAGTACAGTTTCGAGGAGGTGTGAGGAAATGGCCAACAGGGCCGCTGTCGTGGTCTTGCTCGTGATGGTCCTGGCGCTCATTGTCCTCGGCGTGAACTACGTGCTGGACTATTTCGGGACGGACGTCCTCCTGAACTTCTACCCGTGGGGCGAGGTGAGCGTCAGGAGGCTCCTCGGGAACACCGCCGTGTTCGCCCTCGCCATGGTGGGCTGGCTCATCACGCTCGTGGTCCTAGTCATGGGAATTTTCGAGCTCAGGAGCGAGAGGCTATGGCGGGAATAGGCTCTTCAGCCTCACCCTGACCCTGTGGTGGACACTCTCGAGCTTCATCGTCTTGACAAGGTCCTCCACCACGGCCTCTGCTCTCCTCATCACCTCCTCCTCCGTGAGCAACGGGTTGGAGGCCTCTATCACCGAGGCGCAGATCTCCTTCAGGTCGCCTTTCAGCTGGTCCTCCGAGATGACCCCGTGCGAGAAGAGGTTGTAGAGGTAGTTGATGGAGGAGGCGACATCGATCCTTGTCTTCGGGTCGGATATGCCGGCGATGAGTGCGTTGATCTTGGTCCAGAGCGTCATGCTCGGACTACAGTCACTCGAACTCCCTTATGATCGTTCCGCACTTCGGGCACCTTGTCCCCTCCAGGACGACGATGGCCGCCCTCAGGAAGATGTCCTCCTTCCTGACGTTCGCTTTCCTCTCCAGCTCCTCCAGCTTCTCCCACAGCCTGCCGGGGACTATGATCTCAAGCTTCCTTACCGCCATCCTCCACCCCCCACTTCCCCTCCCTGACGTCCTTGGCGAACTGGACCACCACCTCGGCTATCTTGTCGAGCCACTCCCCGTGCAGCCTCTGCGAGAGCGTGTAGTACGTCTTCAAGGCGTCGATGTAGGACTGCCAGACGGACTCCGGGTACTTCAAAAAGTAGGATAGAAGCCTCCTGCCGAAGTTCCGGTAGGAGAGCCTGAGCGGCCCGGCGACCCCGAACTCGTCCAGCACGGGGGCCAGCCTCGCCTCCATCTCATGCCATATGACATCCGCCTCCTTCTTCTTCTCGACGGCTAGCTGGTGGATGCCCCGCAGGTAGTCCATGTCCGCTATCGGCTTGGTCTTCACCTCGTAGGCCACCTTTGCTAGCTGGAGTTTCTTCCGAAGCTTCTCCTCATCCGTGGCCGGCATTCCTAGCAAAATGCAAGTTTCGTGACTCATAAATTTTTAAGCACTTTGACCCACGTAGCAAGCCGCATAGCATGACGCACATTATAGGATGTCGCATGTCACCCTACATCCGCAACTGTGCTTGCGACAGTTATTAACTTTTATTAGGAAGACTTATTACGTGGAGAAACATCGGTTTATTAGGTCCCGTTTTCCTATAGTGGGCGAGAAAAACGGGGTGAGGAAAGGAGATGCCACTCTACAGGGATGGGCTCCAGATGTTCGCCAAGTACAGCGCCAAGTACAACCCCGACGTAGTAAGGACTAGGTTCGCCGATGTCAAGGACGTGGCTCTGGCTAGGGCGCAGGGCGGACTCGTCGTCGTCGACACCATACGTTCGATGATCAGGGACTACCTCGACCTGCGGGGCATCACCGGAGGCGAGAGGGCCACGTACCTCGCCTTCGCCCTCGCCCTCTGGAAGCACACGGAGAGGCAGAAAGGACCGGCGGCCGACAAGTTCGCCGACGGCCTGATCGAGTACTATGCCCGCACCTTCGGCCTGGACAGGACGATACTGAACGACATCGCCAACACCATCATCGTGAGGACTACGCCGTCTCCGTAAATGCGCTGACTCGCCGGGCTAAACTTTACTTAAACCGTTTTTTTCTTTTTTTGGGTTGTCCGGGACAAGTCAGCTGGTGGTCTACGTCTACCCGATGAGCAAGTGGGTCAGCTTCAGGGCCGTGGCGGAGGCCCACATAGCGCAGCTCAAGCGGTGGTACAACGTCCGGGCCTTCGACGAAGAGGCCTTCCCAACCGTCTACACGGTCCTGCTGTACATGTACAGCGCACCCATCCTCCTGCACCCCTTCTTCTACCCGATCTCGAGGAGCGAGAAGCTGCTCCGGATGCGGTTCGGGGGCGTGGACAACGTCATAGGCGTGGACGTGGCTGACACCAACCGCATCAGCGAGTACGCCGTCCGGCTCACGGAGAATGCGGAGGCCCTGATAGTCCCGTCCAACTTCGCCAAGGCCGCATATGTAAACTCCGGGTGCAGGAGGCCCGTTTACGTGGTCCCCCACGGCGTCCCCGACGACTGGATAGGGAGGGCCGTCGCCCCGAGGTTCTCCCTCAAGTGGATCGCAGACTACAAGGAGAAATCCGGCAAAAAGCTCCTGCATTTCTGGGTCCTCCACAGCTGGTACAGGAAGGGCGAGGACATAGCGTACGAGGTGTTCAACAGGCTTGTGGAGGAGAGGGGCGATGTCGCCCTGCTTGTCAGGAGGCCCGGGTCCCTGGACATCTACGACTCCCGGGTCCCCTATACCGTCAGCCAAGGCGTGCTGAGGGTCGAATCGGCGTCGAAGTACAGGTCGGTGGCCCTGTGGATGGAAGAGGGCCAGCTCGAGGAGCTGTTCAGCATGTGCGATGTCTTCCTCCTGACAAGCCGGGGAGGTGGATTCGAGCACCCGCCCCTGCTAGCCATGGCCAAGGGTGCGGTCGTCGTGGGGGCCAAGGGCGGCGCATGGGAGGACTACCTGCCGCCGTGGTCGCTAGTGGACTCGCACGAGAGCCCGCCGGTACTGCCGGACAACCCGATACACATCGGCACGGGGGTGGAGATGGATGTCGAGAGGGCCGTCGACAGGCTCCACTCCATCTTGGACAACATGGACGACTACAAGGCGAGGGTCGCAGAGTACGTCGACACGAGGATCAGGAGCGAGTTCACGTGGTCGAGGGTGGGTGCGATCCTCAAGGAGATAGTCGACAGATACCTCTACCAGACGGCTGGCAGGAGCGTGGTGGTGGGGAATGCCGACCGACCTTAGCGAGAAGATCCTCAGGAAGCAGATGTACTTCAAAAAGACGCTCTCCGACTCGGCCATATCGGTCAACATCACCAACACGCTCAGCGTGGCCCCCCTCTTCGCAAGCGATGTCTGGCTCGACGTCACCTCCATGGACACGGCCGTCGTGGGACTCGGGCTGCTGAATGCCATCACGCCCGTCGAGCTGGAGCCCCTGACCGTCTCGTTCGACTATAGGTTGGCCAGTTCCTCCGAGATGGAGCAGGGGATATGGTTCGTCTTCGAGCCGGTCGACTTCGGCAGGCTGTACGCATTTATGACGGACCTCCAGGAGTACGTGATCGCCAACTTCAAGGAGCAGTTCCAGCCGGAGGTCATCCTGAAGCTCTACCCGAAGGCCCTCTACGGCATAACGCCGTACGGCAGGGGCTTCTACGACCCCCCGGTCGCAAGGGAGTTCCTGAGGTCCACGTTCCACAGGCTAAGGCTCCTCAGGAGGACGGACAAGTCCTACCTAGACACGCTCCAGAACGTCACGGAGAAGGCCGAGATCGTCACGGTCTCCAAGGACATCGAGTACAACAGGCTTTTCCTCATAGCCTCCGCACAGGTCCACGCCTTCGTCCTCGGCCTCTCCGTCCTCGGGAGGAGCACGCTCACCAAGACCGAGGGCGGATGGGGCATCGTCCCCACGAGGACCTCCGACGGGAAGGTGTACGATGTCAAGTTCAGGACGCTCGACCACCTCCAGCTCGGCTTCATACTGGGCGTCACACCGCTCGGATACGGCTTCCTCCTCCCCGAGGAGTCCGTGTACAGGATGCCGACCCCGAGGGAGAACCCGCCGATCATCAACGTCATCACGGAGAAGGCCCGGAGGGCGTCGAGGAGCATCGGCGTCACCGCATGGGCCTACGCCAACTACAACAAGCCGGAGGAGATGGTAGACTATCACAGGAGCGAGAGGACGGCCCAGTACGACCTCCTGATGACGGACAGGGCCTTCGTAGAGGACTGGGTGGAGAAGAGGATACCGCCGGATGAGGCCAACCCGGTGAGGGTCAGGCAGTACAAGAACGCCGTCCTCCAGCTGATATCGTGGAAGGCGAAGGCGCACGCCTGGGGCTTCGGCGGCTTCGAGGCGATGGATGAGGCTCAGTTCAAGGCGTGGTGGCTAGACAACTGGAAGCAACAAGGTTTAAGGGAGAGCACGCTGCTTCAGTTGTATGAGGCGATAAGGCCATGGCTGCGGACATTTCGGGAAAGAAAACTCGATATCGGAAAGAAAGTGAGGGAGACCCGGAAGCGGTTGGCGTTGCTCAGCCAAGCCCTATAGTCCAGCAGCCCGTCATAGTGCAACCGGGCGTGGCCACCCAGCCGACCATCATGGCGCCCGATGTCAGGGATAGGCTGACGACCCTCATACAGGAGCTCCTCCTGAAGACGCAGGAGCTGGCCTTCGAGTATTCGACGCTCGACGAAGAGCACCTGATGGAGTGCCCTCTGGCCCCGAAGTGCAAGGACATCTTCAGGACGACCAAGGAGATCTACGACTACGTGAGGAAGCTCGCCCAGCCCCCGGCTGGGATGTAGGTGACTCCGGGTGTCCACGGAGCGCTTCCAACTCCTCCCCGTTTTTCTTGAGGTCGACGGCGTCCCTGTGATGTTGCTTGAGGTCTCCAAGCAGCAGCCCGCCTTCGGGACCCCCTACTACATAGCCTCTGTCAAGGTCATATACAAGGGGATACACAGCAGGGTCTTCCCCCTTGTCGTCAGGGACGAGAACGACCTGAGGAACAAGCTTAAGGTCGAGATCACTAAAATTAAATTCATAGAGGCAATGTATGGAATAGAAGAGGTCAAGCGGGTGATAGCTTGAGCGATCCCGAGTTCAACATGAACAGGGAGGAGATAGAACTCATCAGCAGGAAGCTAGCCCAGGCCCTCACGGAGCACCTGGCCCAGGGCGAGGCCCTGCAGGTGCAGGCCTCCGGGGGCCAGCTCCTCCAGATGTACACCGTCGTGCCGGAGCACCTGATAGCCGAGGCCATCGACCTCGACCTCATAGCGTCGTCCGAGCACGGCATTACGGACATAGTTGGGCAGATCGTCGGGTTCTTCCAGAGCATAGCAAACAACATCGTGGCCGGCATCAACTCGTTCATAGCTGGCGTGAGGGATGCGATAATCGGCACCGTCAGGAGCGTCGGCTCCATGGTCGTCGACGCCGTGGCCGACTTCACGGCGAGGGTGATCGCTAGGCTGATAGACTACATGGGTCCGAGGTTCATAGAACTCCTAGGCGCAGTTGCCGATGTCATCACGAGGATAGGTGCGGCCATTGCCTCGGCCGTCTCGGCGATCTCGATGGCCATAGCCACATCCATCGCCCAGGTATCGGCATCCCTGTCGGCGGCCATAGCGTCCGTGGCAACCTCGCTGTCCCTCGCCATCAACCAGGTGGCGACGTCGCTCTCGGCGGCCATCACGATGCTCGGGACATCAATAGCGACGCAGATAGTGAGCGTCTCGGCCGCCCTCTCGCAGGCGATCCTCAACGTCGGGACGTCCCTCTCGGCGGCGATAGCCTCGGTCGGCGCATCGATTAGCCAGACAATACTGAGCGTGTCGACGTCGCTCTCCGTGGCGATCAACCAGGTGGCGGCATCGATATCGGGGGCGATAGTGCAACTCTCGACGTCCATCTCCGGCGCCATAGTGCAACTGTCGACCTCACTCTCCGTCGCCATAAACCAAGTCGCCACGTCCTTGTCCGTGGCGATAACCCAGGTGGCAACGTCACTGTCGGCCGCAATAGCATCGCTCGGAACGTCCCTCGCCTTCGCCATCAGCCAAGCAGCCACCTCGATCTCCGGGGCCATACTCTCCGTGTCGGCCGCCTTGTCCACGGCCATCACCCAGCTCGGCACCTCCGTCATCGGCACTCTCGGGGGCCTCATGACCACAGCGATTGCGGGGATACAACTGCTCCAGGGCCGTGTGGATGTGGCGATAGCGATCATGAGGGACTTCTTCCCGCAGTTCTCCAAGTCGGTCGCCGAGAACATGGTCACGATCTCCAGGTCCATCAGGGAGTCCTTCCAGTCCGTCTCCTCGGCGCTCCTGCAGTTCTCCGAGAGGCTGACCCAGACCCTGACCAACAACCTAAGCGTCTTCGTCGCAAGGGTGCTCGAGAGCGTCGAGAGGGTCGTCAGCACGATCCTCAGGGTCTCGGAGAGAACCACGGAGACCCTTGTCAGGAACATGGAGGTCACAGTCAGGGCCATAGCGGAGACGGGCGAGAGGCTTGGCAGGGCCATTGCCAACATCCACAAGGAGATCACCGATGCGATCGTCTCGAGCTTCAACAAGGCCTCAGAGGCCATCAGGGAGAACTTTGCGAAGTTCATGGACACCCTGAGGGACCAGTTCACTAAGATGTCCGATGCCCTGAGGGAGGCCAACCAGAGGATGGTGGACATGATACTAGACACCGGGAAGAGGACCATGGACTTCATCGACGAATCGTCGAGGAAGATCACCGACACGCTCCTAGACAACTTCTCGAAGTTCATGGACAGGCTGTTGGCGGAGATGGACAGGCTCTCCAAGGCCCTCGACCAGCTCGGCGCCTTGTTCACCGGCTTCGTCAACTCGATACTGGAGCTGCCCGGGAGGTTCGACAGGTTCGTCAGGCCGTGGGCCAAGGCGTACTGGGAGGAGCTGATCAGGGAACAGCTGAAGGGCTGGGAGGACGTGTGGAGCGAGTTCCCGAAGATGTTCAGGAAAGAGTCGGTGTCTGGATGGGAGGCGCTGAAGATAGCGATGCAGGCGAGCGTCATCCCACGGCCCGTCCGCTCGATCCTCAAGGCGAATCCGGGGTCGGAGGCGGTTGAGCTGGAGGACTATGTCTTCGGCAAGATCAGCTACGAGAACCCGACGTGGATATCCGTCCCGTCGATGCTCTTCCAGCCGCTCATAGGTGCGTTCACATCGGTCGTGGTGCCGGCCATCAACACGTTCGCAGACGCCATCCTGCAGGGACTCAAGTCACTGGTGGCCGCCGGGCAGACGACCCTCCAGACGATCATCGAAGGGGTCTCGGCCGGGGTCAGGTCGCTCTTCGAGATGATATCAAGCGGACTGGCGTCGGCCGTGCAGGCGCTCTTCGAGGTGCTCGAGATGGCGCTGAGCGGACTCGCCACGGCCATAGAGGGGTTCTTCAAGAAGGATGTCGAGAACATCAGGAACACCACGAAGACGGCCGTGTCCCAGATCTTCGAGATGAGCGGGTCGTTCGGTCTGCCCGAACTCCTGAAGCAGTTCGGGCTCGGGACTCCGGAGTTCCTAAAGATGGATGTCGTGCAGGAGAAGCTGGCCATATGGCACCTGACATCCATAGCGTTCATAACAGTCCCGCTCTGGGCGCAGCTGCCCGTCAGGGCTCTGAGGAAGGCCCTGCACGCCCTCGGCAACGCCCTGATGGAGCACGGGCTGCCCCTCAGCGTCCTGCTCAGGCCCTTCGGCATAGGCATCCAGACGACCTTCGACATAGGGAAGGCCCTCGGCGCCGGGCTGTCGCACCTCTCGGCCGAGTTGAAGGAGTTCCTCGACCACATCCTCAGGGCCTACGCCTACGGAATCGGCATCTGGACCATGCAACCCATCTCCAAGCTGGTCAACTTCCACCTGAGGAACATAGCGCCAATGGAGATACCGACGCCGGACCGGATGATAGAGATGGTCAGGAGGAGCATGCCCCACATGTTCACGGAGAACAAGGAGCTGTTCGAGACCCGGTTGAAGTTGGTCAGGCTGTACACCGCCATCCAAGGCTTCCCGGATGAGGTCATCGACATGATCTTCAGGAAGGAGGACGAAGCCGGAGCGTCAATCAAGGTCAAGGACAGGTTCGAGGTGGAGAGGACCATCCCGCTCAGCCTGATGTATGCGCTCCCCTCGCATTCAGAGGTAGCGAGGATGGTGATCAGGGACGTCATCATCGACCCCGATGCCATCAGGAAGTTGTTCGCCGCAACTGGCCTTAACAGGGACCTCGCTGCCATGTTCTACTACCTCCACTTCAGGTACCCGCCGCCGGAGAGGCTGTGGACGTTCTACACCAGGGGGATCAGCGGGTTGCTGTGGGCGACTATAACGGATGCGGACAGGAGCGTCCTTGACAAAGAGAAAGTGGCGGCCGGGCTGCCGGAGGGCCACAAGATCGAGGAGCCTAAGAACCTCAACTTCCAGGCCGGCACGCTCGACGAGATCATCAAGACCTACATGAAGTGGCACGACTATGCGAGGTTCAGCTGGAAGTCTGGCTGGCCCTCTGACAACCTCATAGTCATCGACACACTAGCGGACATCCCCACGAAGATCGACCAGAGGTGGATGGTGAGGTTCGGCCTTTACGAGTTGCTGAGTGAAAAGGGCGTCACACGTGCGTCGCCTAGCGAGGACTTCATCAAGAAGGTGGTCGAGGGCTCGCCGGCCAGCCAGATCCAGCTCGACCTGACCAACTTCTGTAGGACGCTCCAGGCGACGGGCCTCCACCCGCACTACGTGCCCATCACGGCCGTCGCCGAGGTCATCAACACGATCGCCGACGAGAGGACCCTGCTCAGGACCGGCGTTATAAACTTGTACAAGGAGGGCTTTTTCGACACCGCCTCCGTCCACAGGATGCTCACGGGCGTCCTCAGCACCTCCTTCAAGGTGTCGTACTTCGACATGTCGACAGGCAAGTGGTATGACGGGTGGATCAACGTGCCCCTCAGGTACCTCGACATGGAGGCGAGACTCATCGGCCTCAGGGCCATCATGGACAGGGCCCTCGACATCCTGAGGGACATCCAGAGGGACGTCCTCACGGGCTACCAGGAGTTCATCATAGAGACCTACGAGCAGTTCAAGGCGAGTTTCTCCAAGGTCGTGGAGAGGGTCAACGCCGTCTACTCGGCCGACTTCGAGAGGCTCACGGGGAGGAAGCCACCGGAGGAGCTGACCCTGAAGTTCATCGACGAGTACTACAGGCCCCTTGTCGAGTCGCTGGACATCTGGCGTGATGTCTGGACGGTCAGGAGGATCAGGATGTGGACGCAGAGGTGGCTCGGCTGGCTCATGTTCAGGATTGCTCAGGGCGTCTCGAAGAGGGAGGAGATAGAGAAGCTCGTGGAGTTCATGGCGAAGTCCGCCAGGCTCCCGGAGAGGGAGCGGAAGTACATCGAGGAGGTCATGAAGTTCATGTTCGAACTCTCCCTCAGGGAGTACATACCGACGCCGATGCAGCTGGCGACGCTCGCCGAGTACATCAAGATCGACGCCGCCACCATCCAGAGGGCCCTCGAGCAGAGGCTGGTGCCGGAGGAGTGGAGGCCGATATGGGCGAGGTTCATAGAGGTCAGGCCGATAGCCGACGACGTCAGGGCCATCATCTCCGCATACGTGAGACTCCTCAGGGCCGTCAGGAGGGAGGAGAAGATCCCGGAGTCGGTCAGGAACGCAGTCAAGGGCGCCATGGCGCTGATAGGCTTCACGGATCAGGAGATGAAGCTGTTCCAGCTGAGGGTCGAAATAGAGGAGCTGATAGCGGGCCTCAGGGAGTCCGTCCCGACGCCCTCCCAGTTGGCGACCTTGGCCGAGTTCGTCAAGATACCGGACAACATGGTCCAGCGTGCCCTCGAGGAGAGGAGCATAGCGCCGGACTGGAGGCCCTTCTGGGCGCAGTACATCAGCATCAGGCCGCTCGTGGACGATGTCCGCAACCTCATCTCATCCTACCTACGGGCCCTCCGGATGACGGATGAGGCCAAGCAGTTCGAGGGCATGGTCAAGCAGTTCGCCGCAAGGATAGGCTTCGGCGACGAAGAGATGAGGATCCTGGACGCAAGGATACAGCTCGAGGAGATGGTCTTCTCCGCACGCCAGTACGTGCCCACGCCGCAACAGCTGGCCACGATCGTGGAGGTCCTGCCGGGTGCGAGGGCCCTCTTCCCGGAGGTCGTGAAGAGGTACAGGATATCTCCCACGTGGCAGGCTGTCTGGGCCCAGTACATCGACATCAGGCCGCTCGTTGACGACATGAAGAGGTTCCTCTCAAGGGCCGAGCAACTGTACATCCGGTTCATGATGAAGAGGGAGGACTTCGAGAAGTTGATAGCGGGCGTGCTCGACAGGCTTGGCTTCACGAAGGACGAGAGGGACTTCCTCATGAGGACCGTCGAGCTGGAGAGGTGGAGGAACGCATGGACGGAGCTGATAGGGTCCGTGGAGAGGCTGGTCAGCCTCTCCGAGTACAGCCCGAGGGCCTCGAGGTACGCACTGGCCAAGGTCCGTGAGATGATCGACGCACTCCCGCTCCCCGATGCGGACAAGAACGAGCTGAAGGCGATGTGGGAGGAGTACATCAGGAACAGGCCCGTCAAGTCCGAGGCGAAGCTGTACATCACCCAGCTCTCCAACCTCTACGCAGAGGGCCTGATCAGCGACGCCGACTTCGAGAAGGAGTTGAACGCCATGAAGGAGTGGGGCTTCTCGGACAACGAGATCATGTTCTACAAAGCGAGGGCCGTCCTGATGAAGGCGAGGAAGATGAAGATCCCGGTGGGTGGCTGAGGTGAGCCGGTGGGGCCTCACGTACAAGGGCGCCGAGATACTGACTCCGGCCGAGTGGAATGCTGTAATCGATGCCCTCAACGAACTGGACGCTAGAGTCGTAGGGGGGAGGGCCCAGTTCACGGGAGACGGATCGACAACATCGTTCACCATACCGCACGGCCTCGGCGAGGTCCCAATGGCCGTCATGGTAGGAAAGGGAAGCTCCGGCCTGCCGGACATCGACTACTTCACGGCCGACGCCACCAGCATCACCGTCGTCTTCAAGTCGCCGCCGCCGACCACTTCCTTCTTCATCTGGTGGATAGCGGTCAAGACCCCGTCGGCCCCGAGCGTCTAGCCCGTCTGCCTGTATATCTCGTGGACCTTTTCGTACAGCAGCCTCTGCTCCCCTATGAACAGGCTCCTGTCGATCTCGATGAGCGCCACCTCTATCGCCTTCAGGCACTCGATGATTATGTTGTGGTCCCTTGTCGCAACCACGTCCCCGTACTTGACCTCCGGGAGGAAGCCTATCCTGTTCTCGACCAGCTCTATCATGGCCTCCACGAGGGGCAGGGCCGTCCCGAACTTGCCCTTGTAGAAGGCGTAGAGCTCCTTCAGGGCGTCGAGGGCCGTCAGGACGTACTCCCTGAACAGGTTCGTGTGTGCGGCCAGAACCATCTCCCCCTCGGAGACGTACCTCATCCTGTCGATCAGGTCCCTGAGCTTCTGGAGCTGGGTATCAATCAGGACCATGGCTACCCCTTCACCTCCTCCGTGGAGAAGTCGTACTCCAGCTTCTCACGCCTTGCCACCGTGACCCTCTTCGCCACGTAGTCCCTGATGCCTATGGCATCCCTCAGGTCTCCCGGGTACTTGAGGCCCAGCACCCTCCTCCTGACCCAGAGCATGTAGTTGTAGATCCGCTTGCACGCCAGCACTTTGGCGTTGTGGTGCTCCTCCTCGATGATGTCCCAGAGGGGCTTGTACTGGTCCGGGAGGAAGTACACCCTCGGGACGAACTCAAGGGTTAGGGTGAAACCGACCTTCTGGACGACCTCCTTCACGCCCATCCGGTCCATGAGCACCACGGGCCTCGACTTGCTGGCGGCGTCCCCTAGGGCCAGCTCCTCCCTGAGGGGCAGGGAGACGGCCTTGCTTAGGGCATCCCCCACGGCCAACCTGTCCTCGGAGACCTTAGAGACGGCCCTCGCCGTGGCCTCGGCGGCCATGATGCGCTCCTCCCGCTGGATTCCCGGGCGCCTGGAGGTCACGAACTCGGCGAGGAACTCGTCCTTCACGGACTTGGCGAGCGCCCTCGACAGCCTGTCGGATGCGGAGAAGGCGTCGGCGAGGGCGACCCCCCTGCCCCTCCGCACGTAGTCCGCCAGCCCGATGGACTCCTGGAACTCACGGACGAAGCGCACTGTCCGAGAATGGGCGTCCGTGGGCGAGAGTCCGTCACGGAGCGACTTTCCTGGGGCCTTGGCCGAGAAGTCCGTGGCGCCGAGGGAGTCCGCCACCCCCTTCGCCCCCCTCTTCGAGACGGCGTCTGCGAGGGCGAGGGAGTCGGCCAGCTCGATGGTGAACCTGGACGGGAGGATCGCAAAGTCGACCAGCTTGGCGGGGAACGTGCTGAACATCGCCGGCCTAAAAGAGATAAAAACCGCTCGATATAAGTGGATTGGGAATGTCGGGAGAGACCTCCCGTGGGGAGGAGGCTGAGAAGATAGGGATAGCGGGGTGGGTGGAGGTTATCGTCAAAGACAGGCACGGCAGGATAAAGTACCGGTACCCGGAGGCCAAGGCCGAAGAGGTTGCCAAGGAGGCGGAGGGAAGCGAGGAGGACGACCCGCCGATCTTTTCGTCGTTCCCGGCCAAGATGGCCGAGTTCTACTACCGGAAGAACGTGGTCACGGATGCTGGTATCGGTGCCGTCGTCAGACTCGTCTTCGCCGGACTCACCGAGGACAAGTTCGGGTACCTCGCCATAGGGACGGGGACAACGCCGGAGTCGCCAAGCGATACGGCTCTCCAGTCGGAGCTGAAGAGGAAGGTGGCCTCCGTGACGCAGATGACCACGGCCATCACGGGCGACACGGCGAAGCTGGAGGCGGAGTTCTCGTCTGCGGACGGACTCACGGGCACGGCCACGATAAGCGAGAGTGGCATATTCAACGCAGCGACCGGAGGGATACTCCTCGCTAGGAAGACCTTCCCCGGGATACCGCTCGACTTCAACGCAGGCGACTCGATACTCATCCGGTACTTCGTCCAGATGATCAGGAGTTGATGGGGGGTGGGGGCACGTGCCGGTTAGGATTAGGTCAAAAACTAGGTACCAAGCCTCTGTGACACCGACCGCTCTGAACACCGAGACGGACATCATCAACCTCCCGGACCAGTACGACGACTATATAGTGGAGGGCACCATCAGCCTGAGGAACATGGCGGCGGGCGATGCTGTGACCCTGAGGATGTACGTGGCTGTCGATGGTCTCACACAAGACATGGTCGATGAGATCTCGTTCTCCGGGCCCCAGCGCATCCCTATCGTGAGGGTGCCAGCGACGACCGTGCCGTACAACGGGAAATTCAAAGTGACCATCACCCAGACGGCGGGCGACACGCTGAAGTCTTTCCCCTACGCATTCATAGTGCAGGTCATGGAGGTGATATGAGGTGAGCTTCTGGTACGCATTCCTGAGGGGCGTCAACCTTCCGGAGCTGTTCGCCACCAGTCCCAAGGTGTTCACAGAATTACTTTCGGTTAAGCTCTTCAGCGATGCCGTGGACATGGGCTTCCACGACACGCTGGCCGGGACCATAGACGTGGCCGTGAGGGCGATGAACGCCGCCGCATCCACGGCAATCCTGTTCGACACTCCTGCGACTAGTGTGTCACGGATCGTCAAAGTCCTGAACTCGGAGTTCATAGAGGCGCCGCAGGCAGCATCGGTGTTCAACGATACGTCGTTGCGTGCCTCGAAGGCCGCACAGATATTCGCCGACACCAACCTGTTGGTGTCCAAGGCCGCATCGATCTTGGATAGCACGAACATCACAGCCGACAGGGCCGCCGCCATACTCAACGACCCTAACATAACGGTCTCGAGGATCGCATCCATATTCGCCGACACGAACCTCTCCGCCGCAAGGGCCGGTGCGATACTGGGCAGCACCAACTTGGACATCTCGAGGGTCAAGTCCGTCTTGGCAGACCCGGGCATATCGGCCGACAGGGTCCAGGCGATACTGTACGCCATGGCCGACCAAGGCCTCTTCGACAGACTAGTGAACCTGTTCACCTTCGACCAGACCGATGCGACGTACTCGGCTAGCACGACCCTGACCACCGGGGTGAACTTCCGGAGGAACGTGAGCATAGCCAGTGGCGTGACGCTCACTCTCGGGGCCTCGCCCTGCGTCCTAGTGGCCGACACGCTCACGAACTCCGGCACGATCACCACGAATGTCATCAAAGGGGCGGGAGGGACTACGACAACCGGGGCCGGGAACGGCGGAGGCGGCAGGCACGGAATAATAATACTTGCACGGTCAGTAAGCATTGGGACCATAACGGCCAACGGATTTAGTGGAGCGAATGCTGGGACGAAGAGTGCGAATGGCGCAGGAGGTGCGGGCGGAGCCGGCCTCTTCTGGGAGGTGTCAGGTTACCCGGCTGGGACTGGTGGCACAGGCGGAGGCTACGCTCCTGGCGCAGGCACTAAAAACGCAGGTGGCGGTGGAGGCTACTATTCGTCATATCCCGGAGGCGGGGGAGGCACAGCGACAGTCGTCACATACGCATCCGCTAGCGCACTGCTTGCGGATCTGTTCAAGGCCATAATCGACTACTGGATGGCCAACATCTTTCTCAAGTCCCCGACAACGACCAAGGCAATACCGGCATTGGGGGGTTCGGGTGGCGGAGCGGGAGGCACCTATGCTTACAACAACGAACTGGGTGGCGGAGGCGGCGGGGGCGGAGGACAGATAATAGTATATGGCACCTCAGTCACGGCCGGGACCATCACTGCTGTTGCCGGGAATGGAGGCAACGGAACAGGGAATGGCTGGGGCGGTGGGGGTGGCGGGGGCGGACTCATATACGTGATGTACAAGACGTTAACCGGCACATTCACGTTCAATGTCGGAGGCGGGACTGGCGGAGGGCCTAGCTCCGCTGCTGGCGCAAGCGGCACGGCAGGTAGTGCTGTAACGTTTATGCTCTGATGGAGCCTACCTGAAAACGAGTGGTAACAACAACGGGACCAATAGCAAAACGACCAGAATGGCGCCTATGGCGGTGCTCGCCTTGAAGTGGTTGCTCCCATAGGCGAACGGGTGGCCCCTCCTCCACGTGCCGTTCTCCCACTCGCCGAGCTGCGCCCACTCCGCAAGGACAAGGGCGGCCCCTAGGCCCCACAGGACCTGCGAGAGCCACAGGGGCGTCAGGTATGCGATGATCCAGCTCATCAGGCCCCAGTGGTAGTGCTCCAGCTCCTCCACGCCGTGCTCGTACTTGTCGAACCCGCCCTCCCACCACACCCTGTCCAGCACCAGCCCGAGCAGGAGGCCGAGGAGGAACAGGATCATCCCAAGACTTTCACGACGGAATGGCATAAATACCTGCACCCACATCTTTCATGCCGAAGG
>Ga0079997_115950_pt1 | contig 33801 bp, 24 predicted proteins | sample PerSpoCPS_CMetaG_FD_69200 | JGI IMG/M metagenome (GOLD analysis project Ga0079997, IMG submission 69200) | Archaeal communities from Yellowstone National Park, Wyoming, USA - Perpetual Spouter C (PS_C) MetaG (SPADES assembly) (version 2) | ecosystem: Environmental > Aquatic > Thermal springs >... | reverse complement strand
TTCTATATATTAGAGGTCTATATCTATTAGTTTTAATATGCCAATGAGGAATTTAAAGTGTAGTGCGGGATTACCTCCTAATACAAGTGTAGAAAGTTTTAATATGCCAATGAGGAATTTAAAGTTAGCAAAACTATTCCATTTCCATATTTGAACTACTTGTTTTAATATGCCAATGAGGAATTTAAAGTAAGCTGAATTTTAAGCTATATAATTTATTCAGATATTGTTTTAATATGCCAATGAGGAATTTAAAGAAAACTTCTCTTCTTTTAATTTAAAATCTTTTATTTGTTTTAATATGCCAATGAGGAATTTAAAGTAAGAAAATTTAAACTCAAAAATTTAAATCTGAAAAATAATTAGAAATAAAAAGCTAATAATAAATATTTTAATGATTTTGAATAAATATTTTAATAATTGAGGTTTACAGAGATAGGATCTTCTTTGGTTAAATTATTCAAATAAAAGGAAGCTCTTGCTATATTAGATGAAGTAAATATATCCCTTAAATCTATAAAATTAACCCCTACATTCTCTAATTCCCATTGATCCTCTAATTCCAAATTAGGAGAAACCAATATTAAATTATTATTTAAAGAATATTCCCTAACTTTTTCATAAAAATCCTTCCGAGCAAGCTCTTGAACAGAATAAAATAAATCATTACTACTAATATCCCCTAATTTATCAAAATAATACCTATTAAAATAAGCTAACTTAAACTTATTATTAGCTACTTTAATAACTACCAAAATATCAGATTTATTACCTACATAATCCTTATAAAAATACAATAAAACATTAAGAATAGCTCTAAAAGTATCAATTGAATATAAATCAGCATGATTTACAAAAGCTAAAGTCTGAGATATAATAGCACCTATCCTTAAAGAAGTAAAAAATCCAGGCCCCTTTAACAATAAAACCTCTTTTATATCTTTTAAATCAATCCCCATTTTCTCTTTTACTAATTTAAAAAAGTAGGGAAATATATTTAACTGTGATTGATTATCTATATCATTATAATACAAATTAAATTCCACTACAGTCTTTACTGAATTATTTTCCTTCTTAAGTAAACTAAATGAAGAGTTTAATGAAAATGTACTTACTGATAATATATACATCTTTTACTACCCCCTTTATCTTTATAACTAAAATAAAATTAATTTTTTATTAATTTTTTTAAAAAATTGTAAAAAAAATAAAAAAAAGGATTTTAAAAAGAAAAAATAGAAATGATATAAATAGGAAGGTGGTTAAAATATGGAAAATACTGAAAATACTAATAATACTCAAAATTTACAAAATATACCAAATGATACAACCAAAAGTAATAATCAAAATATAGAAAATATTGACAAAAATGAAAAACAAGAGTTTAATAAAATTAAATATCAAAAAAACCTTGATTTTATTAAAGAAATAATTAATAAATACAAATTTTTAGAAACCCTTAAAAACAGTGCTAATAATTTAGAAAAAGAACCAAATATTTACCATCTAACAGATTTATATAGATTAGCATTAATGTTATTTGATGAAAAGTTTAATGAAGAAATTAAAGAATATAAGAGCTATAAAGAAAAATTTGAAGCACTTAAAGAAGAATTTAACCTAAATGAATATAACCAAATTAAACAACAATTAGAATTACTAAATAAAGAAAATACTGAATTAAAAAACAAATATGACGAATTATTACAAAGATATCAACAAGTAGTAGAAGCTTACAAAACAACAAAAGAAAATTACGAAAGCTACGTAAATAGAGTAGAAAAAAACTTTGAAAAAATGAAAAGAGAAGCTAAAGAAAAAATAATATCTAATTTGATCCCAGTTCTTGATAGTTTTGAAATTTCTCTAAAATCCATCAACGAAAATGTTAATGATATAGAAACAATAAAAAAAGGAGTTAGTTTAATTTACTCTCAATTAGTAGATATATTAAAAAATGAAGGAGTAGAAATAATAAATAGCGAAGGTTCTAAATTCGATCCCTCATTACATGAAGCAATAGAAATAGTAGAAACAGAACAAGTAGAAGATGAAACAATTGTAAAAGAATATAGACCCGCTTACAAGTTATTAGATAAAGTAATAAGGCCTGCAAGTGTAAAAGTAGCAAAAAATCCTACTAAAAATAATCAAAATAATAGCGAATAATTTTAGAATCAATTAAAGAGGTGAAAAAACTTATGCCTAAAATTATAGGGATAGATTTGGGAACCACTAACAGTGTAATGGCTATAATTGAAGCAGGTAAACCTATTGTTATACCTAACTCTGAAGGAGAATATTTAACACCATCAATAGTAAGTTTTACAAAAACAGGAGATAGAATAGTAGGTTCCTTAGCAAAAAGACAATTAGCAATTAATCCCGAAAGAACCATAAAAAGTATCAAAAGAAAAATGGGAACAGACTACAAAGTAAAAATAGATGATAAAGAATATACCCCTCAAGAAATAAGTGCAATGATATTACAAAAAATGAAATTAGATGCTGAAAATTACCTAGAAACAAAGATAGAAAAAGCAGTAATAACAGTACCTGCGCATTTTGATGATGCTCAAAGACAAGCTACTAAAGATGCAGGTACTATTGCAGGTTTAGAAGTAGTTAGAATCTTAAATGAACCTACCGCTGCTGCAATGGCTTACGGTTTTGATAAACAAGATAAAATTCAAACTATAGTCGTCTTTGACTTAGGTGGAGGTACTTTTGATGTATCCATTTTACAAATAGGTGAAGGAATTTTTGAAGTATTAGGAACTGCAGGCGATAATTTCTTAGGTGGAGATGATTGGGATAATAGAATAATGAACTGGATTATTGATAGATTCTTAAATGAATACAACATTGATTTAAGATTACAACGAGAAGCAATTCAAAAAATATTAGAAGCTTCAGAGCGTGCTAAAATAGAGTTATCCTCTAAAGAAGAAACAGTTATTAAAATTCCATTTATTGCTTCTGATGTTACAGGACCAAAACATATAAACTATAAGTTAACTCGTAAAGAATTTGAAGAAATGACAAAAGATTTAGTAGAAAGATTAAAAGAACCTGTAGAATTAGCCTTTAAAAGTGCTAATCTTAGATATAACCAAATTGATGAAGTAATTTTAGTAGGCGGATCTACAAGGATGCCAATGGTTAGAGAAATGGCTAAAAAAATATTTAATAAAGAACCTCGTGCTGATATAGATCCCGATAAAGTAGTAGCTATAGGAGCAGCTATCCAAGCAGGAATAATTGAAGGAAATGTTAAAGAAATGGTTTTACTCGATGTTACTTCATTGTCTATCGGAGTTGAAACTGCAGGTGGGGGATTCACTAAAATTATACCAAGAAATACACAAATACCTGTAAAAAAATCAAAAATATTTACAACTGTCCAAGATGGTCAAACTACAGTAGAAATACATGTTTTACAAGGTGAAAGGGAATTAGCTAAATATAATAAATCATTAGCAAGATTTGATTTAGTAGGGATCCCACCCGCACCAAGGGGAGTTCCTAAAATTGAAGTAACTTTTGAAATAGACGCAGATGGAATTCTACATGTAAGTGCTACAGATTTAGCTACAGGTAATAAACAAAAAGTAGTTATACACTCAGCTTTACACTTAGATAGAGCTGAAGTTGAACGAATGATAGAAGATGCTGCAAAACACGCACAAACTGATAGAAAAATTAGAGAAGAACAAACTGCTATAGCTCGTGCTAATGTTGAAATCGAAATCGCAGAAAACTTACTAAAAAACTATGAAGTTATTTTTGATCCTAAATTAGTTGAAAAAGCTAAAAAAGCTCTAAATCATCTACAATTAGCTTTAAGCTCTAAAAATATAGAAGAAATAAAAAAATATACTGAAGAATTAAGAAGTGTTAACTTTACTTTAGGTACAGAATTATATAATATAATGGAAAAACAAGGAGTACAAAAACAAGAGGAACTACAGAAAATATCCCAAAATACTTCGCCTACTACTACACCTTCTACTGCTCAAAAATCAAAAGGAGATACTATATTAGAACAAATAAAACAAGTAAAAGATGAAGATATTTTATCGTGGTTTAAAAGAAAAAAATCTGATTCCAATTAATTAAACTTAAATAATTATAAATAAAAATAAAAGGATAAAAAATAAATAAATATGAAAGATTACTACGAGATTTTAGGGGTTTCAAGAAATGCTTCTATTGAAGAGATAAAAGCAGCTTATAGGAATTTAGCAAAAAAATATCATCCAGATATAGCTCAAAATAAAGAAGAAGCTGAAAAAAAATTTAAAGAAATCAACGAAGCTTACCAGGTTTTATCTGATCCTGAAAAACGAAAAATTTACGATAAATATGGTACTGGAGATCCATCTTATTCTTCTTATTATAATTATTCTCGTAGTTATACTCATGGCGATATTTTCGATTTATTTTCTGATTTATTTGAAGATTTTATATTTGAAGCTAAAAGATCAAAAGATTATAAAGATTATCTATTTAGGCCAGTAAAAGGCCAAGATATAAAATTTACTTTAGAAATAAGTTTAGAAGATGCTTATTTTGGAGTTAAGAAAAAGATAAGTATTCCTGTTAAAAAAGCTTGTGAAGTATGTCAAGGATTGGGATTCTTAAAAGAAAACATAAATAAATGTAAAGTATGTAATGGCAGTGGTCAAGTTTCTTATAAAACCCAATCATTCTTCGGTACTATCCTAACATCTCATGTTTGTCCACAATGTAATGGGTATGGATTCACTGTTGATAAGAATTGCCCTAAATGTAATGGAAATAAATATATAACTAAACAAGAAGAAATAGAAATAGAAGTACCTAAAGGTGTTGATAATAATGATATATTAATTATTCCAAATAAAGGACATGAAGGTTTAAATGGTGGAAAAAATGGGGATCTTTATGTTTATATAAAAATATTAGAACATTCTTTCCTAAAGAGAAAAGGTAATGATCTGTATATAAGTATGCCAATTAGTTTTATAGATGTAATATTAGGTACTAAGATAAAAGTCCCAACAATTGAAGGATTTGTAGATTTAGATATACCACCAGGAACTCAGCCTAATAAAGAATTCATTATTCCAAATTACGGAATGCCTATTAAGGATTCTACTAAAAAAGGGAACTTAATTGTAAAAATAGATGTAAAAATCCCTGAAAAACTAAATAATGAACAACGTAAAGCTCTTGAAAATATTAAACCTTTATTTGAAGCTAATTACAATATTGCTAATTCAAAAAATAATAATAACATATTTTCGAAATTCTTTGCTAAAAAGAAAAAATAATATTACTTAAAATATTCCACCTAAATATTATAGGATTTTAGAGCTATACAAAAAGAAACTGCTTAAATTTCATAGTGTAAATAATGATAATTTTATCTACTATTTAAAAAAAGTTTGAATTTAAATATAACGTTAGAGATAATATTTATGATAGCTTATATAATTTTTTAGGTGGATTAAATTAAGGAATTACCTAATAATGTTACTTAATGAAAAAGTATAAAGAATTTGATAAAATTTTCAAGAAAAGAATTTCTTTTATTTTTTACCTATCTTTATTATTTACTATATTAATCATTTATAAATTAGTGACTGTACATATAATAAACCGGGATTTCTATATAAAAAAAGCTCAAAATCAAAGTATTGGAAAAATAGAGTTACATTCTTTTAGAGGGAGAATCTTAGATAGAAATAATTTAGTTTTAGCTTATTCATTACCTTACTATAGTATCGCTATAAGGCCAGTCTTAACTAATGAAAAAGAATTAGATCAGATTTTTCATATCCTTAAAAAATTAAACATTAAACCTTATTTATCTAAAAATGATATTTTAAAATTAAAAGAAGAAAAAGTCCCATTTGTATGGCTATCTCGTAAATCTATTGATTCTCATAATTATAATGAAATATTTAATATTTTTTTTAATAATATTAACTCAATTGAAATAATAAAAGAACCAAGTGGCAAAAGAATTTACAATTTCAAAGATTTAGCAGATATAATAGGAATAGTGGATATAGATGAAAAAGGTTTAGAAGGATTAGAGTTATACTTGGATAAAAATAGTAAGATAAAAGGGGAAGATGGATATTATATTGTTCAATTTGACGGATTAGGAAATCCAATATATACCAAGGTAATTGATTATAAGAAGCCAGTAGATGGAGAAGATGTAGTTTTATCAATAGATGCGAGATTACAAAGTGCTTTAGATAACTTAGCTTCGCAAAAATTAAAAGAACATAATGCCAAAGAAGTTTCAATAGTAGTAAGTAATATATATGGCGAAATTTTAGCATGTGTTAGTAAAGAAAAGGAACATACTAATTATCAAGTCAACGCTATATCTAAGATGTATGAACCAGGTTCTATTTTTAAGATTTTTACTATAGTTAGTGCTTTAGATAGTGGAATTTCTCCTAATGAAAAATTTTTCAGTGGGCCCAGCATTGTAGTAGATGGTTGGACCATATTTAACGCTGATGATGGCTTGTATACCTCTGGTTTTGAAAACTTAGAAGACATACTTACTTATTCTTTTAATGTAGGTACTGTTTCAGTTATGAAAAGATTAGGTACTAAAAAGTTTATTGAATATCTTCATAAGTTAGGTTTTTACGAAGTTAGTGGCGTGGAGCACCCATCAGATGTTAAACCTTTAATAGGAGACTTAACTAATGAACCACTAATTAGGTTTGCTACTATTTCATTTGGACAAGGTATTGCTATTACTCCTTTACATATTACCAAATTAATGACAATAATAGCTAATGGTGGATATAAAGTTAACTTAACTTTTATTAAGGGAAAAAACAATGATTATAAAAAGAACCCAAAAGTTTTAAGTGATTATTCAGTAAAAGAAATAAGGAAATATTTAAGAAGTGTAGTAGTAAGAGGTACGGGGAAAAAGGCAGAAGTAGAGGGATATTTTTGTGCAGGAAAAACAGGAACTGCTCAGATGATTTCTGATAAAGGTGGCTATGAACCTGGTAAATATGCAGCTTCTTTTGTTGGCTTTTTTCCCTACTTTGAGCCTAAATATATTATATTTGTAGTAGTTAAGGAGCCCGTAGGTATGTATTATGGAGGACAAGTAGCAGCTCCTATCTTCCATCAAGCTGTAGTTATTATTAGCAGCATGTATAATATAAAACCCTTTTTCAGTAACTAATAATGTAAAACCTACTTAATTTGGTAATTAAAGCTTATTTTATTAGAATTGTTTTTTATAGTACCTTCTACATTTAGATCGGTAGATACTGTCATTTTCATTTTTGTTTCATCTTTATTTTGAGATTTACTAGAAGAAGAAATATAAGTAGAATTTACAATTTCCTTAGTACAAGTACAATCTTGTTTTACTTTATAATAAATTTTCTCGATATTATTTGGATCTTCTGGATCATAGGTTAAAGTTAATTGAGATGAATCTGAATTTATATTAGATACGCTTAATTTTTGGAATCCCCATTGATCAAAAGTTTCAGACCATAAACTACTAACTAAAAATGAATTACCATTAAATACACCTACGTTTTTTAAAAATAATTGATTTTTTAAATTAGGATCAGTACTACCCTCATTTAGAAATATATCACTTTTTATTTCATTATCCCCTATTTTTCCATTAACTCTAACTATATATGTATTAATATTTTGTTTAGAATTTACTATAGTAAAAACTAGTTTCATATCTAAATTATTTAGTTTTCCTTCAATAGTAGCATTACCTTGTTCCTTAAGTTTTTGTAAAACCTTAGACATAACATAAGCATCATTAAATGGTAAAAGTGCAAATTCTAAAGAATTATCTATTTTACTAAAATCAACTTCAAATTCATTAGAAATTTGTTCTTTTTTTAATTCTTTTATTCTTTCAAAATCATTTTTAAGATATATATTATTTAAGGAATCGATTTTCATTACTTACACCCCCATTTAATTTATTTTACTATTTAAATTATAATTTATTCAAAAATAAAAAGCAAATAATGATTGTTAAAAAAATGTTAAAATTAAAAGAGTATTAAAAAGATTTTTAGAAATAAGGAAATGATTAGAATTATTTTACTTTTTGGATCTTTTATTTTTAATAAGTTCTATCATTTTTAAGCGAGTATTTTTGAGTCTATTAGCAAGAACTATAAAAAATTTTTTATAAATAATTCCTTCAAAAATTTTGTCATTAGTTAATAATTCTTTAAATTTATCTGCATCAACAGCAATAAAAATACTATCTTTAAGTGTAACAGCATCAAAATTCCATTTATATGGGTAAATAAGAAATGACCAGCCTACTATATCCCCACTTTCTATTATCTGTATAGAAATATCTTCATATTTTATTTCCACTAAACCACTAATTAACAAATAAAAATCTTGAGCATATTCTCCATTTTTTATAAAAACTTCATCCTTATTTATTGTAATTAGCTTAGAAATAGAAATTATCTTATATATATAAGAATCTTCTAAATCATGTAAAAAATGGTGTTTTTTATATAACTCCAACATTTATTTAACTTTTTTGATTCATTGTTGTTTATTTACCTTTGATAGTTTAAAATATTTTATTATAATTGGCAAAATAGAAAGTATAATAATTAAAAGCAAAATAATGTAAATATATTTTTCAATATTTTTAATAGTTTTACCTAAGTAAAATCCTAAAAATACCAATGAATTAACCCACAATATAGCACTAACTATATTATAAATAGTGTATTTAAGTAAATCCATTTTAACAATACCAGCAACTAAGGGAATAAATCCTCTAAAAAACGGGATAAATCTTGCATAAATAATAGCCATAAATCCATATTTATTATAAAACTCTTTTGCCTTTAGGATTTTATCTTCGTATTTATAAAAGAACTTATCTCTTAATGAGTCATATAGGAAATTTCCAATAAAATATCCTGTATAATTACCTAAGGTAGAAGCAACAATACAACCGATTATAGTATATTCCAAAGGTAAAATTTTAGCTGATATTAATAAACCTAAAGTAAATAGTAAAGAATCCCCTGGTAAAAAAAAGCCAAAAAAAATCCCAGTTTCAATAAATATTATTAAAAATATTAAAGGTAATCCACCTATCTTTAAATAAAAATTAATTAGTTCTAATACATTACTTTCCATGCTCTAAATTTTCCTTAAAGATTTCATTCCTTTTAGTAAATCTATAATTTATTTCTTTAAATTTTGAATGTATCCTTTTAAGTATATTTTTATTTATTATCTAGGATACCTTTATAAAAGTATTTTCTTAAAAAAGGAGGAACTACTTTTATAAACCAGTTATAAGGGAACCCCCTATTTTTCAAAAACCCTTTTTTATCGATTAAACTTTTATAATCAATTATAATTTTTTTATTTTTATCAAAATAAAATGGAGAATCATTATTATTTGATGAAACTAATGGAATAAATCTTGTAGGGGTATACTTGAAATAAGGTTTCAATAAAGGTTTTAATATATTAGGAACTAATAAAATAGATCCCCCTTCATTAAAAGACATTCCATGACTATTAGGCTCTACTTTAATAACAAAATCTTTGACATTATAACCCTGGTTAACAAAACATATTTTTTTAAAGCCATGGTAACTACATACAATATATTTTACTTCTTTATTAGGATTAACATATACTTCCACTAATTCAAAATCATGATCATGCCAATCAAATATAAAACCATTATAAGGCCAATAAAACCAATATTGATAAACACTATATTTTTCATTATTTACTTTAACTTCTTTTATTTTATTAACATAAACTGTTGAATATTTTTCAAAAAGATCCTTAAGTTCATAATTGTCTTGATTTTCGATAAATTTTTTAAAATTTTGGGCATTATTTTTTAGGTCCCAATCATTATCAAAATTCATTTTCAAAGGAATATATTTTTCACCTTTATAAATTAGCAAAGTAGGAGCAAATTGCTTAAATTCTTCTAAATCTTTTTCATCTAAATCAAGTTTTAAATTATCTACATTATATTCTTCTTTTTTATCATTTTCATTCTTTTTATTATTCAAAATATTGAGTTTATTAAATAAATTTACTACTTTCTTTATATTCAGCATATTTAGGAGTATTAACTAAATTCACTTTTCTTTTTGCTTATTTTTTTAAAAAATTGTTAATTTTTATTAAAAAATCAAGTAAAGTTTTTAAGGAGGTAAAAATGGATATTTATTGAATTAGTTAAAAAGGTAGTTCCAAGGAGGTGTTTATAAGATGAATAGGATAGGAGATATAGTAGTTTCTTTTTTAATAGGAGTAGCAGTAGGTAGTGTTATTGGGATCTTGTACGCACCTACCTCAGGAGAAGAAACACGAAAACTAATAAAAGAAAAAACTACAGAAACTTTAGAAGAAGCTAATAAACAAATTCAAAAACTTAATCAAGAAATCAAACATCTTCAAGAAGAAGGAGAAAAAATTATCCAAGATCTAAAAGAAAAGTTCTCTAAGAAAGCCCAAGAATCAAAAGCAGAATAAAAAAATAAAAAATTTTAAAAATTAAATTTAAATTCCGCTTATGTGGGAAGCGGTATATAAATATCTCACAATCTTTATAAAAATTAAAATATGAATGTGAATTTGGTAATAGATAAAAAAGAGAATTATGTTATAATAAATATAGAAGGTGAAGTAGATACTTACACTTCCCCTAAAGTTAAATCCGATATTCTTAAAGAAATTGAAGATTATAAAAATATAATTATTTCAATGGAAAAAGTTAAATTCATAGATAGTACAGGCTTAGGGGTTTTGATAGGAGTTCTTAAAAAAGTTAAAGAAAAAGAAGGAAAACTAATCATTATATCCCCTAATAGTTATATAAATCAAATTTTTGAAATAACAGGTTTATTTAAAGTTTTTAAAATAGTTAATTCAATCAATGAAGCTATTGATGAATTAAATAAATCATAGTTTTTATAATTATGTTAAAAAATTTTGCATTAATATTAGGGGGATCCAAAGGAATTGGTTTTGAAGTAGCTAATCAAATGTTAGCTAAAAATTATCATATTATTTTAAATTCCAGAAACCCCCTTAAAGCCTATAATGAACTAAGAAAAAATTACCCAGAAGATAAAATAATTCTTCTACCTGGAGATATTACAGAAGATTCTACTTTAAAAAACTTAGTTGATATATTAGAAAATATAAACAAACTTGATTCTATACTAATAAACTATGGAGGACCTAATATTAAACCATTTAATGAAATAACCCATAACGAATGGCTAAGCTATTTTAAAACAATGTTTTTAGCACCAATTGAAATAATAAAAAATACAATTAATTATCTAAAAAATTCAGAATATCCCAGAATAGTAGCAATAACTTCATTTACTACCAAAAAGATAACTAAAAATATGATAGTTTCAAATTCTTTAAGATTAGCTCTTGTTAATGCTTTAAAAACAATTAATTTAGAATTATCGGAAAGTTTTAATGGGAAACTATTAATAAACGCTGTAGCTCCCGGTTACATAAATACTGAACGACTACAAGATTACATACTTAAACAATCTAAGATCTTGAATATATCTCCTAATGATTATATAAAAGAAATAGAAAAAAATATATTAATAAAGAGAATAGCAGATGTAAAAGAAATAGGAAAATTTATTGCTTTTTTATTAAGCTATGAAAACACTTATATAAATAATCAACACATATTTTTTGATGGTGGCATAGTTTATTAGAGGTATAATTTATTAATAGTTTTATTAATGGAGGGATAACTTATTAATAAGTGCTATAATTGTGGATATAATGTTAGATCAGAATATATTTTTTGTCCCAATTGTGGATCTATAATTTATGATACATCAAAAGCTCCAATTAATACCAATTTAAATCTTAAAACTCAATATAATAATGTTTCTTATAATAACAGTGTTAATATTAAAAGTGTAGAAGAAGCCATAAATTTGATTAATAACCTAAGTTACAATATCTCAAATAGAAATAAAACTATCTTAATTTTTGTGATATTTTCTTTTTTATTTTTTATTTCTTGTTTATGTATAGGTGTTTTAACTGGAGGGACAATAATAGGCAGAGGTGGGTTAGGTGGAATTTTATTAGCGTTAATATATTTTTCAATTTCTATTCCATTTAGCTTTGTAGTTTTATATTTTTTAAGGTTATTAGATATATATGAGAAGGAGGACTGGAATCATATAATATTTGCGTTTATATGGGGTGCTTTAGGTGCTACTTTTTTTTCTTTAATAGCTAATCAATTAAATATCACAATATCTAGTCTTATATGCGGTCAAACATTTGGTAATATATGTGGGACAGTTGTAAGTGCTCCAATATTTGAAGAGTTTTTTAAATTATTGGCAATAGTTATAATATTATTGTTTTTAAGGACAAAATTTAATAGTCCAATAGATGGTATGGTATATGCAGCTGCTGCAGGATTGGGATTTAAATTAATTGAAGATTATATATATATTGCTAATGGAATAGCTGCAGCAGGACTAAGTGGAGGTTTTCTTTCCATGATTCTCAGGTGGGTATTTGGGTTTATACTACATTCTTTAATGACTTCATTTGTTGGATTTTCTATAGGCTTTGCTACCTTAACTAAGGATTACTTACAAAAAATACTATACGTAACAGGAGGATATTTACTAAGTGTTGGTTCGCATTTCTTATGGAATTTTTCTACCCTTATTTTTTCGTCAAATATTTTGATAATGTGTATTGTATTCCCATTTTATACACTTATTTACATTTTTTTAAATATCCTATTTTACATAAGATCAGTTTACGTAGAAAGAAATATAATGGTAGAGGTTTTACAAGATGAAATTAATGAAAATCTAATTGATAATAATATCTTAAATGAATTGATTAATCTAAACTTAAGAAGTAAAAGAAAAAATAGTTATTTAGATAGCAAATTAAAGAAACTTTATGATATATATATGAATTTGTTAGCTTCTTACTCACTACTAAAAAAACAATACCTAAATTCTAATAATCAAGAGATATACAATGAACTACAAGAAAAGAAAGGTATATTATATATATTAAGGCCAATATTATTTAGTTCATAAATAAAAAACAGTTGATATTAATATTAGATTTATTAAATTTAAGGATTAGAAAAAATGGTTAAATACAAAAGTATCTCAATAATATCTCCTTTTCATAATGAAAATAAAAATTTAGAAATTTTATACAAAAAGCTTTTAGATGTTTCAAATATTTTATTAACTGATTTCTATAATTTAGAATTTATTGAAATAATTTTAATAGATGATGGTAGCAACGATGATAGCTTAAGTATTTTATTAAATTCAATAAAAGATAACAAATTAAATGAAATAAAAAGTAATTTTTTAGAAAAAATTAAGTTAATATTAATTAAATTAAATTCAAATTACGGGCAATCTTATGCGTTATCTACTGGATTTGAGATAGCAACAGGTGATGTTATTATAACCTTAGATTCTGATTTACAAAATGATCCCTATGATATTATAAAACTTTTTAGATATATACAAAGCAAAGAAATAGAAGTCTTAAGTGGATATAGAGAAAATAGAGATGAAGGATTTAGAGCAATTGCTTCTTCAATTGGGAATAAATTAATAAACTTAGTTTCAAGTTATCAAATTAAAGATGTGGGATGTTCTCTAAAAGCTTATAAAAAAGATTCTATAAAAAATTTAAAATTACCCTATGGATACCATAGATTTTTACCTATTATATCATTTGCTAATAAAAACATGATAGAAAACATAAAAGTTAATTTTAACAATAGAATCTTTGGAAAAAGTCATTATGGATATTCTAAAATTATTTGGTTAATCCTAAGATTATTAACTCTAAATATTATTAAAAACTCTAATTTTAATAAAATAGAGAAAAACCTCAAAAAATTGAAAATAGTAAATTTTTTTATTTTTTTATCTATAATAATTTCTTCATTTATAAATCTATTTTTCAGTTTAACTTTAATTCTCATATTCTTATACATTTTATTTACTATTAAGGAAATAAAAAATTACTTAGATTTCCAAAATAAAAAATTATTAAAAAATTCAAAAGTAATTATAAACTCATTTTTAGCTGATTTAATTAAAACTAATGAAAAAGCTATAATAAGCAAATATAAGTAAAAATAAATATAAGTAAAAAAAAGAAAGGTGGGAGAAATAATTTTATGGAAAAAAACAAAAATATCAAAAATAAACAAAATACAAAAAATAAAAAACTAAGAAAAACAAATTATCTTTTTATATATTGTATAATTAGTTTCATTTGGATTTTATTAATATTTATAAATCCGATTTTAGCAGAAGAATTGGTTATATTACATACTAATGATTTTCATGGAAGAATAGTTAGTCAAAACCAAAAAATTTTTGAAAAATATGAGTATGAAGTAGCAGGAGCAGAATATATCTCTTCTATTATAAATAATATAAGAACTCAAGAAAAAAATGTGTTATTATTAGATGCAGGGGATTTTAGTGCAGGTACTATATATTCCAATCTTTCCTATGGTCAATCAGTAGTAGATTTTTATAATTATCTAAACTATGATGCTGTTACCTTAGGAAACCATGAATTTGATTTTGGATATGAAAAATTCTTAAATATAGTAAAAAATTTAAAGATGCCAGTATTATGTGCTAATGCTAATCCATTATTTAAATATACTAAACCGTATACTATAATAAATAAAAATAATTTAAAAATAGCGGTTATAGGATTATTAACTCCAGAAACTGAACAAATAACTATGCCCAAAGCTCTTAACAATCATAAAATCCTTGATCCAATTGAAACTCTTAATAAATATAAATCCGAAATATTATCAAATAATCCAGATTTAATAATAGCTTTAACACACTTAGGAGTTAGAGAAGATGAAAAATTAGCTAAAAATGTAGATTACATAGATTTAATAATAGGTGGGCATAGTCATACTACTTTATTTGAACCTATAACTGTACAAAACAATAATAAAAATATATTAATATTTCAAACTGGAAGCTATGGAAAATACATAGGTTATATTAAACTAAATGTTAATAGAAATCCTAAAAATATTGATTTAATTAGCTATAAGCTTTATCCTACTATTAATAAAATTATCACTCCTGATAATCAAATAACTAAAATATCAAATAAATATATTTCAGATTCTGAAAAATATGCTACTAAAATTTTGGGACAATCTAATACCACCTTTGATAAAAATTCTAAAGATATTTCTAATAATTTAGGTACTTTAATAACTAACATAATGGTCTATTACACTAATTCTGACATAGCTTTTTATAATACGGGAGGAATTAGAGATATCCTTAATAAAGGTAATATAACTTATGGTCAAGTATTTAGTATATTACCTTTTGAAAATATGTTAATAACAGTGAAAATGAAAGGTAAAGATATCTTAGAGCTCCTTAACAATATGGAAAATAAAAAAACTCCATTAAAATACAATAGTTCCCTAGAATTTAAAGAAAACAAATGGTTATTAAATGGTAAAGAAATTCAAGAAGACAAAGAATATAAAGTAGCTACCATAGATTTCTTATATTATGGAGGAGATGGATATACTGAATTCAAAAGATATCCAGTATTTGAAAACTACGGATATATCAGAGATATAATAGCTGACTATATTAAAGAACACTCACCTTTAAATGATAGCTTTGAACCTCTAAAATATTTACAATCAAAAAAATAAAAAAATAAAATAATAAAATAATATTAATAAATTTTTAAAGCAGTGATATTTAGGAAGCTTTTTTATAATATTCATCTATAGCATTTTTTATTATTTCTGTTAATTTTACTTGAAACTTTATATTTTTCTTATACTCTTCATCATTCTCATTATTCATCATTTTATTTAGTTCTTCTTTTAATCTATTATTTATATACTCATTTAATTCTTTATTTATTTCTCTGCTTATATTGATTATGTATTTTTTGTATTCTTGTTGGATATTATTCATTTTGTATTCATATTGGAAAAATAGGTCATCTATTCTTTTGTTCATTTGATCTAATTTAATTGACATTCCAAAAATTTCCTGTCTTAGAGTTTTTTCGATATCTATTACTCTTTGATTTATTTCCAATATATTTTCCTTAAATTCTATCCTTAAGTTGTGTATATCTATTTTTAATTCTTTTTTTGCTTCTTCTATTTTATTATCCAATTTTTCTATTCTCTTATCTAAATTATTGACATCGTTTTTTAATTCTTTTTTTACTTCTTCCATTTTGTTATCTAATTTTTCTATATCTGTTTTTAGTTCTTTTCTTACTTCTTCTATTTTATTGTCTAATTTTTCTATATCTGTTTTTAATTCTTTTCTTACTTCTTCTATTTTATTATCTAATCTTTCTATATCTGTTTTTAGTTCTTTTCTTACTTCTTCTATTTTGTTATCTAATCTTTCTATACCTGTTTTTAGTTCTTTTCTTACTTCTTCTATTTTGTTATCTAATCTTTCTATATCTGTTTTTAGTTCTTTTCTAAGTTCATTAATAGATTTATTGAATTCATTTTGTAGATAATCTATTCTTTGATTTGTGTGATCTATCCTTACATTTAATTTATGATATACATCATCTATTTTTTGTGTTAAATTTGTATTAACATTTTCTATTTTTTTAGTTAAATTCTCATTTAACTGATCTATTTTAGTATTTACCTCTGATAGTATTATATTCCTAACTCCTTGAAGTACTTTTTCCATTAATTGTTCTACTTTCATTATTTTCAACTCCTTTAAAATTTAAACCTCAAATTTAATCTCTATAGTCTTATACTCTTCTTTTATATTATACTCTTTTGTAAGATTTTCCTACTTCGTATTCTTTTAATTTAGTTTATACTTTACTTTAATTTAATTTATATAGGAAAGCAAAACAAAAAATATAATACTAAATTAAGAAAGTTATTGCTAAATTTAAATAAAATAGAGGTGTAAAAAGGATGAAAAAATTACCGATAGGAATAAGTGATTTCAAAAAACTAAGGGAAGAGAATTTTATATATGTGGATAAAACTAAGTACATATATAAATTAATAACAGAAGGTGGAGGATACTACTTTTTAAGCAGACCTAGACGTTTCGGAAAATCTTTATTAATCTCCACTATAGGTTATTTATTCGAAGGTAGGAAAGAATTATTTAAAGGACTTTATATAGAAGACAAATGGAATTGGGATGAAACTTATCCGGTATTAATGATAGACTTTGCAAAAGATATAGTAAAAAAGGAGGACTATAAAAAAAGAGTAATCATAGAATTGGAAAAAAACTATGTTAATAATCAAATAAAATTGGAAAAAACATTAAAAAAAGAAGAAGACGAGGTAGCACTGTTTGAAAAACTTATAATATCTATTTACGAAAAATATGGAAAAAAAATAATTATCCTAATAGATGAATACGATAAGCCTATACTAGATCTAATAGAAGATATTAAACAAGCTCAAAATATTAGAAAACAGCTAAAAGCATTCTATTCCGTTCTAAAAGTATTAGATAAATATATAAGGTTTGTCTTAATAACAGGGGTAAGTAAATTCTCAAAAGTATCTCTATTTAGTGGATTAAATCAATTAGAAGATATTTCCCTAAATAAAGAATTTGGAAATATATGCGGTTATACTCAAAATGAATTAGAATTTTATTTTAAAGACTATTTACAAGGTCCAAATTTAGAAGAAATAAAAGAATGGTATAATGGCTACTATTTCTTACAAGATACACTTTATAACCCCTTTGATATTTTGCTATATCTAAGAAATAAGGAATTTGATAGTTATTGGTATAAAACAGGCACTCCTTCTTTCTTAATAAAACTAATTAAAGACAAAAAATATGATGTATCACAATTAGAAAATAAGATAGTTAAGAAAAACATCTTGGAAAAATTTGATATAGAAGAAATAAGAATAGAAGCATTAATGTTTCAAACCGGTTATTTAACTATTAAAGAAGTTTATCAAAAGGAATATGGGCAAGAATATAAACTCGGCTTCCCTAATAAAGAAGTTAAAATTTCATTTAATGAAAACATCTTAGAATTTACCATAAAAGAAGAGGTTAGATATAAATTAGTAGATGATGTAATAACAACTTTAAAAAAGGAAAATATCTCTAAACTTAAAGAACATATAGATCTATTAATAAGTAATATTAGCTATATGTATCTTAAAGAAGAAGCAAGCTATGTATTAGCTGTTTTTGTTTTGTTTTATTCTACTGGACTAAATGTTATAACAGAAGATAACACTTCTAAAGGTAGAATTGATTTAACTGTTATTGTTAATAATTCTATTGTTTATATCCTTGAATTTAAAGTTAGTCAAGATGAAAAAGAAAAAGGTAATGCAATAAAACAAATATTGGAAAAAGAATATTACAAAAAATATTTAAATTATGATAAAATCTACATAATTGGTATAGAATTTGATAAAACTAATAAACAAATTACTAATTTTCAATATCAACAAATTAAATGAAATTTTTATAAAAAAATAGTAGCATGTATAATAATATCAGTTTAATATAAGGTAGATCAATCCATGTATATAATGAAGGTAAAAGTAGTTCTTTAACTACCCCTTTTTACTCTTTATTAATTTTGTTTTATAAATATTGAAATCTTTAAAAATAGGAAAGTCAAAACAAAAAATATAATACTAAATTAAGAAACTTACTGTTAACTATCTTAAATATTTCTGTTTTCTATGGCTATTATTATTTCCTTTTGAATATTTTTAAATTTTTCTATTTCTTTTAATAAGTAGTTTTCTCCTAATTCATCTTTTAATTCTTCAAGTTTTGTTATAATTTCTTGTATCTTATTTTCATTTTCAGGGATTTCTAAATTAGCAATTCTTCTTAGAGTGTAGTAAGGTAAAGTTCCATAATCTGTTAAATCCTCTAAAAGAGTTTTTAAGAAATTTCTATATTCTTTTAATTGTTCTAAATCAAATTTTAATAAAGTCATTATTTTATTTCTTGCTTTCTGTTCTAAACTTAAATCAGAATTATTTAAACGTTTTTTATTAAAATCTTTTTCAATTGAGTTTTTTATTTCTTCGTAATAATCCCAAAATTCATTACTTAATTCAACTGTTTTTTCATCAAAATTACATCTTATTCTATCTATTATCTCTTCAAGAGTAACTTCTTGGATTTCACTATTTTTTTCATAATCTTTTTCATCATCTTTAGAATAATCAACTTTTTTAATATAAAGTTTTGCTTTTCTAATAAAAACTAAAAGTTCATCTTTATCAGATTTCTTAGCTACTTTTACTCTTAAAGGGCAATCTTTAATATTTTCAATTACCTCAGGATATTTTGTTTTTATTTCTTGGAATTCATTAAGTATTTTAGTATAAAAACTTTCAGATTCTATATTATCTGGATTTTGATTGATTTTGAGATACAAATTAGAGGGAGTAGGCTCTTCATCAGGATCAAATATCTTAGAATCTTCGCCAAGAGTGTTATGTATTAAAAACATTTTTTGAGAAGCAATTTCTCGAGATTTAACTAATTCTGCACCTTTTTCAGTAGGAAAGAAATTAGCTATATAAATCTCATCAAAAACCTTTTTCCCAATCCTATTAATTCTTCCAACTCTTTGGATAACTCTGACGGGATTCCAAGGAATATCATAATTAATAACTATTCCCGCTCTATTTAAATTAAATCCTTCTGAAAGTTTATCTGTACAAAGCAATATATCATAATCATTAGCCTGTTTTTCTTTAGGATAAGAAGCATCAAAATTACTATTTATTTCTTTTAGCATTGTTTTTTTTATATCGTTTAAAACTACCAATACCTTATTATCAAAACTTTTTAAAAGTGGATCTTTTAGGTAATTAACAGTATCAAGGTATTCAGAAAATATTACTATTTTTTTAGTAGGTTCTTTTTTCCTTAGCTCTTTTATTTTATCAATTAAGCATTTTAATTTAGGATCGTTATTAACTAAATCCAATTCCTTTAGTTTATTAAGTATATGTTCAAAAAGTTTTATATCAGATTTTATATCATTTATAAATTGGTCTTTTTTGTGGAATTTATTAATATCATAAACTTTATGATTTTTAGGATATTCACCTTGGCTAATTTTTTGAGAATATTTTAATAATTCTTTTTCTATTTCTTCAATATCTTTAGTATAAATTTTTTCTAAGAGTTCCCTATCAAGGATAAATTTATTTGTCTTTTGGATAAACTCAAGACATTTTTCAGTGATATTTTTAAAATTCTCAATGCTTTTTTTGAAAGCTCCAAATGAGCTTTCAAATCTTTTAACAAGTAATCTTCTCATTAAATCATATAAATTAAATTGTTGTTGATAATGTCTTCTATTTTCATTTACTAAATTTTCAGAGTTATTATATTCTATATCTTCAAAATCTTTTGAATCTGTTTCATAATGAAATGGTCTATAAATAGCTCCTTTGAATAATCCCCCTTCGTTAGGATATCTAAAGTAATTTATAACGTCTTCATAAAAATTAAGTTGTTCTGGAGTTAATTCAAAAAACCATTCTTGAGGATCAGCTACTTTTGTTAAGTCATTAATCTCATCCTTATAAAATGGATTTTTTAAAAGGTCTAATCTATTTCTTCTTATAATTACCGGCTCTATTATATCCCTTATTTGCTTTGAAATATACTTTATTCTATAACTAACTTTCTTTAAATCTATATCTTCCGTTTTAAATAAAGCTTTATACTTTTGTTTTACACTTTCTAATTTTTGAGGGTCTTTATAGTATTTTTCTATATATGCTAAACGTTCTAATTGATCCTGAAACCTATTAAACTTATATTCAAGATTGCTTTCCAAAGTAATTATTGATTTTTTGGGTAGTATAAATAATTTAAGTAGAGATAAAATATCAGAGGGTTTATTATTAAATGGGGTTGCAGTAAGTAGAATAACTATTTTATCCCTACATAAGTTCTTTAAGTTTTCATATGATTTAGTGTCCTGGTTTCTAAATCTATGTGCTTCATCTACTATTATAACTTCTAAATTCTTCAGTTTTTTCAATGACTTAACAAATTCTGGATTATCAAGGTTTCCTATAGATTCTACTATCCAAGCATATAGTTCAAAAGTTTCTTTATACCATTTCCAACCGGATCTCTCTATTTTTTCATCTCCTATAATCCCAGGGGGACAAAGAATAATCCCTCTTTTATTTAATAGCTTAGCTATTAAACAAGCAATTATTGTCTTCCCTAATCCCACTACATCAGCTATTATAACTCCATTAGTTTTTTCTATTATATTTAGTGCTTGTTTAACTGCATCTATTTGATATCTATATGGTTTAAATCCGTTTTTTTCTAAAATGTATTTAATCATTTCATCTTGAGTATCCTTAGGTGTGTAAGTTTCAATGTAATTTTTTAATACCAAAGTATAAGCTTCAAAAGGAGTTAGCTTTTTTATTAAGGTTTCGTTTTCTATAGTTTGAATGATTTTTCTTTTAGTTATATTATCTTCTGTTAATTTTATAGCGTTTTCCCAGAGGTTATTAAAGTATTCTTCAGCTTCCTGGGTTCCATAGTCGCTTATTTCTACGTTAAATTCTTGTTGTTCAGTGAGCCCTGCTTGAGTTAGGTTACTGCTACCTGTAATAAATATAGCATCTTTTATTGAGTTATCTTTAAGTTTAAATATGTATAGTTTAGCGTGGTTAGGTTTATCTGTTTTTCTTATTATCAGTCTATTTTCCTCAATTAGTTTAATAAAAAAGTGAGCTTGTTCATAGAAATCTTTATTATCAAATAGTTCAGTGTTAATAGATTTTTTTATTGAGTTAATGAGTAGGTTTATTTTTTCTTCAAAGCTAATATTAGATTTTTCAGCGTATTCTATAATCCCGTAGTTAGTCTTATCTACATATAGTCCTACTAAGATTTTTATTAACAGGTTGGAGTTTTGTTTTATTCCCTCATATAGTTCTTTAAGTCCAGAGAAATAGAAGAATCCTACAAGGAATTTAAGTTCTTTGCTATCAAGTATAAGCCTATTTATTCGCCTTTTTAAGTTCTTTTCTGAATTATTAGTTATAAAATTATTCATCCTATTTAATAACATTTATCTTTACCCCTACTTTTGGTTTTTTATTTTTAATTTTACTTTATCTTTATTTTTGTTTTATTATTTAACTAAAAAGACCAACCTTCTAAATCAATCATTTTTAATAATTTTATACAATTTATTCCTAAATCCTTACATATATAAGGTATTTTATTAGGCTTTATAGATTCTTCGGTTATGATTATATAATCTATAGCTACACTATTTTTATCAAATAGTTTCATTGCTACTAATTCTTTTTTGCTACGTTCTTTTTTAACGAGAGCCAAAGCTATTAAATATGGATCAGCATTTAAGTTATCAGGTTTCTCTACTTGTGCTAAAGGATCATACTTGTTTATTATTTCCTTAGCTTTTTCCATTTGTAATCTATCAGGTTTTATAAACATCCTGTTTATTTTTTTGTTTTTAACCCATTTTGATAATTCATCATCCCCTCTTTCTATTTCCTTTCTTACTTCTAATGGAGAAATTAATCTATTTTTTGATATTAATTCTTCTATTTTTTCCCAAAGACTGGGAAAATTCTTTTTAGGATATCTATTTTTCATTTCAATTAAACTAGATGTATCAATAATATAAATATTCATAAAGTGAACTACTCCAGCTTATAAAAGGTGGAGCTTCCTGCTTGAAAGCATGATAGCTTTTTAGGTATCCCGATACTGTCATCCACCAGAGCATGCCTTTAAAGGCTTTACTTCGGGTCGTTACAACCCTAGGTCCCTTGATTATCGGGACATCTACTATTATAGTCCAAAATAAGAATCTTGTCACGTCTTTTGCAATTCATCTCAACCTTATAGAAGGTGGAGACTTCTTACAGTTTTTGGTTAAAAAGATAAAAACAAAATGAACTTTTAATATTTTATTTTATTTAAGCTTCAAGTGAAGATTCTAATTTATTAAGATCATTAAGCTTTAAAGAAAGATATTCTATAGCATCAGCAGTAGTTATTAACCCTTTTTCTTTTGCTGAAAATATTAAAGAAATAAATTTTTTACCCCTTTCTTGAATACATTTCCTGAATTTAACATCTTTCTTGGATTTAGTAAAACGGTACTTTCCAAGTTCCTTATACATCTTTGGAAGTTTATTTATCTGCTCTCTATATTCATCATCATTTATTAATTCTATTTCTTTTAATTTCATTAAAACTACTTGCTTACTTACTTTAAATGTGCTTGATAATTTACTTATTAAATCTTCCAAAGATAACTTTTTATTTACTAAAAAATTGTATTCATTTATGAAATGGGATTTAGGGAGTAAGAATTCGCTAGCAAATTTATTACACCAAGTTTCAATTTCTTTATTCTCCTGATTTTGAGTATTTAAAGCTTCTTCTGAATAGATTTCAGATATTCTTAACAAAATATGGGCGTATTCATGAAAAAGGGTAAAAATTTTAGCGAGAATATAATCTTTTGTATTAATAACAATAACAGGGGGATTTTTTTCTACTATTACAAATCCCCTACTTTGTTCAATAGGAAAGCTAAATTGAAAAACTAAAATATTTTGGTTTTCTATAATTTCTCTCCATTTATTAAAAGTTTGATATTCATTTTTAAATTTTTTTTGTTCAGTTATAGGAATTCCGATTCTTTCTCTTTCTTGATTAGCAACTTCAGCAGGATCATCTTTTAGACTAAAATTAGGGATTGATATTTTATTTTCCAAATTCAATTCTTTTATTAATTCATTAGCAATAGATTGATAATATTTTGCTTTTCTAATAGTAAGTATTAATTCAGGGTCAATGTTATTTTGTGTATCTTTTAAAGTATTGGGAATAATTCTAAAAGATAATTTAGGTGAAGGTTCATTAGGGATTTCTGGTAGTAAAAATACGGAGATAGGTCTTTTTATAATATTTGCTAATTTTTCAAGTTTTTTAAAAGAGATTTTTTCTTCTCCAGTTTCTATTTTCTTGTATTCTTGAGTAGGTAGATTAAGTTTTTTAGATATATATTCTAAGGTATATCCACTGGATTCCCGTGCCCATTTTATAACCTCAGGATTAACATCAACTTTAAAATCCTTCATACTTTTAAAAACGTTTATCTTTATTTATCCTTATAGCTTAGCTCTATTATTCTATTGTATTTTTTTATCTCTTTATCCTTTTGCTAATTTGCTAATTTTACTAAATGTTTTGTTTATTACATTCTTCATTAAAGAAAGTAACTATCCTTTTCTCAATTTCTTTATCATCTAATTTATCTTTTTTATCTTTAAAAATAATCTCTCCATATTCCATATCTACACTAGAAGGAAAAAACCTAACCCCAATACTATACCTTTCATCATCTTTAATAAAAAAATCTAATAAATTTAGCTCCTTAAATAATAAATATGTATAAAATCCATTATTTTCCCTTTTCAATGCCAATAATCTAAGTGTAAAAGAAGGAATAAAAAATTTATTTAATTCATTTTTATTTAATATTTTTTGTTTTTCTACTTTAGACAAATATTCCTGAAGTTTTAATGCATATTCTTTTACTGTCCTTACTAAATCTGATAAAATTTGAATTTCTGTATTCGTAATTTTTTTAATATCATTTTCATAAAGAACTGATATAGGAGAAATAGTCATAATTGTCAGAAAATGTTTTAGTAGAACAATATCATAAAAAAACAAATAAATATAATCTTTGATATAACGTGTTTGATATTTTATTTTTAAATTTAACTTATTATTTGCTTTATTCTTTAATTTTAAAATATTATGTTTGTTCATATCAATTTCATATTTACACTCTAAAATACCAATATAAGAAAAATATGGAATCAACGGAGTTCCAATTGAAAAATTTTTAACTTGAGAAATCCATACACTATAAAGATCCATAATTATTTACACCTCCTACTTTTTTCAATAAATCTTTGCTTCTCTCTTTCCTGTCTTATCAATTATATTCCAGAATATATCCCCTGGATTCCCTTAAAAATTTGATAAACTTTATTTATTTTTTTTATTTTGTTTATTTTTTTATGATATTTTTTATTAAAAAAAGAGATTATTATTTTTTGGATTTCTTTTTCATTTTATTTATAAATTTCCTTAAGGAAATAGAACATTCCTTTTTCAAGATTCTCTTCATTTTCTAAGAAATCTTTAGGAGTTTTCTTTAGTTTCTCCTCTTGAATCTTAACCACTGGAGTTTTTGTAGCAAATATAATATCAACATGCTTATTATCTATAGACTCAAAATTATTTATCCCCTTTTTTTAAAATTAATTTTTTACTTACTTTCTTCTATTATTTTTATTTCATCTTGGGTTAAATCATAAAGCTTATATACTAATTCATTTATCTCCCTTTCTAAATTAGAAATATCATTATTTATATCCTGATTCTTTAATTGTATTATCCTATCCACTAAATCTACTATTTTATCTACTATTCCTTTGTTAGCAGAAGTTATAGCAGGTATCGGAAGATTTTCTAAAAATGCTTTTTTATATCTATATCCTTTTTCTCCTAATCCACCACCAGCATAGTAATTTCTAAAGAAAAAAGATACAGGTTTAGAATTTAGAAGACCTAATATATACTTTAAATCTTTTCCTACCATTATAAACCCAGTTGCTTCAATATAAAAATTATTATTATCATAAGCAAAGGACGGCTCCATAACTATCTCTTGGTAAATTACTTTTTCCTTTTCAAATTCACTAACCAAATTATACCCCCCTTGTACCTCCCACCAAAAATCGCCTTGTGATGGTCTATTTATTATATTTTTTCCCTCCTTATTTTCCTTATCCACATATTGAGATAAATGCTTATACAAAGAGCTATAATTACTTTTAAACCATTCCTCATAATTTTTCATCTTACAATTCTTTTTAGTCCATCCTGAATAAGTTAAAATTATCCATAACCCAGCCCATTTATAATAATACTTACCTATATCTCTTCCTCTTAAAATAGGTTTAATTAATTCTTGAGTTCTCTTTCTTTCTTCCTCATCCTTACAACCACTTAATATTCTATTCCTTGTTTCATTATCAATAATAAATGCTTCATTATATCCAGTTAAAATACCTCTGTAAATTTTAACGTCCCAATCTTTAAGTGGTTTCCCAATCCTTTCTATTTTTTCTTTTAGCTTTAATACCTCATCCTTAGTTAATATCCATCCAGTTTTATTTAGCTTACTTTGTTTTAGTTCATTCCAATTCTTAATATCATTTATATAACTTAGCAAATCCTCTTTCTTTACATCTTTTGAAACCTCTAAAAATTTAACAATATTACCATTACTCTTTTCCTTCTTTATGATTATTATATTAGTATCAACAGTTTGCTCAAATACTCTATAGCCCCCAAAATCTAGTATCTTTAAAACCTTATAATTTTTCAAATAATCCCTTAATTTTTCACCATATTTAGCCCTTAACCATTTATTACTCGTTATATAACTCAATATTCCCCTTTCTTTTAACAATTTTATCCCCTTTTCATAAAAATACACATATAAATCCGCTGTAGAAGTATAAACTTCGTATTTTGTTAATTTAGTTTTCATATCTCTTATTTTTTCTTGCCTTACATATGGAGGATTACCTATAACGATATCAAATCCTTCAGAGATTCCAAACATATACTCACTATCAAACCAATCGGCCCAAGAATTTTGATCAAATATATCAAAATCCGCTACCTTCTTTGCTTCCACTTCCTGCCAACTATTTTTTACCAATAACTCCTTTATTTTTTCTCTTATTTCTTTATCCTTTTTTTGTAATCCTAACTTACTGCTTCTATCTTTTATCCTAAAATATCTATGTCTTAGTTCAATTAGCTTTTTCTTTAATTTTTTTAATTCCTCACTTTCAAATTTAAATTGTAAAGGTTTCTCTAAATCTATTAAAGTATCAGCACTAATAAAATTAGTTTCTAAATTAGGTAGAGGTAATATCCCATAATTATTAGGATTATTCTTATCCACTTTTTGATCTATTACCAAGGATATAAAAAACCTTAACCTACTTATTTGAGTTGCTATAGGTTGCTTATCCACCCCATAAATACAATTTTCTATTAAATATAACTTCCTACCATAATCTGGATAATTTAAATTCTCATTAAATACCTCTTCTATTTCTTTTACTATTTTATCTTTATCTTCACTTTGCCCTAATCTTTTTAGTTCTTCTATTGATTTATCTAATACAAATTCTGCCCATAATTTATTATCAGGATCTATTTTCTGGAGTATATGTACTAATTTATGTAGTATCCCCATAGGAAAAGCACCACTACCACATGCTGGATCTATTATCTTTAACTCATATATCGCTTTTATTATTTCTCTCTTTTTATTCTCTTCAAGTTCTAATTCCTCATCACTTGGAGATAATAAATTATTCAGTTCTTCTTGAGTTAATACTGGTAATTTTTCTTTAAAATATTCCTCTAGTGATTCCTTAACCATATAATCTACTATTTCTCTTGGGGTATAAAAGCTACCTGTAGCTTTTCTTGCTGTAGTAGCTGTTTCTTCATTATATCTTGCTAATAAATTCTCAAATATCTTACCTAATAATTCAGGGTCTAATGCTACTTCTTGGTCTATTTCAGTTGCTTCATCTGTTGTAAAGTTATAATTATTTAAAATCTCAATTAATCCCCTTACCTCTTCATTTTTACCCAATCCATACTTAGATAAGTCTATTCTTTCTATCTTTTCCTTAAAAAACATGTAATCAGGAATAATAGCTCTTTTATCTTCTCTTCTTGAAAACCCATCTACATAGATCACTTTACCATTTGGATCCTCTTTATCCAAGCAATCAAATAATCCACCATTTAAAAACGGAATCTCCTTAAATAACTTTAGGACTTCCTCCTTTTCTATTAAAAACATATCCTCATATCTATATAGATTTTTAACACCATAATTAGATCTATTTATAACGTATCCTTTATCTAAAGCCCAGCCCCTGGTTTCTATTGGAGTATTCAAGGTAGCAAAAAATAAGTTCTGTAAAATCGCATTATAATAATTACTATTACTTCCAAAATCTTTAATTAGTTTCTTTAACTCTTTCTTATCAAATAACTTATTGGGGATTAAGTCTTTTTCTTTTATAAACCATATAAATATTATCCTTGTGATTAATCTAATCAGATTGATTTTAATATGCTCCTCATAATTGGATTTGTCTTGATTATCAAGTGGGAATTTAAGATTTCCTTTTTCCCATTCACTAAACGCCCAAAAATACCAATTCTGAATTTCTTTATAAAATTCCTTAGTAACTGGTTCTATACTAAATGCTTTTTGGATTTCTTCTATACTACTAAATCCACACTCTCCTACTTGCTTTATAAATGTCTTATATGGTAAATTTGGATTAACATAATAAGTAAATCTTTTATAGTAACTGAATTCCCGTTTTATTCCCTTGTATATGGCATAAACTAAAGAAAACCTAAAATTAAAGTTATCATCATAAAATATAAAAATACCTGCGTCATCGTTATAAGTCTTAAGTAATTTTTTAGCTAATTGATATTGTATTTTCTTAGAAGTTCTATAATTAAGCTGATCCTTTATTTTACAAGCATAAAATACTATTTTTTCATAATCAAATTGAATTTCTCCTAATCTTATTAGCTTAGAGAACTTAGCTTTATCTTTATTATCTAAAAAATCATCTAAATTTTCAGCTTCTATTAGCTCTATAAAGTTATTATTTTTTCTTTTAAAGAATGAGATAAAGTAATCTAAAAATTCTTCCTCTGTTATATTTTGGGATTTAACATGATTAAGTAAATCAGTAAGAATTTTTATTTCCTGATTTTGAAAAATTAAACTCATAACCCCCTCCAAAAACTATTTACATTATTTAATAGAATATCCTGAAATAAAAAAGAAATTTCTTTTTTACGGATTATCATTAAAATTATTACTTGAATTATTATCAAAATTTTGTAGGTTTTTAGATTTAAGGATCTCCTTACGAATACTCTCATTAGATTTTTGAATAGAGTTAATAGCTTTAGATATACTATCAGTCTCTTTTTGAATATTATCCACTATTTTAATTAATTTTTCAATTTCAAAAAACTAAAACCTTTTGAAAACAATTAAACCTATTTTACCCTCTTATACTCATAATTCACTATTCTCTTTTTTACCCTATCTATCTCTATCCCCACTATATATATCTTCTCATAATTCATATACTTCTTATAATACTCCCTCTCTTCTATCTGTTTTATCGCTTTCCCTTTCTCCTCTTCTCTTTCTATTACCTTCACCTCTATTATATATACTATGCTCTTATTCACTATTACCACTAAATCTATTCTCCCCTTATCTGTATTGTCTTCTGTTATTACATTTAATCCTGTTGAATACAATAAACTAAATATTGCTATCACATAACTTGACTCCCCTTTATAATGTACATAACTTATATTGCTTATTAACACTTCTATCTGCTCTCTTAGCTCCTCTAATTTCTCTCCCTTTAATATCTCTATTATCTTACCCGCTATATTCTCCCTTATTTCTTCTTTTAATACCAACGGTAATATATCCTCATTAAACGATATCCTTACCTCCTTATTCGGATATCCTAATCTATACTCCTGTCCATATTCTCTCTCATACACCTCTTTTATTGTCAAATATCCCGTTTGATACATTATTGCCTCTATTCTTATCTCCTCTATGTCAAATTTTTCCAATATATCCTCTCTTACTACCATATTCTCTAATTTTGTTATATCATATCTCTTCTTTTTTATTAACTTTATTAAAAAACTTGGTGTCCCTGTCTTATACCAATAATTCTTATATACCTTACTCTTTAAATATAATAATATATCAAACGGATTATATACTCTGTCCCCCAAAAAACTATATCCATTATACCATTCCCTTACTTCCTCTAAATCCACTCCTTCTAAATACTCTTTAAAATATTTCTTTAGTTCCTCTTGTGTATATCCGCATACATTCCCATATTCTTTGCTTAACGATATATCTTCTAACTGATTTAATCCACTAAATAATGATACTTTTGAAAACTTACTCACTCCCGTTATTAGCATAAACCTTATGTATTTATCTACGCCTTTTAGAGTTATATAGAATCCTTTTAATGCTTCTCTTATTTTTTCTGCCTCTTCTTTCTTTTCTATATTATCCAGTATCGGTTTATCATACTCGTCTATTAATATTATCATCCGTTTTTTACTTACTTCATAAATTTTCTCTGTTAGCAACCTCAAATTCCTATTTATTGTATATTCTTCATTATATTTATAACCATATACTTTTCCTGCTTCAATTATTATTGCTTTTAGCTCCTTTTCCAATTCCTCTGTGCTTCTTACCTGTGTATCTCCAAAATCTATCCTTACTACCGGATACTTCTCTTCCCAATTCCATTTATCTTCTATATACAATCCCTTATATAACTCCCTCTCTCCTCTAAATAAATACTCTATTGTTGATAGCAATAATGATTTTCCAAAACGTCTTGGACGACTTAAAAAATAATATCCTGAGCCCTCTTTTATTAACCTATATATATACTCCGTCTTATCTACATATACATACCCTCCCTCTCTTAGTTTCTTAAAATCACTTATTCCTATTGGTAATAACTCCTTCATCCTCTTTTCCTCCTCTTTTTTACTTTCCCTTTTTTTATTCCTTTTTTTCTCCTCCTTTTCCTTTTTTTTCCTTTTGTTTTTTTTATTTCCTATTGGTTTCTTTTGGTTTCTATTAGCTTCCTTTGGGTTCAATTAGGTTCAATTGGTTTCAATTGGCTTTAATTTGTTTTAATTGGTTTCAATTGGATTCTATTTGCTTCAATTGAATTCTATTTGCTTCATTTGGTTTCAATTGACTTCAATTAGCTTCAATTAGCTTCAATTGACTTCATTTGGTTTCGTTTGGCTTCAATTAACTTCAATTGGTTTCAATTTGTTTCAATTGGCTCCTTTTGTTTTCCACTGATTTCAATTTTTTTCTATTGGCTTCAATTTGTTTCCTTTGGTTTCCTTTGGGTTCAATTAGCTTCAATTGGCTTCATTTGGGTTCAATTAACTTCATTTGGCTTCAATTAGCTTCATTTGGTTTCATTTGTTTTTTTGGGCTTCCTTTGGCTTCCTTTGGCTTCATTTGGATTCTATTGGATTCTATTAGGTTCTATTAGGTTCTTTTGGGTTCAATTGGCTTCAATTAACTTCAATTAACTTCAATTTGTTTCAATTGGCTTTAATTGACTTCAATTTGTTTCAATTTACTTCAATTGAGTTCAATTAGGTTCAATTGGGTTCAATTGGGTTCAATTGCTTCCTTTGGTTTCTATTGGGTTCATTTGGGTTCATTTGGGTTCATTTGTTTTCATTTGATTTCATTTGGGTTCATTTGACTTCAACTGGTTTCTATTTGTCTCAATTTGTTTCTATTTGTTTCTATTTGTTTTCTATTTGTTTTCCTTTGGGTTCCTTTGGTTCATTTGACTTCAATTAGGTTCAATTGGCTTCCTTTGGTTCCCTTTGGTTCCCTTTGGCTTCATTTGGTTTCATTTGGTTTCTATTTGTCTCAATTTGTTTCATTTGGCTTCAATTTGTTTTAATTAACTTCAATTTGTTTCAATTAGCTTCAATTAGCTTCAATTGGGTTCATTTGTTTTTTTGGGCTTCATTCGGCTTCATTTGCCTTCATTTGCTTTCATTTGGTTTAAATTAGCTTTAATTGCTTTCAATTACTTTCAATTGCTTCAATTTGCTTCAATTTGCTTCAATTTGATCCAATTTGCTTCAATTGGCTCCCTTTTGTTTCCTTTATTGTTTCCTTTAGTTCCCTTTGGTTCCCTTTGGCTCCCTTAATTAAAAACACTCAAAAAAAAAGAGGATTTTTATCTTAAATGGATAACTATTTTATATGAGCTCCCAAAAACTATACTTTAAAAAATTATATTCCTAACTTTATATCTCATATTCCTAAACGTCGGCAATATATACTTTGTCCTTAACATCTTCATCTCATCACCCTTATACCACCTATTATAATCAATAATATTATCCAACTATAAAATACCCTATTTTACTCTCTTATACTCATAATTCTCTATCCTCTTCTTTACCTTATCTATCTCTATCCCTACTATATACACCCTCTCATAATTCATATACTTCTTATAATACTCCCTCTCTTGAATTTGCTTTATCGCTTTCCCTTTCTCCTCTTCTCTTTCTATTACCTTCACCTCTATTATATACACTATACTCCTATTCACTATTACCGCTAAATCTATTCTACCTTTATTTGTATTATCTTCTGTTATTACATTTAACCCTGTTGAATATAATAAACTAAATATCGCTATTACATAACTTGACTCTCCTTTATAATGTACATAACTTATATTACTTATTAACAATTCTATTTGCTCTCTTAAATCGTCTAATCTCTCTCCTTTTAATATCTCTATTATCTTATCTGCTATATTTTCTCTAATTTCATCTTTTAATACCAACGGTAATATATCCTCATTAAACGATATCCTTACCTCCTTATTCGGAAACCCTAATTTATACTCCTGTCCATACTCCTTTTGATATACCTCTTTTATTGTCAAATACCCCGTTTGATACATTAATGCTTCTATTCTTATCTCTTCTATATCAAATTTCTCTAATACGTTTCTCTTTATTATTTTGTTCTCTAATTCTGATATATCATATTCTTTTTCCTTTATCAGTTTTATTAAAAAACTCGGTGTTCCTGTCTTATACCAATAATTATCAAATTCCCTATTCCTTAAATATAACAATATATCAAACGGATTATACACCTTTTCTCCTAAAAAATTATATCCATTATACCATTCCCTTACCTCCTCTAAATCCACTCCTTCTAAATACTCTTTAAAATATTTCTCTAATTCCTCTTGTGTATATCCACATATATTCCCATATTCTTTGCTTAACGATATATCTTCTAACTGATTTAATCCACTAAATAATGATACCTTTGAAAATTTACTTACTCCCGTTATTAGCACAAACCTTATATACTCATCCAAATCTTTTAACACTGAGTAAAATCCTTTTAGTTCTTTTCTTACTTCCTCTGCTTCTTTTTTATCCTCTATTACATCCAATATCGGCTTATCATATTCATCTACTAATACCACTACCTGTTTCCTTTTTTTCTTATTTATTTCTATCACTAACTTCTCTAACAAGCTTCCCTCATCCTTTTTTCCCTCTTCCATCTCTTCTCCATTTCTTTCATAATTCTTCTCTATTTCCTCTCTTATTCTACTTTTTAAATCCTCCTTTCTTTTTATATCCTTCGCAAAACTTATTCTTATTACTGGATAAGTCTCTTCCCAATTCCATTTTTCTTCTATATATAATCCTTTAAATAATTCTCTCTGTCCTTCAAACAAATACCTTATTGTTGATAGTAATAACGATTTTCCAAAACGTCTTGGACGACTTAAAAAATAATATCCTGAGCCCTCTTTTATTAACCTATATATATACTCCGTCTTATCTACATATACATACCCTCCCTCTCTTAGTTTCTTAAAATCACTTA
>Ga0079997_117991_pt1 | contig 34057 bp, 31 predicted proteins | sample PerSpoCPS_CMetaG_FD_69200 | JGI IMG/M metagenome (GOLD analysis project Ga0079997, IMG submission 69200) | Archaeal communities from Yellowstone National Park, Wyoming, USA - Perpetual Spouter C (PS_C) MetaG (SPADES assembly) (version 2) | ecosystem: Environmental > Aquatic > Thermal springs >... | reverse complement strand
CCGCCGCCCAAAAAGGGGGGGTTTATAAGGGGAAATGGTATAAGTAGAAACGTTTTGAGGCGATCAGAGTCTCAAGTGTAAAGGCTTTTCGGATTTCCTTGTTGGGTTAGGTTTTTTTTGGAGGGGGATATTTTCAGGAGGAGGGGTGGGGGGTGAGCAGTTTGAGGTGGTAGGTTTCTACGATGGGGTTGTGGAGGAGTTTTTGGGCGGCGGTTTGTGCGGTGGAGAGGGCGGCTTCGGCGGAAGGAGCTTCTATGACTAAGTGGAAAGCCCGACCTGCGCGCACAGCATGAACGGAGGTTTCGCCTAAGCGGTGTAGGGCCTGCTGAATGGCTTCTCCTTGGGGGTCTAAGAGCGCTGGCAAAGGGAGGACAACGACTTCGATCGTATAGCGGGGCATGAGCTTAGAGGGATCGTTTGACTTGGACTTCCTCGAAGCATTCAATGATGTCGCCTGGTTTGATATCTTGGAAGCCCTCCAAGGTAAGGCCGCATTCTAAGCCTTCGGCGACTTCTTTGACATCGTCTTTGAAGCGTTTGAGGGAGGCGATGGAGCTGGTATAGAGGACGACGCCTTCTCGGATGAGGTGGGCTTTAGCGCCGCGGAGGATTTTACCTTCTATGACTTTGCAGCCGGCGACGGTGCCGACCTTAGGGATTTTGAAGATTTGCCGCACTTCGGCGGTGCCAATGGTTTGTTCTTGGATGATGGGGGCGAGCATGCCGGAGAGTGCGCCTTTGATTTCGTCAATGATATCGTAGATCACGTTGTAGAGGCGGATTTCTACGTTGTTTTGTTTGGCGAGCTGGCGGGCGGTGTGGCTGGGGCGTACTTGGAAGCCGACGATCAATGCGTGGGAGGCTTTGGCGAGGAGCACATCGCTGTCGGTGATTTGTCCCACGGCGCGGTGAATGATGTTGACCTGGACTTCGCTGGTGGAGAGTTTGACGAGGGCGTCGGTGATGGCCTCGAGGGAGCCGCTGACATCGGCTTTGACAATGAGGTTGAGCTGTTTGGCTTGACCGGAAGCGACTCCTTCCAGGATGCTGGCGGAGAGGCGTCGGCGTTCATGTTCTTTGCGGAGTTCGGCTCGGCGATGGGCCATATCTCGGGCAAGGGCTTCGTCTTCCAAGACATAGAATCTTTCTCCGACGTCGGGTACGCCGCTTAGGCCAAGGACCTGAACAGGTTTGGAGGGGCCTGCTTCGGAGAGACGGCGTCCTCGTTCGTCAAAGAGCGCCCGAACCCGCCCATAATGTTCTCCAGCCAGAAGCATATCTCCCACGCGCAGCGTACCGGTCTGTACGAGCAGGGTTGCCACGGGGCCACGCGCTTTATCCAGCTGGGCCTCAATAACGGTACCTTTAGCAGGACGATTCGGATTGGCCTTGAGCTCCATCAGCTCGGCCATAACCAAGATTTTCTCCAAGAGCTCCTGAACGCCTGTCCCTTTCTTAGCGGAAATCAGTTGGCTCATATAGGGGCCGCCCCACTCTTCTACTAAAAAGCCCGCCTCCGCTAACTCTTGCCGAATGCGGTCAGGATTAGCCGTGTCTTTGTCTATTTTATTGATGGCAAAGATGATAGGTACATTGGCGGCCTGGGCGTGGCTGAGGGCTTCTAAGGTTTGCGGGCGCACATGGTCATCCGCAGCCACGACAATAACCGCAATATCCGTTACTTGGGCGCCGCGGGCTCGCATAGCCGTGAAGGCTTCGTGGCCCGGCGTGTCTAAAAAGGTGATCTTCTGACCGTTGGGGAGTTCTACCTCATAGGCGCCAATATGTTGGGTGATGCCGCCGGCTTCGCCAGCGACGACGTTGGTGTTGCGGATGTAGTCCAGTAAGGTAGTCTTACCATGATCTACATGTCCCATGACGGTTACAATGGGAGGACGGGGGACGAGGTCCTCAGGGCTTTCCTCTACGCTCGTAAGCTGCTCTAAGGTCTCATCTAAGCTCACAAAACGTACCTGGTAACCGAACTCCTCGGCGATGATGACAGCCAAATCCCGCTCCAAGCGCTGGTTGATAGAGGTGGGATAACCTAACTCCAAGCATTTGGCAATGACTTGGGTCACAGGCACCTGTAAGGCCTTAGCGAGTTCGGCAGCTGTAATGTATTCAGCGATTTCAATAGTAGTAGCGGAGGCTGCTTCGGCTGCCAGAGCCGCTTCGCGTTTCTTTTCTTTCTGACGCAGTTTCTCCTGTCGCAGACGGCGGCGGGTAGCCACATCGCCTGTGGCTTTAATTTGAGCTTTGACGGGACGTTTCTCAGGGGCTTTGGGCGCTTGAAGAGGAGAAGTAGCAACTTTGGCAGCCGTAATTTCTGCGCGTTTTTTACGTTTTCGCTTGCGTTTCCTTTTGGTCTCGAGGCTTTCAGAGTCGGTGTCTTTTTCTATTTCCTCGAATTGGGTTTCTGCGGGCTTAGGTGAGGCCAAGTGGGAAAGATGTGGAGGAGGACTCAGGTCTTTAAGAATGATTCGTTCTCGCGGGCGCGGCCTGGATTCTTTTTTATCATCCAGAGATATTTTGCCCAGAATCTTGATAGGGACTTCTGTGAGGGAGGTATCTTCTTCTGTAGGCGAGCTGGGCTCTGGGGAAGGGGCAGCTGCTTCTTGGGGAGCGGTTGCCTCTGCAGCAAGGGGGGATTCGGAAGTTTCTGCGAGAGGGGGGGAGGTTAGGATGGAAACTTCTGAGGGGGAGGGCACTTCAGCTTGGGAGGGGGTTAGGGAGGCTTCTTGAGGCGGGGGAGCAGGAGAGTCGGAGGGGGGAGCCGCGGGGGGTGCGGAGGAACCTACGGGAGAGGTAACGAGTGGCCGGAGCTTTTGAGGAGGCGGGGAGATGCGACGCCGGGGAGGGGGAAGATCCACTTTGCCAACTACCGGCAGAGAAGACTCCTCAGCAGGAAGAGAGGGCTCTTCCGGCTGGGGAGGGGGAGGCGGAGAAGGAGCAGGGACGTCTTTGCTCTTTACGGGGCGGCCATACTTTTGCCCTAAGGCAGCATAAGCCTCTTCTGAAATACGCGCATTAGGCTTATTTTCCACCGAATAGCCCAATGCTTTCAGATCAGCCACGACCGTGTCAATAGAGCGCTCAAAGATTAGAGCTACCTCGCTAAGTTTATAAGATTTCGGTTTGTTCATTCTTCAAACTCGGCCTCCAGGATTTGATAAACCTTTTGGAGAATAGGCAAGTCTATCTGGGTGCGTTTTTGCATTTCATCTAAGGGGTACTGGAGGACGGCCTTAGCGGTGTGGAAGCCTTCTTGTTGCAGGGCTTTGATTATCCAGTCGGGGATTTCGTCAGCGAACTCGGAGAGCTCAATATCTTCTTCTTCCAGGTATTCGGCAGCTTCGCGGATGTCTAATTTGTAGTCTAAGAGCATTTCGGCGAGCCGTACATTGACTCCTTCTTTACCGACGGCTTTAGCAAATTCTTCTGGGGCGACGAAGACTTTGGCGTAGCGTTGGGTGGGCATCACTTCCACATACATGACGGTGGCTGGGGCAAGGGCCCGTTCAATCATGAGCTTGGGGTCGGGGTTGTAGGGAATGATGTCTATGTATTCGCCGCGCAGCTCTTCTACGATGGGTTTGATCCGACTGCCGCGCACGCCCACGCAAGCACCCACCGGGTCAATGCGATCGTCGTAGCTTTCTACGAGGACTTTAGCGCGCACACCGGGCATCCGAACCACTTTTTTGATACTAATGAGACCATCGTCAATTTCAGGGATTTCCAGCTTGAGAAGGGCTTCCAAAAATTTAGGTGAAGTCCGGGAGAGGATCACCAGAGGCCGTTGTGGGGAAGTTTTGAGCGGATCTAATACTTCCAAGACGACAGCTTTGACAATACTGGAAGCGCGCTGGTCAGCTCGGCGATAAGTAGCTTGGCTATCCCGAGCGACATACACGTCTTTTTCGGGAATAAGTTCTCGGCGTGGTAGAGAGAGTTCATTGCCTTCGTGCATAACAATCAGCTCGTCTCGGGTGACTTTGAGCACTTCGCAGGTGAGGATTCGGCCAATCATGTGGCGGTAGCGCTCATAAAGGGCTTGCCGCTCTAAGTTGCGTAGCTGAGTCAGGAGCCGTTCTTTCAGAGCTTGTACCTGAAGGCGGGACAAATGTTCCAAAGGGATAACTTCAAAGTAATATTCCCCTGGTTCGCCGGCATCTTCGCCTTCCATTTCCAGCACATAACTGAGGGGTACCTGAAAACGTTCGTCTTCTACAGCGGCGTCTTCTACAATCAGCCGGCGCCGCATCAGCTGAAAGTCTCCATGTTCGGGGTCCACAATCACAGAGTAGGTATCTGCTACGTCGGCATCTTTACCCTTAGGCTCACTAAGCTCTAATACGTCCAAAAAGGCCCGCTTCATCACCTCTACAAACTTCTGCCGATCAATGCCGCGCCCCTGGATAAACTCCTGAATAGAGGCTAAAATCTTCTGCTTTTGAAGAGCAGTCTTGTCTGTTTTTTTAGTTTGGGAGCGAGGCATAGCTTAGGAGGTTTTGCGATTGGGATGGCGATGGGGGATTTCTACATGGGCGGTGGCGATATTTGACCAGGGAATGGCAATGGGATGATGACGGCCCTCTAACAGAATGCCCTCCTCATCTACATCCAGTAAACGTCCCCGAAGCCAAGTGCCCGACTTTTGCCGCACAGCCAGAAAACGGCCTTTTTGAGCATAGTATTGCCGCCGCACCCGAAGCGGACTCCCTATGCCCGGAGAACTTACCGTAATCCCGTAGTTTTCTGGTAACCAGTCCAGAGTTTGGTACTTTTCACGCAGATAAAGATGAACTTTCACACACTCGTCCAGAGTGATACCCCGGTCTGTCTCTACACGTACTAAGATCTCCGGCTCAGGTTTGTGCACACGAATACGCAGTTCCACCAGAAAGCCATCTGGTAGAACCTCCCGTATCCAAGCCTCGGACAATTCCGTGAGCCGCGCCTCTATTTCCCGCAGCGCTTCCATGTGCTACAAAGGTACGAAGTTCGGCCCTAAATCTCCTTTACATGCAGTTTATAGGAAAAGTCGTTTTTTCCAGCATGCAATGGCGGAAAGTGCTCGTGGTGGACGATGAGCCAGATATGCTGGAGATTTTGGGGTACAATCTTCGGCAGGAGGGGTATGAGCCGCTTTTAGCTTCTGATGGAAAGGAGGCGCTGGCCTTAGCCAAAGCTCATCAGCCCGCTACCATTCTGCTGGATATCATGATGCCGGGCATGGATGGGATTGAGTTGTGCAAACGGCTACGAGCTATGCCCGAGACAAAAGAAAGTTTCATTATCTTTCTCACCGCACGCAGTGAGGAGTATGTAGAGATGGCAGGTTTTGAGGCGGGGGCGGATGATTTTCTCGTAAAACCGATTCGGCCGCGGGCCCTCCTCTCTCGGCTCAAAGCCCTGGAACGGCGCCTTACCACACCCCAACGTATAGAAGCAGGCCCCCTCCGCATAGAACCCGAAGAGTACACCGTCTATAAAAACGGTCAGCCCATACCCCTCTCTAAGAAAGAGTTTGAACTTTTGGCTACCCTCATGAGCCGGCCCTATAAGTATTTCAGTCGGGAAATGCTCTTAGAACGTATCTGGGGGCCAGATACTTATGTAATTCCTCGCACCGTAGATGTGCATATTCGGAAAATCCGAGAAAAAATAGGCGCTGAGTATATTGAGACCCTAAAAGGAGTGGGCTATCGCTTTGTGCCTGAACCCAGTACCTAAGGAGGCGATGTAGGCTTTTTGAGGCGTCCTATGAGGATAGGGGGCTGGCAGTCTGGCCGTGAAAGTGAAGATATTGCGCATAGCCTTCAGGGGTCATGTACTTGCGCATCTGTTCAGGGTCGGCTTGTAGAAGGTCCGTCATCATGAGAATATCTAAGGCATTGCCAAAATCCCGATCAATATTGAGGGCGATAAGGCGGGCCCCCATTTTGAGATAGTGTTTGATGAGAATGGGGATTTTGATGTGACTGCCTTCAATTTCTTCAATAAGGGTTTGCACATCCTGTAAGCTATTGACGGAGATGCTGTAGTAATAGGAGCGGTATCGGGGGGGTATTTCGTAGGGGGTGCGGGGTTGTACTTCTTTGCGGAGGCTATCCCAGCTAAACTTCTCTTCTAAGAAGCTCACGAGGAGGGCTTTGGAGAGGTCTGGGAAGTCAGCGCTAATACTCACAGGGCCAATCAGATAGCGATACTGGGGATAGCGCAAGATGTAGGCTCCAATCCCCCGCCAAAGCAGGTAAAGCGGTGCATACGACTTTTGGTACTTATCTATGACGAAAGCGCGGCCTAATTCCAGAGCGGGGGAGAATTCCTTCAAGAGTTTGCGGCTGATACGGAAAAGGGAGTAGGTATAAAGGCCGCGCAGGCCGCGAGTAGCCAGGATTTCGTCGCAGCGGCCTATACGGTAGGCACCCGCAATCTCCTGGTTTTGGGTATGGTAAAGGATGAGGTGGTCATACCATTGATCGTAGGGATCAATGTCTAAGGGTTTGCCAGAACCTTCGCCAATGGCTCGGAAGGTGATTTCGCGCAGACGCCCCAGCTCGTATAGAAGAAGCGGCTGCTGCGCGCCCCGAAACACATATACCGCCCATTCGCCCTGAGTAAAAAGGAGATGATTTTGAGGAAGAGATTGGAGAATACCCAGGATCGTTTCGGGGGGTATGGGGTCTGCAATGGGCGCCAGCTGGCGCGACCGCTTGGGACCAGTAAGCCGCCGCAAACGAAGCTGCTTCCAACGACTATAAAGCTTCTCCCCTAATAAGTAAGTGCGCGTCCGTAAGTATTCCGTAATCGCTTCTGGAGTCTGGAATTCAGCTAAGCGCTGCGCCGTTATCAGCGGGCCTACGAGGTAATGCACCTTCTTGACATTTGGCCGGATAAACTCCCGGATCAGAAGCCCCGTACGAAACGCCGGATTGAGAAGGCCAGCCACATGAAAGAGAAAACTATTGCTCCCATAAAAATAGATAGGCAGCACGGCGCTCTGGGTTTGCTGGACCAGCCAGCCTACAAAGGGGTTCCACGGTGGCTCTTGAATGCGTCCTTCCTTAAGGCTAAAACTGGCCACTTCTCCTGCCGGGAAAATCCCCAAGAGCCCTCCCTCCCGAAGGTAAGATACCGCCTGCCGAAGCGGCCGCAAATTAAACTGCTGAGCCCCATCCCCCCCAAATGGATTCACAAAAAGAAGTGTATCCTTCACTTCGTCAATACGCTCTAAAAAATAGTTCGCAATAATGCGAAAATCCGACCGAATCTCACTCAGAAAAAGGACCAAAAAGATAGCCTCAATCCCACCAAAGGGGTGATTGCATACGACGATGAGGGGGCCCTGATAACTGCGCAGTTCTTGAAGGCGATCCTGCGGGAGGGTGTATTGAACACCAATAATCTCTAAGACCCGGCGTGCAAACTCCCCCGGAGAGCTGCTGGCGTTTTCACAAAGCTCGTAGTACTTATTGAGTTTTTCAATGCCGAGGATTTTTTCCAGCCAGGGGCCTGTAAGGCGGTAGATGGCCTGCTTCCATGGGCTGTTGAGAACTTCATCCAGGGTTACAATAGGCCGCCGATACCGCCCCATGCAAACAAAGGTAATACAAAGAGTTTCTGAGTGCGAGTCGGTGGTATTTTGTGGGGCGGCGGCCAGCCCTGCGGGCTGGCCGCCACCCCAGGCCGCTCCGCCCCGAAGGGGCGGAGCGGCCAAAAAATCTCTCTATAAAAAATAATATGGCGCTCTACCTCACGCAGCCGGAAAGAGGCTTTTCCAGAAGTCTTTTATGGCTTCTCGCACGGCGGTAGGATTATCCACATGAATCCAGTGGCCTGCGTTGGGGATGGTGTGGATGCGAGCCGTAGGAAAGAGGCGATAAATGAGGGGGAAATCGGCTTCTGACATAAAAGGGGAGTTACTACCCCGTAAAAACAACGTAGGTCCCTCGTAAGGCGGGCCCTCAAGAGGGGCGGTCATTTTTGGATAGTCCCGAAGGAGCACAGGGAGGTTCCATCGCCAGTAGAAACGTCCTTCGGCATCACGGGCTAGGCTTTTGAGGAGAAACTGCCGAATAGGAGCCTCCGCAATGGTACGGGCCAGCTGAGCCTCTACCTCTTCGCGGCGATCCACATGGAGGTTGATGCTCATGAGCGTCTCCAAGAGCGGCAGATGGACAGGAGCATGAGCACCAGGAGAAATATCTCCTACTATCAGGCCCCGCACGCGGTGGGGATGGTGCATGGCCAATAGCATGCCTACGCGGCCCCCCATCGAATGCCCCAAAATAATAGCCTCCGAAAGCCCCTCCGCATCTAAAAGCTCTAACACATCCCCCATCATGGCGGGGTAGGTATGTTCGGGGGCGTGGGGACTACGGCCATGATTACGTAGGTCTACTAAATAATATCGGGCCGGTAGTCCCAGAGAACGAGCTACACTTCGCCAGTTATCCCCACTCCCTAAAAAGCCATGTAAAAACAGAAAAGCGGGGCCTTCTCCCCAGGCTTCAAAGTAAAGTCGCATACCCCCAAAGGTGCAGAGAGAGCTTTACTTTTGACTTATGCGGGCAGGGCTAATAGCCGGAGCCGAGGTGCTTTCCTTTTCTCCTTTGTACTTTCGGCGGGAGTGGGGGGTAGGCTATGAGCAGGTGGCGCCTTCCACTCTGGACGAGCTACCCCAGCTTGTGGCCGAGCGAGCCTGGCGCGGCTTCAATGTCACTACCCCTTATAAGGAAGCTGTCCTCAAGTTCGTTCGTCACCAACATCATCCCGTAGATAAGATTCAAGCGGCCAACACTATAGTCGTAGAGATAGATGGCAGCTGGACGGCGTATAATACCGATTATGAGGCGGCCTTGGAGTTGCTTTCCTTGTATGCTGAGGTGCATGGCGCTTGGGATGAGGTGGGAATCTTAGGCACAGGCGGCGCAGCCCGCGCCGTAGCCTGGGCTCATGCCGAACTTTTCCCTCATAAACCCATTTACTTTTTCAGTCGGATCCCCGGTAAGGTGATCCCTTTTCCACATCCCCATCAGGTTTTAGGATACGAAGCTGCTCTAAAAGGGGCCTTTTCAGGGCAGCGAAAACTCATCATCCAGGCTACTCCCGTAGGAGCCTATCCTGGCGTGCAGGCCCTACCTCCTCTGCCGTTGGAAGCCCTCCAGCCCCAAGATATAGTGTGGGACCTGATTTACATCATCAATCCCACGAGATTCCTACAAGAAGCCCGAAAAAAAGGATGCATCATTGAGAGTGGCATGCGGCTCTTTCGCCTCCAGGCTCAGAAAAGCTTAAACCATTGGTTTTTGGTGCACAAGCGCTCTCACCGCTCCTTAGCGGGTAAGGCGTAAGCGCCAGCGCCGGCTTGCAAGCCCCAGCGAAAAACCTACCTGGACAGGGCTTATCCATCTGAGCTTTCGGCCTCGGATTTCAGCCAGGAAATAAGGCTCCACCAGACCCCCGTAGCTTTGCCGGAAAATGTATTGATACCCCACAGCTAGGCCTATGCCGCCTGTGAAGGCCGCTTTTTCCCAAGTAGCTCCACTCAGACCGCCCACCGCATGCACGCCCGCCCATAAGCCATGAGGCGCCTTCTTAGGCTGCAAAAAGTAATACCGGAGGCCCGGCCGAAAAACAACCCCCCGCTCCGGAAGCATCCGCACATAATCCGCCCACAACCCCACCGTAAGGCCCTCTCGGCGGGGGCGCTCCACATGGGCTTCAAAAGGCGGCGCCCACCGAAAAAGCCGATATTCAGCCCCAAGACGATAACTGCGCCAAACCCAGCTCAGCCCATCACCCTTTAGAGCATAACGCGCCGGTAACTGCCCCCATAATAACCCCAACACCAAACCTAACCCCATTCCCCCTCGCATACCTTAGGGCTTAGGAAAACTAAAATAAAACACTTGCAGGGAGTCGGTAGGCCGAACAGCAAACGTCTGGGCAAAAGCAGGGAGCCCCCCCTCTAAGCGCGGCCAGCGGCCTTCCATCCTTACGCGCGCAGGAGGATGATCAGGGACAGCCCCATAGGACCCCGGCGGAAGCCAAATCGTATCTCCTACCCCCACCTTAAAAGAACCCCCATTCCCTAAAACCGAAGGCGGATACACCCGAAACGCATAAACCCCCCCTGTGCTATCCCCCAGAAGAACCACCGGCGCCTTGCGAAGAGGAAGCCGCCCAACCCCAAAAAGAGTCGCTTCTCCAAAATCTGCCGCCGGCTCTAAAATAATCTTATACCGCTCCTGACAGGCTGAAACTAATCGCTCTCCCGCACTCCTTGAAAAATGTAGAAAAGTATCGGGACGGATGGTGCTATCCGGGGTGCTCAGATGAATCCAGGGCGTTTGGCTATTGAGGTGCCAAGGCCAAAAAAGAGGAGGCGTGCGCGGCATGGAGTCGGGAAAGAAACTCTCGGACTTTTGCCATGAGGCGATGTATCCCAGGGAGTCGGAAAGCTGCAAGGTCGTGTCTAAGGCAAGGAGGGCATTTTCGGCCAGGGGTAGATAGTTACCCGATGCCTGTACAGGCTCCGAAAAAGTAAGGAGAGTATGGGCTCCCCAGGAAAGCTGACGGGTAGGACGTGGCGGCAAAGTATCTAAAACCATTTTCACCCAGCTCCTGCGAAAGAGCGCCCTATCGGACTCCAAGGGAAGCCATATCGGCTCAGCACCTCCATCCCATATCGCATTGCCATTAGCATCTTCAAAGGCGTAGGCCTGAGCCAATGAATCAGCAGGAAGATGAGCAATGAGCACGCTATCTTCCTTCGCTAAAAAGCGATAGACGCCTACTAGCGTCCGCACAAGGAGCCAAGTGGGATGCTTGGGGTTGGGCGCTGGAGAAAGGCGGAGGATTCTGGATTGGCTATCAGGGAGCAGGGGCATGGGAGGAATGGGATTTTTTTCTGTGAAGTCGTGTACGCCAGGTCCCAACCAGAGCATAGACGCGGCTTGTGCCGCAGGCACCCGAATAAGAAGGCGCTTGCCCCGAATGCGGCTCCAAATCGCAGGTAAGGAGTCCGAGGGCGCAGGATTGACCCAAGCCAGCGTAGGCAGAGCTTCCCCTCCCAAGTCTAAATACTCATTCCATCGCAGGGTGTACCGTAAGCGTCCCTTCCTATCTATAGCATAGCGCCAGCGCTTAAGGCGAGGCGGATCGGTATCTCGTTCGCCTCCCTCTGGAGAGCGGATATTCGCACAAGCTAAAATAGTTACAGCCACCCCCAAGCCCCATCCCCATCGCCCCAAACTCATGGAATGAGCTTTTCTAACACCTGCCTAAGCCCTTCGCTGGCCGGAGCCGCAAGCACTTCTACATCTCTTCGCCCAGTAAAAACCGGCTTCGGGTCAATCAAAAACTTGCGCTTGGCTTGGGAGGCCTCTTCCAATAGACCAGCCGCAGGATAGACCTGAAGCGAAGTGCCTACCACGATAAATATATCGGCCCGACGAGCCCACGCCTCCGCCACCGGATAAAAAGGCACCTCTTCTCCAAACCATACCACATGCGGACGTAGCTGCGAGCCCTCTTCGCAGGTATCCCCCCACTCAATCGGCTCATAACCAATGTGGTATACCAGAGACTCATTTTTGGTGCTGCGGGCTTTGGTGAGCTCTCCGTGAAGATGCAAAATGTAGGAGGAACCCGCTCGCTCGTGCAGGTCATCCACATTCTGGGTGATGACGATAACCGTGTAGTACTCTTCCAGGGTTTTGAGGGCGAGGTGAGCGGGATTGGGCTGGACTTCGGCAAGCTGGCGTCGGCGGGCATTGTAAAATTCTAAGACGAGTTTGGGATTTCGTGCCCAGGCTTCTGGGGTGGCGACCTCATAAATAGAATACTTTTCCCACAGGCCGCCGCTATCCCGAAAAGTACTGAGACCGCTTTCTGCAGAGATGCCGGCCCCGCTCAGCACGACCACCAGCTTCCCCGCCTCTGGCTGAGGCGGCTGCCGAAACCACGCCGGCACCGGAGATACCCGATGCATGTTTTTACCGAGGACGAGGGTCATACCCACCAATCTTGTAATCCTTCGGAATCTTCATGCTTTCCGGGTCTAACCTCATAGGCCGAATGCTGATAGCCGTTACCTCTATCGTAAGCCCCTCTTGCTTTCGTATCATCTTGAGGGGAATGGCACCATACAGGCCTTCATTGAGAAAGAAGGCGATAGCCCGCTTCTTGCCCTGATAGAGGGAGAGGTCTACCCGATATTTGGGCGAAACATAATACAGAATCTCTTCCTCTGGCTTTTTGACACGAAAGACATATACGGGAATGCCGAGGATGGTATCGGTTTGACCTGTATAGGTGGCAGGGTAATTTTGGGGTTTTTTGCGATATTTTTCGTACTTGTAGGCGATTTTGAAGCGGGGGTCTAAGACGAAGACCCAGTCCCGTTCAGGGTCATACATTCGGCTGACGGGCATAGCCCCCCCATGCTCATTGACGATGAAGCGATTGCCTTGAATATAGAGGTCCATGCGAGTGGGGGGTTCATTTTCTTGGAGGATGGCGGCTTTGGGGCCTTTGATTTTGACTTTATAAGAGATAACGCCCTCAAAAGGAGGCACAGGCGCTTGAAAGGCTTCACCTTGCGCATATAGGAAGGCGCAGGCAGTAGAAAGCAGGAGAGCAAAAACCTTATTCCGTAATTCGCAGGCCCACAAGCGTAGCATCATCGGTAGGGGGATTATCGCCCATCCATTCGCGTTTCCAGCTGTTATTGAAGAGGGCACGTTGGCGGGCCATGCTGGGCTCTTTCCAGATTTCCAAAAGGAGCTGGCGTAAACGCGGCGTGCCAAAACGTTTCCCCTGCGGCCCCCCAAACTGATCCGTAATCCCATCCGTAAAAAGATACAACCGATCCTCCGGCTGCAAGGAGATCTCATAATGCGTGAATTCAATGTCTTCGGTGAGTTTTTCACCGCCAATGGACTCTTTATCTGTTTTGTACTCAATGAGTTCGCCTTCTCGGATTAGCCAGAGGGGACGGTTAGCCCCAGCAAACTGAAGTTCTTCCATGCCATAGTCAAAGCTGCATAAGATAATCTCCATGCCATCTTTGACGAAACGTTCTTCAGTTTCGTCTTGGAGGAAGTATTCTCGGAGGCCTTTGTGGAGTTCGCTGAGGATTTTAGCGGGGATGGTGATGCCTTTGTAGAGGACGATTTGGGAGAGGAGGTTGTAGCCGATGATGGTGAGGAGACCACCCGGGATACCATGACCCGTACAGTCGGCTACCGCTAAGAGGGTACGATTCGCAATAGGCGTGCGAATAATCCAACAAAAGTCGCCACTCACAATATCCCGCCCATGGGTGAGGATAAAACTCTCAGGGAAATACTTTTGAAGGTCCTTATTGCTGGTGGGGAAAATAGCTCGCTGGATACGACGGGCATAGGTAAGGCCATCAATGTAGTCTTTTTCCAGGTTTTCCAGGCGCTGCTGCTCGGGAAGGCGGTGCGTAATATCATAGCCAATTCCGAGGTAGCGCTTTTGACCACCCGTAGCGCTTTCTGGAAGCGGCAAAATGAGCAAGTCAATTTGATACAGCTCGTAATCTTTGGTTCGGTTTCGGATGATTCCCCGCCAAGGCTTATTGGCCTTAATAGTATTCCAAAGGTCCGTGAAATAGCCGGAGGGATTAGCATCGCTGCGTAGAATATTGATATTTTGGCCTAAAAGCTCTTCTATGGTGTAGCCCGAGGGTTTGGCGAAAGCCTCATTGACGTAGGTGATGATGCCCCTCTCGTCGGTCTCTACGATGAGAAGGGGATAGTGGTAGCTTTGGTAGAAGGCTTCCACCGCTTCAATCAGGGGAAGCAGGGAGGGGGTAGGTACCAGAGCGGGATAGAGCTTTTGGATTTCGGACCAGAGCTCAGGCAGCTGCTCAGTTTGGAGGGAGCTCATAACCTTGGAAGTTAGCAAGAAATCGATAATGATTTTGGCTAAAGAGCCGTAGGTCTGGAATATGGTATTTAAGCTGAGCGAGCCGTTCTATGCCCATGCCGAAGGCATAGCCGGTGTACTTTTCGGGGTCAATGCCGCAGGCCTGAAAAACATGGGGGTCTACCATGCCGCAGCCTAAGACTTCTACCCAGCCGGTGTGTTTGCAGACAGCACACCCTGCCCCTTGGCATATCAAGCATCCAATATCCAGCTCTGCGCTCATCTCGGTAAAGGGAAAGTACGAGGCTCGCCACCGCATGGGCGTATCCGGCCCAAAAAAAGCCCGGACAAAGTACTCCAAGGTCGCTTTAAGGTCGGCAGCGGAAACCCCCTCATCCACGCAGAGCCCTTCCATTTGGTGGAAATACACATGGGCCCGGGCCGAAATGGTTTCATGGCGATAGACGCGGCCCGGCGCTAAAATCCGTATAGGCGGCTTCTGGCGCTCCATCACCCGAACCTGAATCGTAGAAGTATGCGTCCGCAGCAAAATCCCCCGCTCCGGATCAATGAAAAAGGTGTCTTGCATGTCTCGGGCAGGGTGGTCAGGTTCAAAGTTAAGCGCGGAGAAGTTGTGCCAGTCGTCTTCTATTTCGGGGCCGTCGGCCAGAGTAAAGCCAATCCGTGAAAAGATATGCACGATTTGACTTTCTACGAGGGAGAGGGGATGGCGGGCGCCCGGCGAAAGCCGAAGAGCAGGAAAAGTAGGATCAGCAAGCGTAGGACGAATCTCCTTTGCTGTTTTTAGGCGCTGCTGGGCCTCTTGAAAGCGGCTTTCCGCTAAACTCCGAAGCCGTTGAAGCGCCTGCCCAAAAGCCGGACGCTCCTCCGGCGATAAGCTCCTAATCTGCCCAAAGTAAGCGTCTAGAACCCCGCCCCTTTTGAGGAAGTTTCTCTGAAAGGCCTGTAGGTCCTCCATAGTCTGAAGCGGAGCCTCCAAGATCGCCTTCTCCAGAGCTGAAATATCCATAACTTCGGCAAAAATACCAACCTTCGCATGATGGAGGCATGGGTGCTTAAGGGGCCTTTACCTGCGGGATGGGAGCAGGATGTGGAAAAGAGTTGGGCGAAGGTGCTCAGCTGGGAGCCTGTGCCCGAAAAGCCTCTCCCTCCCAAGTGGGTGCGCATACGGGTTGCCGCAGCCGCCCTCAATCGCCGAGATGCATGGATTGTAGCTGGACTTTATCCTCGAATTCAGTATCCAGCGATTTTAGGATCGGATGGCGCGGGATGGGTGGTAGCTACCGGGCCAGACACCCCAAATCGCTGGGAAAATTCGCTGGTGCTCATCAATCCCAGTTTGGAGTGGGGGAGTGATGAGCGAGTCCAAGGAGAGCATTACCACATCTTAGGCATGCCAACGCCGGGGACCTTTGCCACCCACGTAGATGTGCCAGCGAGTCAGGTGTATGAGGCGCCGCCAGGCTGGTCTCCCCAAGAAGCAGCCGCCCTGCCGCTGGCAGGACTTACCGCCTATCGCGCCCTTTTCGTGCAAGGGAAGCTCAAAGCAGGCGAAAAGGTGCTCATTCCGGGCATTGGCGGCGGAGTCGCCCTGTGGGCTCTCCAACTTGCCGTAGCCGCAGGCGCAGAAGTCTGGGTAACGACCTCCGCTCCCGAGAAACTCCAGATTGCCCAGCAGTTAGGCGCATCAGGCGGCGTCCTCTACACCGAAGCAGACTGGGTATCCACCCTCCGAAAGCAAGCGGGCAGTTTTGACTTGATTGTAGATGGGGTAGTGGGCGAAGTGTTTCAGAAGCTCTTTGAGGAGCTTTTGGCGCCCGCAGGGCGCTATGTGATTTACGGCGCTACCCGGGGCAATCCCCCCCGCCTTGATGTGCGCCGGCTCTTCTGGAGACAGCAGCATCTCATCGGCTCCACCATGGGAAGCCCCACCGACTTTGAGAACCTTCTCAGCTTCGTCCAGCAAAATCGCATACGCCCCTACATTGGTCGGGTGTATCCCGCAAAAGACCTCCCCAAAGCCCTGGTAGATATGTGGCGGGGACAACAAATCGGAAAGTTGGTACTGGATTTTGCAGCCGCTTGACTTTGAGAAAAATACCTTATCTTTGGCCCCGATATGAGACCGTTAGTCGTATTAAGCGTGGGCGTGTATGCCCTGTATGCGCAGTGCGCGAATTGTAGCGTTTCTGGCTCGCCTATCTTACCGCAGGGTTTCGATCCCGACTCCATTACTCTGACCGTAGGACGGGACACGGAGGTAGTCATTCAGTTCACCTTGCCGGACACGGTGCAGCGGGCGGGCCTTACCTTGTACCCCAATTATGCCATTTATGTAGATAGCCTGCGGATGGCAGGAGGGGCTACTTATGTGGTGGTGAAGGGTACGACTTCTACCCCAGTGAGCTATGCGAATGGGGCCTTCGCATTTGACCAAGCCCCGCGCTATAAGGAGGTACGAAGTGGCGTTTCTGCATGGGTGGTGGTGTACCGCAATCCTTCCCCTTCTGAGGCGGGCGTACCTTCGGGACAGCCTTCTCCGCCGCGAGGATGTGTCCGGGCCTGTATAAAGGGGATACAGCCTACTCCAGCAGGTGGCGACTCCCTTTATATCGTGTTGCGAGCCTTTGTCGATCCAAATAGTATAAGTTTCGTCCCCTCCCCGTCGTCGACGGACATCAGCAACAAGGACACTACCGATCTGATGCCGACAACTTTTGGCCAACCCTTATACTCGGATGTTTCGCTTTACTACGGGCCTGTGTATGTGGTCAGTACCCCTGCGGCTATAGAGTCTGCTCTGCAGGGTGATATAGTTTTGTCGCCGAATCCGACTTGGGGTGTAGCGATGGTGCGCTTTACGACGACCTACTCGGTGCCGGTGCGGGTGCGTGCCCTGGATGCGAGCGGGCGGGTAGTGCATGAGCGAGACATGGGAGTCCTCTTCCCTGGCGAGCATACGGCCGACCTCCAGCTGCCAGCGGGCATATACATCGTAGAGCTTTTGGCAGGGAAGGAAAGCTACAAAGCCCGGCTGGTGGTGCTGGAATAAAGCGTTCTCACGCAGGGGTGATATAGCCTTGGGCGCTCGTCGTAGGGACGGGCGCCCGGCTGTTTTTTACCGGCCTAAGCGGGCGAGGGTGGTTTCTGCGAGGGCCGCCATGGCTTGGGGATGGCGTCTAAGGACTTTGCGCAGGCTGTCCCAGGTGGTTTCTGAGACATGGTACCTGTCTAAGACGGCTTTGGTGTAGCTATGCCAAAGGGTATCATGGGAAGGGGTGAGAAGGCCCTCCGCGCTGAGGGCGGCGCGCTTAAGATAGAGCTGAGAAAGGATGCTGGCGGCCGTGTCCATGGAGAGCGGGGCTTCGGGGGGCCAAGGTGTGCGCGGCCCTCCCTTACACGCTATTAGAAGAGCCCCTATCGCCCAAAAGCGCCAGAATCGACTCCACATATTCTCGGGTATTGCTAAGCCGGGGGACTTTATTCTGGCCGCCGAGCCGACCCCGCTCGGCTAACCACCGCTCAAAAGTCCCCGCAGGCAAAGGAACAATCACCGGTAGGCCCAGCGCCAAGTCTCCTGAACGTTTCGCTTCATAATCGGAGTTGAGCGCTTGGAGGGCTTTGTCCAGCACCTTTGCGAAAGTCTCTAAATCCGCCGGCGGACGAATAAACTCAATAAGCCACTGGTGGGCGCCTTTCTGCCCTGCCTCCAGATAAATGGGAGCCACGGTGTAGTCCCGAATGAGGGCCCCTGTCTCCATGCACGCTTTCTGAATGGCTGCATCAGTGTTTTCTACCATGACCTCTTCGCCAAAGGCATTAATGTAGTGCCGTGTGCGCCCTACAATCCGCAGCCGATACGGATGCGTGCTGACAAACCGAATAGTATCCCCAATTAGATAGCGCCATAAGCCCCCTGGCGCCGTCAGGACCAGCGCATAGACTTCACCTACCCGCACGCCTTCCAAGGGAATAGCCTCCCATACCCCCTTTTCCCACGCCGAAAAGGGGATAAACTCATAAAATATGCCATGGTCCGTCAAAAGAAGCATGTCTTTCGTATGAGCTTGGTCTTGGAAAGCGAAAAAGCCTTCGGAAGCATTGTAGATTTCTATGTATCGCATGCGAGGGGAGGGGAGATAGTGTTGGAGAAGCTTTTCATAAGGGGTAAAGCTCACAGCCCCGTGAAAGAAGACCTCTAAATCGGGGAAAAGCTCTAAAATATGCTTAGCTCCTGTGCGCTTGAGAAGTTCATCAAAGAGGACGATGGTCCAGGTGGGGACGCCGGCGATGCCCGTGAGGTTGGTGCCAAGGATAGCTTCGGCCATGCGATGGACTTTAGTGTGCCATTCGGGTAGGAGGGCAATGGATTTCTGGGGCGCTCGGAAGAGGGTGTAAAACCAAGGAGTATTTTCCAGAAGGACGGCACTGAGGTCACCATAACGGACGTGCGGCGAAAGGTGACTAATAGAGTGACTACCGCCAATAGCGAGAATTTTGCCAGCGAGGAGACAGGTGTCGTCTCTAAAAAGGGTGAGGTAAGTAGCAAAAAGCTGGCGAGCCGCTCTGAAATGATTGTAAGAAAGCGTTTGGGGGGCTATGGGGATAAACTTGCTTCGGTCGTTTGTAGTGCCTGAGGATTTGGCAAACCAGCGGATTTTCCCTGGCCAGAGCACATCCGAAGCGCCCCGCATTGTCTCCTCAATAAAGGGATAGAGGGTCTCATAGGACACGACAGGCAGGTTCCGACGAAATTGCTCATAGCTCCAGTCAGGTCTTACACCATGTTTTTTGCCGTAAAGGGTGCGGGAGCCTTGGGTGAGGAGGTAGTGGAGCCATTTTTTTTGTGGGGTGATGGGGTCTGCGTAGAGGCGCTCAATGGCCCGATAGGGTTGGCGTAGGAGGGGATAAAGCGGCTTGAGGAGAGGATGCAGGATTTTTAGCATGGGAGGCTATGGGGGGATTTAGGAGATGGGGTCATCGGAGGAGTTGGAATTTTTCACCGAGGTAGACTTTTCGGACTTGGGGGTCGTTGGCCAGCTCTTCGGCGGAGCCGGCTTTGAGGATGACGCCTTCATGGAGTAGGTAAGCGCGATGGGTGATGCTCAGGGTTTCATGGACATTGTGGTCGGTAATGAGGATGCCAATGCCTTTTTGGGCGAGGCGAAGGACGATATTTTGGATTTCTTCTACGGCGATGGGGTCTACGCCGGCGAAGGGTTCGTCTAAGAGCAGGAAGTGGGGTTCGCGGGCGAGGGCTCTGGCGATTTCGGTGCGGCGGCGTTCGCCTCCAGAGAGTTGGATGCCGAGGCTTTTTCGCACATGGGTGAGGCTAAACTCTGACAGGAGTTGCTCTATGCGCTCCTGAATGGCTTTTTTAGAGAGGTCTCCGCGCAGCTCTAAAATGGTGCGGAGGTTGTCTTCTACGCTCATGCGGCGAAAGACGGAGGCTTCTTGGGGGAGGTAGCCAATACCCATTTGGGCGCGTTTGTACATGGGGAGGTGCGTGATGGAGATGTCGTTGAGGTAGATTTGGCCGGCGTCCGGGCGGATAAAGCCGACGATCATGTAGAAGGTGGTGGTTTTACCGGCGCCATTGGGGCCCAGTAGGCCGACGATCTCCCCAGCCCTTACAGAAAGGGAAACATTTTGGACGACCTGGCGTTTGCCGTAGGTTTTAGACAAACCCTGGGCCGATAGGAGCACTCGGCAAAGATACGTTGGCTGGACGGGGCAAGCTACCAGGTCCCGGTCTATGCCGCATATCCCTAGTGATGGGGAAGGTGGTGAGGAAGATTGTACCTGAGTGGTTCGCAAATGCCGTATTTTTGCCGCCGTTATGAATGTGCAGATTTTTGTGCCTTTAGGGCTGAGTTTAGTGGGTATTCTGTTTATGTGGTGGCGTATTCGGTGGGTTAAGGGGCGGGAGGCTGGGGAGGAGCGCATGCAGGCGATTGCGAGTTATATTGCGCGGGGGGCTTTGGCCTTTCTGAAGGCGGAATGGCGGGTGCTGGCTGTCTTTGCGGTGATAGTGGCAGCTCTCTTAGCGTACTTAGGTAGTTTGCCTGGGAAGGGGGAGGTCTCCTCCCATCCGCTGATAGGAGTGGCTTTTTTGGTTGGGGCCTTTACTTCGGCGCTAGCGGGTTATATTGGGATGCGGGTGGCGACCCAGGCGAATGTTCGGACAGCGCAGGCGGCCCGGGAGTCGCTGGCTCGGGCGTTTCAGATAGCATTTCATGGAGGGTCTGTAATGGGGATAGGCGTCGCTTCATTGGCTGTACTGGGACTGGGTGGGCTTTTTGTGCTGTTTGCATGGTTCTTCCTGGATGGAGACTGGTATAGCCCAGTCCTGAGACGAGTGATTGAGGTGGTAACGGGATTTTCCTTGGGAGCGGAAAGCATCGCTCTCTTTGCCCGGGTAGGAGGCGGCATTTACACGAAGGCAGCCGATGTAGGAGCCGACCTCGTCGGGAAGATTGAAGCCGGCATCCCTGAAGATGACCCCAGAAACCCCGCCGTCATCGCCGACAACGTAGGAGACAATGTCGGCGACATAGCCGGCATGGGAGCCGACTTATTTGGCTCGTATGTAGCAACGATTTTAGCCACGATGGTGCTGGGCCAAGAAATGGTAGCCTCCCTCCAAAGCTGGGGCCCCGTGGTGCTTCCCCTCCTTTTGGCAGGAACAGGACTGCTCTTTTCTATCGTGATGACTTTTTTCGTGCGGGTTCCGGAAGGGGCTCAGGCCCGAGGCGTGCAAAATGCCCTCAACCTTGGGAACTGGGGGGCTATCTTACTAACCGTAATAGCCGCTTACCCGCTCGTGCAATGGGTCCTACCCAGTAATCAGTTAGTCTTGCGAGGGGAAGTTTTCACTAAAGGACAGGTATATGGCGCCATCGTGGTGGGACTGGTGGTAGGGGCTCTCATGAGCTGGATTACCGACTATTACACGGGCATGGGGAAGCGACCCGTGAATACCATTGCCCAAAAGTCCCTGACGGGGCATGCTACGAACATCTTAGGCGGTTTGGCCGTAGGCATGGAATCCACCGCTTTACCAGCCGTGATAATGGCGGCGGGCATTGTGGGGGCTCATTATCTGGCGGGATTATATGGGGTGGCGATTGCGGCCACAGGTATGATGAGTACAACTGCCATGCAGCTTACCATAGATGCCTTTGGGCCTATCGCGGATAATGCAGGGGGGATTGCCGAAATGTCGGACTTACCTGACGAAGTGCGCAGCCGAACCGATGTCTTAGATGCCGTAGGCAATACCACCGCAGCCATGGGGAAGGGTTTTGCGATTGCTTCGGCGGCCCTCACGGCCTTAGCGCTCTTTGCGGCTTATGTGGGCGTAGCAGGGATTGATCGCATAGATATTTATAAGGCGCCGGTACTCGCAGCCCTTTTGGTGGGGGCGATGGTGCCATTTCTCTTTTCATCCATGGCGATATCAGCAGTAGGTCGGGCTGCCATGGATATGGTTCAAGAGGTGCGTCGCCAGTTTCGCGAAATCAAAGGCCTTTTGGAGGGGAAAGCTGAGCCAGAGTACGAACGTTGCGTAGAAATTTCTACTCGAGCCGCTCTGCGCGAAATGGTGCTACCTGGGGCCTTAGCCCTCATCATACCGGCAGTGATTGGATTGAGCTTCGGTGCCGAAGTTTTGGGCGGCTACATGGCGGGTGTTACTATGAGTGGCGTCCTCTTGGGGCTTTTCCAAAGCAATGCAGGCGGCGCTTGGGACAACGCTAAAAAGTCCTTTGAGAAAGGGTTTTCCATTGGCAAAGAGACCTACTACAAAGGCTCAGACCCTCACAAGGCGGCCGTAACGGGTGATACCGTCGGAGACCCCCTAAAAGATACCTCTGGACCCTCTATGAACATCCTCGTGAAGCTGACCGGCATCGTGGCGCTGGTGCTAGCTCCTTATTTATCGGCTTAGGCTCATATACGACCCTTGAGCCATGCGCCCCTCCTTTATAGGAGCAAGAGGGCTCCTTTTATGGGGGGTGCTGGGATGGGCGCAGCGGGATACCGTGGAAGTTCCGCCCGTGGTGATTGTGGCGGAGCGGCCGCTGCGCATGTATCAATGGCAGGCAGACCCTCTCAGAGGCTGGCAAGTAACTGGAAGCCATCTTGCGCAGCTCCTGAGCCAGGTAGAAGGGGTCTATCTGCGAGATTATGGCGGCGAAGGCGCCCTGAAAACGATCTCCCTGCGCGGGCTCTCGCCGACTTTCACAGCTATTACTTTCCAGGGTTTTCCTATTCGGCAGCCGCAGCTGGGCATAGTCAATATAGCCCCGTACTTTCTGGGAGGGTTTTCAGAGGTAGCTTTTTCGGGTAGTGGGGACCTGCGCGCTCATCCGGGAGGCGCGGGGCGGATAGACCTCATCATTCGGCCCGGGCAGTCCTTTCGGTGGGGGGAAGGCCGACTGGGACGATACGGCGAAGCCGCTATGGAGGCCGCCCTCGGCAAAAAAAACCTCCTCTGGCATGGAGGAGCCCTCACCACGCTCAATCGGTACCCCTACACCGATCCAGCCCCCGGCCTAATGAACCACGCCGCCTATCGCCTATTGCGAACAGGACTCACCTTCCAGCAAGGACGATTAGAAGGGACGATCTGGGGCTTCGGAACTGAACAAGAAGTGCCCGGCCCCATAGGTCCCACCGGCCCCCGCCTCCCCCCCGAGTACCTGCGAGAATGGCAATTCCTACCTACCCTCTGGTATCACGGCAAGTGGTCCTTAGGCCTCCAAAGCCATCACAGTCAGCTTCTTTATCAGGATTATTTGGGGCTCTGGTCGGTTACTCGGCAGCATAGTGTGCAGGTCATGTTGCAGCGCCAAAGCCATTGGAAAGGCCACCCGATCATGGTCATGCTCTATGGAGCTCTGGATAACCTGCAAAGCCCCCGAATCGGGGTAGGGTTTGTGCCTATGCACCGGATTCGACAAGGGGAGTTGGCGGTCTGGCTCCAAGGAAAGAGCTCCTGGCGCCGCTGGCACTATCGCTGGGAAAGCCGCCTAAGCTATTTGCAGCGTTTTAAGCCTATGATTAGCCTGCTCTTCCAGATAGAGCGAACCCACTGGGGGATAGAGGGCATGCGGGGTTTGCGCTGGCCCTCCCTTTATGAACGGTACTGGATAGGATATGGGCGGTGGGATTTGCGGCCGGAGCGTTTCTGGCAGGTGCAGGGGTATGGCTTTTGGCAGAGAGGCGCGTGGTCTGGCCGAATAGCCCTTACCGCCGCCTGGGTCAAAGACCGTATCCTTACCGTACCGCTTTCCCCCGTACGTTGGCAGGCATACAATCTGGGCTTCGTTCGGAGCCTTGCCGTAGAAACGCGCCTGAGTTATACCACCCCTCGCACGCAAGCCCACCTCTCCCTCACATACACCCAAGCACAGGACTTTTCTATAACCCAGGGACGCCCCCTCCCCTATGTCCCGCCCTGGATAAGCTCCTTGTGGATAACGCACCGATGGGGACCCGTAGAAGGGCTATATCAAGCTGAGCTTGTGAGCCAACGCCCTAGCAGCTTAGCGCCCGGCCCCCTCAATAGGCTTCCTCCCTACCTTCTCCACTCTATGAGCCTGCGCTACTCACTTCCTCATAGTCTCATCACCCTCCACCTCTCTCGCTGGACTAAGCGGAGTTATGCTGTAATCAGTGGCTATCCCATGCCCATTCAACAGATTGCCATAGAGTGGCGCTGGACCCGGTAAGATACCCTTGCAACTGGAATGGGAAATTTTTCGTATACTCGTATATGGCACGCGTATTTAGCCTTCTCTCTCTTCTGCTGGGCTTAGCTTGGGCGCAGTGTCCGCGGCCTGTACCGCCGCCGCCGACCTGTGACGGGTGCCTTCCTCTCAACGAAAAGAATCCGATTGTGCCCAATGGGCAGACTCGCTGCGTGCCTGCCGGGGTGACCATGACAATTAGTAGCTTAGACCTGCGTAAAGACGCCGTTCTAATCGTATGCGGCACACTGATAGTGGATGGCAACCTCAACCTCAATAACAATGGTAGCCAGATCATCGTAACCCCTGGCGCAAGCGTTCAGGTCTCCTCTAACGCGAATATCAATAGTCAGGCATCCATTCACAACTATGGCATTATGAACATCCAGAATAATCTAACCCTCAATGGCGCTGGCAGCCTCTTTTGGAATATCGGTCCTTCTGGCAGCCTCACGGTCGGTGGAGAGATCAGGCTTAATGCCTCGGCTAACTTCATTAACGACGGTACCAATATTCAGGCTTACTCGCTTACTCTGAATGGGAATGCGACAGTCTGCATGGCATCGGGTGCGTGCTTTTCTTTGAATAATCTGACTGCAAATGGGAGTGCGAGTGTGATTGTGGGTAATGGTCCTGCGGCTATTAGCTATACGGGCCACGCTACTCTCAATGGAGGACAACTTACAAGTACTGATGACCTCTATGTCTGTCAAGCTCCCGGGGCCACAGTGAATAACCCTTCTAACTGGGGCACTCAGAATGTGGTGACGAACTGCACGAGTGGATGTAGCGTCCTGCCCCATCAAACCCTGACGGTTTCAGGACGGGTGGAGGGTGCTTATATTCATGTGCAGTGGGTTTGTAGGAATTGCCCGGCGGAGGTGACCTACGAGGTATCGGTCCTGACTAAGCATGGGAAATCCCAACTTCTGGGGCTTACTGGGGGCAATCAGTGGATGATAGCCGTGGGGGACCTTCCTGCAACCGAGGGATACATTCAAGTGGTGGCATTAGATCAGATGGGGCGCAGCCTCCTACGGGGGATGATGCCTTATGAAGTAAGGACTACCGATAAGCTGATAGTGTATCCGACGATTGTGGAGCGGGAAGTGCAGGTGTGGTATGCGAATGGGGCCGTAGAGGTAGAACTGTATGATAGTTATGGGCGATTAGTGCGGCGTGGAGAAGGGAATAGAACATGGGATATTTCGGACTTGCCTTCGGGTGTATATGTGATGGTGGGGCGTGTGGAGGGACGTACCCTTCCTCCTGTGCGCCTGATTCGGCCATGATCAAAAAGTTTCCCCGTAGGCTGCGTTGGAGGGTCTACCGGGATTCTTTTTGGGCGGCGGGCAGCCCCTTACGAGGGCTGCCCGCCGCCCAAAACATTTCTCCATTCAGAAGGTTTTTTTGATTGCAAATGGTATCATGGTTGCCAGAATTCTATCCGGGGCCTTCGGGATTTCTTAAGGAGTGCCTTAGGGGATTTGCGACGGGTTAGTTTTTTTCCTTTGCTCCTTTTATGGCCCTTAGCAGGGATTCGCTGATTATTTGCACCGTGTCCGCTTCCATTTCAGGCCATATAGGCAAGGTTATCACCCGCTCATAGGCGGCATCCGCCACGGGAAATTTTTTCCCTTCTACCCATCTCTGGTAGGCCCGATGGCGATGTAGCGGCCGGTAATGCAGGTTGAGAGAGATGCCTTCTTCCTGCATCTGCCGAATCACCTCATCTCGTAGCTGGGCTCCCCCCCGCAAAAACACTGGATACAAATGCCAACTACATTCTGCTGGATTAGCTGGATAAAGTTCTATTTCTTCGTGTTTTCCCAGAATATTCTGGTAGAGAGCGGCCAGTTCTCGTCGTTTTTGCCATCGTTGCTCCATTAGTTCTAATTGGGCCAGGGCTAAGGCAGCACATACTTCGGGCATCTGGTAGTTGTGTCCTAAGAAGTGCACTTCGTAGTCCCAGGGTTTGGAGGGGTGGTGTACAATGCCATGTCGTCGCCATTGTCGGGCTTTTTGGGCGAGGGTTTCGTCTGAGAATAGGATGGCGCCTCCTTGGCCTGCGGCGATGGGCTTAGTGGCATGAAAGCTTAAGGTAGCTGCCGTTCCAAAGGTCCCGCATAACTGCCCCTCATAATAGGCTGGCTGGGCATGACAGGCATCTTCCAGGAGCCATAGGCCGTGTCGCTCACAGACTTCTTGGATTGGCCGCATATCCGCCGCCCTCCCGGCATAATGCACCACAATAACCCCACGAGTACGCGACGTAAGAGCAGCCTCTATCGTTTCTGCCTCTATATGCAAGGTGGAACCTACATCTACTAAAATAGGCGTGCCTCCGGCATGCCACACGGCCGCCGCACTCGCCGTAAAAGTCCACACAGGTACAATCACTTCACCCCCTGCCTCGCCTAAAAGAATCTTCAAAGCTATCTCTAAGGCAGCTGTCCCCGAACTCACAGCTACCGCCGGCCGCCCCCATTTTTCCTCCAAGGCATTTTCCAGACGCTCCACAAAAGGTCCGCCCGCCCACCACCGCCCCTCCAAAGCCTCCCATACATATTGCCGCTCCTTATCCGAAAGAGCTGGCCGATGAAAAGGAATCACTCTCTGCATACGGCCACAATGCTAACACCCCAGGTACACTAAGCGCCATTACCTTGAAGCGCCCTCGCTGCGGCACCTCTAACCCCATCCCCGGTTCAGGTATCACCTTCTCATAGTACATCCAGTCAAAAAGCCCCTCAAAAAGGGAATGGATCCACGCTGTCTCTTGCATGTTATTGAGGGGATGCGCCAGGTCGGGCAAGCCAAACTGCCCATACCCCACCGTGCGCAGCCAAAGCGGCGCCACCTGCCCCTCTAGTAGCGCCTCCCAAGAAGTTTCTACGGCTAAGGGCACCAGCCCCGTCCATAAATGAATAGGCGGACAAGTCCGAGCCACCTCTTCCAACCCCTCTGCAAACAGCCGCCTTATCCAGACAGCCGTGTGCGCCGTTGCCCCCACCGGATTCGCTACGCCTACCAAACCCTCCACCCCCGCAAGCCACCGGTACGCCTCTAAAAAGTCTCCCACGGGATCCTCTCCCAACGAAAAACTATAATACCCGTACGCCCGATGGGCCCGAAGTTTCGCCTTCTCCTCCGCACTCCAAAGGGAAACCTCTATACTCCTACTGGCGATCGCTTCCGGAAGCACACCTTCCCGCACTTCCACCCCGGCTATCGGTAAAGGCTCTGCTAAAAGCAAATACAACTCCGCTTTCTCTATGCGGGATAAGGCGGAATTTCGGACTCCCATTTTTTAGTTTCGTGATTGAGACAATAAAAACGCTCCCCAATCGCAATGCCTAAGTAGTATACTTTCCAGCGCTTCTCCAATGCCTGGGCATAGCGACGAAGCTGAGCTTGGGCTAACAAGGCTATGTCAGCATGGGACTTGCCGGGGAAGGACTGCTTACATTCCACCAGCATCCAGATGTCTCCCGAGCGCGTAAAGACCGCCAAGTCAAAGCGTCCAGCCTCTCCCACCTGATATTCCACCTGCATGGCCGAGAGCGGATACCCCCGCGCCTGCAAATCCTTAATCACCCTCAATCGGATCCGTTCTTCTGGCCGATCGGCAACATACTTCCTCCGAATAGGACACCATAAGCTTTCCCTCTCGGTCATGAGAGCCATTGGATAGAGCCCCATCGCCCATGAAGAACCATAATCAGAATGCTCTTATACCGTTTCTTGACCTGCACGGACCATCTCTCGCGCTTTCACGCTGTGAATGTTATTGGTGATTCGGAAGCGGTAATATTTGCCGAACTGCGGATTGCGCATTTTAGCCAGCCAGCGCAGCCGAGGCTCCAACCGCTCCTTGGGGACCAATAGCCGCTCCTTTGTGTAAATGGCTTCCTCTCGGGACGAGAAGACGAAATCATACTCGGGACTCATGACGATGGCTTCTTCGGGGCACACCTCCTCACAAAGGCCGCAGTATATGCATCGGAGCATGTTGATCTCAAAGATGGCGGGGTATCGTTCTTTCGGATCGTCGGTTTCGGCGGCCTGCATATGAATAGCAAAGGGCGGACACACGCGGGCACATAGCCCACAGGCCACGCATCGCTCACGCCCATTCTCTACTACCAGCACCGGCCGCCCCCGAAACTCAGGTCCCAGCTCTATGCGCTCCTCCGGATACTGCACCGTAAATTTTTTCTGGAAAAGCTTTCGCAACGTATAAGCCAGCCCACTCAAAATAGGCGGCAGGTATAACTTCTGCCAGAAAGAGAGTTTTCGCTCATCTGGTGGTGCCCCGACCACGCGTATCGCCATATCACAAAGAAACATAAAATTTCATGCCTACGTTGGGGCTGAGTCCGAGTTCGTTTATTTTGAGGGCTGGGGGAGCGGCCTAAGGGCTAATAGGTTATCTGAAAAGGCTTTCCAGCAATTCTCGGCTTAGGAAGAGGCGGATGGGTTGGCCTGTGGGGGTGTGATGGGGGTCTTGGGCTTGGTCTAATCTTTCTACGAGGTGCTGCGCTTCTTGGAGGGAGAAGGAGCGGGGTTGCTGCTTTTCTAAGATGGTGTAGAGCAGTTTTGGGAGGGTTTCGTCCCAGGCCATGGCTTCGGTGATGTCGGGGGTTTCTTGGGCTAGGCGGAAAAGCTCTTCTAAGAGGGGCTGGGCCAGAGCTGGGGGCAGCTCGGCGGGCAAAGTATGCAGGACTAGCTCGCGGCCTTCGCGCAGTTCTATTTGCAGGCCGTAGTGGGCAAGGGCATTTTGCCAGGTGGCAAAGGTGGCAAGTACCTCGGGGCCAGCAGGTAAATGTACAGGAAAGAGAAGTCCTTGAGCGGGCAGAGGCCCCTTTCGGAGAAAGACCTCATAGGATAGTCTTTGATAGGCCCGCCATACATCTATGACCCAGGCGCCATTTTCGTGGGCAGAAGTGATGAGGTAGCGCCCCGCAACTAGGAGAGCCGGAGACTCCGAAGGCCCCCCCCGCAGCCCAGAAAAGAGCATTGGCTTGGCCTTATGAGAGTTCACCCTCATGGAAGGGGCGGAATCCGATCCTGTCCGCTGAGCGAGAGGCACCTCGGAAAGAGCAATCCCCCCCGCCGGAAGCGGCATATAGCTCTGCGCTATCGCCTTCTGGACAATACTCATAAGCATTTGCCGAATCTCCACCTCATAAATGAGCCGCGCTTCGGTCTTAGAGGGAACTACATTGATGTCTATCTCATGAGGGGGAATGCGCAGAAAGAGCCAGTAGAGCGGTCTGGCTTCGCCGCGCAAAAGAGGCTTGCATATTTGCCATAGGGCTTGTTGGAGCGCTAAGTGTCGGATAAAGCGCTGATTGATGAAGAGGTAGTTTTCTCGGTTGTCGGGAGGTGTTTTTTCGGGTGAGAGGAGGTAACCATGGATGCTAAAGAGGGGGGTTTCTTCGGAGATGGGGATGAGCTCGTTGGGGTTTAGGGTGGGGTGGAGGGCGAGGATACGTTCTGGGAGGGTCTGGGCCGGAAGGTGATAGAGACGTTCTTCGTTGTGGTAATACTGATAGGCGATGTCGGGATGGGGATAGGCGACGCGTAGGAATTCTTGGAGGTTGTGTCGGTGTTCGGTGGGGGTGGAGCGGAGGGATTTTCGGCGCACGGGCAGCTGCCGAAAGAGCTGGGTTACGATGAGGGTGGTGCCGGGGTTACAGCGGGCGGGCTCCTTAAGGCGCCGTTCTCCAAAAGCCATGACGATGTGCGTGCCGATTTCATCTGTGGGGCGTCGGGTGAAAAGTTCTACATGGGCTACCGCCGCAATACTGGCCAGCGCTTCCCCCCGAAAGCCCTTGGTCTGAATCTGATACAAATCCCGCACCGACGCAATCTTGGAGGTAGCATGCCGCTCAAAGCACAGCTCCGCATCAATAGGAGACATGCCCACCCCATCATCCGTGACTTGAATGCGGGTTTTCCCGCCTTCTTCGGTCCATACGCTAATGTGTCGGGCCTCTGCGTCTATGCTATTTTCTAAAAGCTCCTTCAAAACCGACGCCGGGCGAAGGATAACCTCCCCAGCCGCAATCTGATTAATGACGTTCTCAGGCAAAATACGGATGCGCTGTTCAGCGGTGCGTATAGACATATTTTAGTCCGGAAAGGTCTGGAGGGCGGGGGCGTTTGCGGGTGGTCTCATACCGATAGAGGGCCCATCCCAGTTCCCGAAAAAAGTATAAGCCTTTTGACCAGTTGTATCCTGCTGCTGAAGGCCCCGGTACGGGGGATTCTACTTTTAGTACGGCCGACACAAAGAATTCTACTCCCACCTGAAAATCTACGATGTAGGCGCAATCCACCAGGTAGCCATAAGCCATGCCCACTTTATTGAAGATGCGGATGCGTTCGGGCAGGCGGGCTGTGTCGCTGGCTCCTAAGAGAAAATACTTGCGCACGGCATCATGGTAGATGTGGGGAGGGTAGGCCTTGGAGAGGCCTGTCTCAGAGGGATACATAGACAGATAGCGCCTGAGCAGAGCATAATCTTCGGTGCGCAGTTGGAAGCGCTGGCGCCGGGGTACCGCTATGGGGAATATGAGACTGATGAGCATTTGGTGGGCGTCTTTGAGGGAGAGGGCGTTGCCTTGGGGGTCTAAGAGGTAGGGATGCCCGGCATAAGGATGAGCCGGCAGAGAATCCACGCACCGCGGCGCCATCCGGTGAAGCTCTTTCCCTTCGGGCGAGAGGAGCCTCATTCCTTCTACACACCGGTTCTCCGCAGGGCTGCAGCTGCGTCCCAGCCGATGTCCAAAAAATACCGACTTATATCCCCGCTGTGAGAGGGTCTGTACCGCTTCCCAAGGCGGCACCAATGCATAAAAATAGTCAAAAGTCGGATTATCGCTGAAAACCAGCTGCCGAAGCACCGCTTCCTCAATACTATACAGCTCCAATGGCGCATCCCGCAAACATCCCCGATTCCCACGCTCCAACTGCATGAGACTTTTATGCGTAACGCCCAAACTACGAAGGTGATTTACTTTTTCCAGAGCTAAAACAGCCAGAGGGAGCTTGACTAAGCTCGCAGGATAAAAGTATTCATTCGTATCCAGTCGCAGCGCATAATGTTTGAGAATAGGGCGGTTTTTAGCGTCGCGATTGACCTGTGTGTAGATAATCTGGAGGTGATATTCGGCGGCCTGCTGCAAATAAGGAAGCAGCTGCGGAGCTTTCTCCTGGATAAAGCGGCGAAGCCACACTGTATCGGGGGCGCTGAGGGTATTAACCTGGGGCTTGTAGGTATCGGGGGGCACCAAACCCAAACTAAAAATACACCCCCACCAGAGTAACCTTGCGAGCTTCATATAAGAGTGCCGGAAGCGGCAATTTAATGCTTGTCAGCAAAATCAGCCCCCCCTGAGGTCGCCGAATCCAGAATGGCCAGTAAGGTTCTACCGACACTATCCATCGTCGCCGTTCCCGCGCGGCGATCTCAGGCCATGGTACCTCTCCGTAGCCGCCCAGAAGCCCACTTGCTCCATAGCCCAAGGCCAGCCCCACCGGCCACCGCTTGCGATACACACAAAGCCAGTAAGTCTGCCCATTATAATCCTTTAGAATCTGGGATAGCCCCCGCCCCAAAACCTCAGGTCGCTGCGCCGCATAGGGCGTCCAATGAAAAGAAAACTTCAGTTCTATATCCCAGCTGGTCCGCTCCAAAACCCGCTCCCGAAAAAGAAACAGCAAACTGCCTGCGGTATTGCTTGCTAAATCCCATAAGGAAGCTCCCCACTTCGGGAAAAATCCATCGGCTATTTCTATGGTGGCTTGGTAGCTCCATGCCAAAGCCGCTCCTATCCAGAGGGCTTGTCTGGAAGGGTATCCTGCGGCTTGTGCTGAAGCATATCCTATGCGGCTAAGCTGATAGGTCGTCCAGGCATGTCCCACCTTATCTACCTGTTTCCATTCGCGCCCGTCGTCAAACCAGCGCCAGCCTTTGGCGCTGCGCCAGTCGTACCAGCTTATCATAGGCGCAGCATAAACCAACCCATAAGCTGCCCCCGCCCCTACCCAAAAAAGCCGCTTGCTCCTCTTCATAGAGTCCGTTCCCTCCTCCACAGAAGGCCCTCCCAGGGACATCAGCATCGCCACAGCTTCGCTCTGAGAAGAAGCGGAGGAGGGACTTAGGGAGCTCCAGGCCTTTACTAGGCTTACTCCTATGAGAAGCCAGACTCGTTTGGGGGGGATAGGGCTCATGCGCTTGTTTTGGAATTTATGGTCCAAAGTTAGGGTTTTGCGGGGGTGTGCCTCCAAAAACCCTATTTCCACCAGCACGCAGGAATAGACTCCCCCGTCTCATCCCGGGCCCCTTCTAATATAATGTGGCGCATCGTGCCAGCCCCTTAGGCAGTTAGCATCTGACTTTGTGCTGTGCTCGACTTTGAAAGGGCAGGTTACTTGCAAATGCGGATAATACCGTATCTTTGCAGAAGTGGGTAGTGCTACAATAAAAATAAGTCCGCAGGAGGCCCGAGAGCTACTTCTGAGAGAAGGCTGGCTCCATCTCCCCTCTCAATCGGAGAGCTTTTTAGAGGAGTTCGTCCGTATCTTGGGTAGAACGCTGTATGTTACCGATGTAGTCGTGAAGGAAGGTAGCAAGGCCCTCGTTACCTCTGATCGAGAACTGGACCTTCATACAGACCACCCCTTAGCTAGGTGGATTGTGTGGTATTGTTATCGTCAAAGCGATGAGGGCGGGGAAAGTTTAATCTTGGATCCGATGCCTGCTTACTTGGGTCTTTCTGAGGAACACCGAGAAGCTCTCAAAAATATTTACCTCTTTGAACATAAGGTGTTCCCTCATGACCCTGAGAGTTGTCCTCTTGTCCGGGAAAAAGATAATGGCGAGCTCCATTTTTATTACTCTTTTTGGCTGGTGCGAGAGGAAGATAAACACCATCCTGCTCTTATAGAGTTTCGTCGTCGCTTAGCGAGTCTCGCCCCTCATCGTCTCAAGTTAGCCCCTGGCGACATATTGGCTGTTGATAATCATCGTCTTTTTCATGGGAGGACGAAAATAGGGGGCAATAAAGATCGCTTCCTCAAGAGATTCTGGATTGCAGAAATAACCTAAAAAACCATATGCCTATGACAAGAACGGTAATCACTGCAGAAAACGCTTGCGTAGCGCAGGCGCAGAGAACGGAAGAGCTTGTTCGCAGAGGAATCCATCCCTCCATTGCCGAGCTTGATTTGAGCCTGATTAAGATGAAGCTCCAAGACCCCGAGGAGGGGGAAGGATGGACACCAGAGCAGTGTGAAAGTGCAGAGTTGGAGTATAAGCGTTACCTGCATTTGTGCCTCAAGTACGGCAGAGGGGTGGTGCCGAACAAGATCATGGATAAATTCTGGCATCACCACATTTTGGACACGGAGGCCTATCACAGAGACTGTGAAGCCATCTTCGGGCATTACCTGCATCACTTTCCCTACTTTGGGATGCGAGGCGAGAAAGATGCCGAAAATCTAGAAAAGTCCTTTTACAAAACGACGGATTGGTACTTAGAGACTTTTGGGGAATCTATGGTGAGGGAGGAGCACATGAAGTGCTGGCATGACTGCCAAAGTAGGTGCTGGCATCAATGCAATACTCCACGGACCTTTGAGGAGAGCACGGATCTGGTATATGCTCCTCCTATCACCGCTGAGCGGATTACCTACTTGGTTCAAGAGAAGGGCATAGACCCCACCATCGCTGCTATAGACTTAGAAATGGTCAAGCTCAAGCTCCAAGACCCCGAAGAGGGGGCTAACTGGACTGCCAAGCAGTGCGACGTCGCCGAGGTGGAGTATAAACGTTACCTGCACCTTTGCAAGAAGTATCCAGAGGCTATTCTAGTTCCTAATGGGATAATAAATACATTCTGGCACTATCACATTTTGGATACGATAGCTTATCATGCTGATACAGAGAAAGTATTCGGCGAATACCTTCATCATTATCCCTATTTTGGCATGTTTGGGGGAGAAGATGCTCGGACCCTACAAGCCGCTTTCTTGGACACGCAAGCTCTTTATGAGCAGGAGTTTGGAGAACCTATGTTCAGAGAAGAGTTGAGCTGTTTTTCTGGGGATGTTGCCTCTAAGTGCGTCAAAGCCTGTGCAAGAGTTTCTAGGAAAAAGTAAAAATAGGACTCTACCCGTTATCTATCGTTTATTTTGGGGGCGCTAAACTGACTTATACTAAGATTTGAGGCAAAGAGTTTGTGAATGCGGGGGACGTTGTGGGGGCGGCTGCCCGCCGAAGGCGGGCCGCCGCCCCCCCGCCGGGGGGGGGGCTGCACAACGCCACCTAGGTGGCTCCTGAAAGGGTTTGAAACGGGGGGTGGGGG
>Ga0079997_117431_pt1 | contig 34264 bp, 31 predicted proteins | sample PerSpoCPS_CMetaG_FD_69200 | JGI IMG/M metagenome (GOLD analysis project Ga0079997, IMG submission 69200) | Archaeal communities from Yellowstone National Park, Wyoming, USA - Perpetual Spouter C (PS_C) MetaG (SPADES assembly) (version 2) | ecosystem: Environmental > Aquatic > Thermal springs >... | reverse complement strand
CCCTCTCCTCCGTCCGCCGCTGCGCCTCGGCCAACTCCGCCACCGCCACCTCCAACCGCGTCACCCGCTCCTCCACATGCCCCACCGCGCTCGCCAGCTTCCCCACCTGCTCCTCCGTCCGTCGCTGCGCCTCGGCCAACTCCGCCACCGCCACCTCCAACCGCGTCACCCGCTCCTCCAAATGCCCCACCGCGCTCGCCAGCTTCCCCACCTGCTCCTCCGTCCGTCGCTGCGCCTCGGCCAACTCCGCCACCGCCACCTCCAACCGCGTCACCCGCTCCTCCAAATGCCCCACCGCGCTCGCCAGCTTCCCCACCTGCTCCTCCGTCCGCCGCTGCGCCTCAGCCAAATCCTGGACGATGGCCGGAAGTTTCAAAAGGTCTTCCGTCAAGATCAAACGGCGCAATTCGGCCTGCCACTCCGGGTGCTCAGCCAGGAGGCGAACCAGATCCGAAAAATCGCTGACAGTGAATGCCATGGCTCTTCCTTCCCTTGTGGTCTCTTAAAGTGTAGCATGCTTATCCTACAAAAGCGAGAGCCGTCTCTGGCGCGCGCTTCGCAAATGGCCCCCCTCACGCTCGCGCGCGGGCAAATCGGTCCAGCCGCGCGATAGCTTCTTGGAGCACGTCGAGCGAGGTCGCATAAGAGATGCGCACATACCCCTCTGCCCCAAAGGCGGCCCCGGCTGTGAGCGCAATCTGACACTCTTCGAGAAGGCGCGCTTCCAGCTCCTCCGATGTTCGAAGACCACGGGCGCGCATCATCTCGCGCACGTCAGGAAAGACATAAAAAGCCCCCTCGGGCACTGCGCATCGAATACCCGGAAGAGCATTAAGCGCCTCCAGCAGGAAATCACGCCGCCGCTGATACTCCCGAAGCATGGTGACGACCGATTCCTGAGGACCAGTGAGCGCTTCTAAAGCTGCCTTCTGGGCGATGGAGGTCGGATTCGACGTAGAATGGCTCTGGACCTTGATCATCTCTCGGATCCAAGCGTGCGGGCCGACGGCATACCCAATGCGCCATCCCGTCATCGCATAGGTTTTGGAGAATGATCCGACGATGAGCACGCGCTCGCGCATCGCCTCAGGGAGGGAGGCGGCCGAAAACGGGATGTGCGGGGGATAGACGAACTCGCGATAGCATTCGTCGGAGAGGACATAGACCCCGCGCGCGACAGCCATCTCCACGATCCGTCGAAACTCCTCAGGTGGAATCACGCGCCCTGTGGGATTGCACGGCGAATTGAGGATGAGGAGTTTCGTCCTCGGCGTCACGGCCTCGCCGACCATCTCCGCTGTGAGCCGGAACTCGTTCACCTCCGTCGGAAGGAAACGGCTTCGCCCTCCCGCGAAGGTGACGACCTGCGGGAACGTCACCCAATACGGTGCGGGGATCAGAACCTCATCCCCAGGTTCGATGAGCGTCACAATAGCGTTGAAGATCGCCTGCTTCCCTCCGGCCGTCACAATGACATGCTCCGGTGCATAGGTCGAGCCGAAGTGCTCGTTCAAAAACCGGGCGATGGCCGCTCGCAGCTCAGCGATTCCCGCAGCCGGAGTATACCGGGTGAAATTCTCCGCCAAGGCGCGGCGCGCAGCTTCTTTGATGTGCTCGGGAGTCGGGAAATCCGGCTCCCCCGCGCCAAGATCGAGGACGCGCACTCCGGTCGCGCGCAATCGCTCTGCCGCTTGCAAAACGGCCATCGTGGATGACACCTGCATGAGACGTACACGCTCAGCAGCCGGGAAATCTCGGTCGCTCTGCATCCGTTCCATTGTGATCGCCTCCTCCTCTTCTACCTCCGAGATCTCACCTCTCGCGGAGCTTCTCGGAGAACTTCTCCCTCATCTTCCGCTCGACGATGGGGGGGACAAGACCCGTGACGTCTCCCCCGAGCGCACAGACCTCCTTCACCAGGCGCGAGCTGAGGTAGGTATGTGGCTCGGCAGGCATCATGAAGATCGTCTCGATCGCGGGATCGAGCCGCCGATTCATGAGGGCCATTTGAAACTCGTACTCGTAATCGGAAACCGCGCGGATCCCCCGGATGATGACCTGCGCCTTGACTTTCCGCGCATATTCGACGAGCAATCCCTCGAAGGTATCTACGCGGACATGGGAGGAGCGCACGGCCTCACGAATCATCTCCACTCGCTCCTGGACGGTGAAAAGCGGTGCCTTCGCCGGATTGATGAGCACGGCGACGATCACCTCATCGAAGAGCCGGGCTGCCCTCTCGATGAGGTCGAGATGGCCATTGGTGATGGGATCGAATGATCCCGGATAAATTGCTCGACGCATGTCCCCCCTCCTCAGAGATGGCCCGCCCCGGACCGGTCCTCCTCCCCCGCATCGGTCGAGCGGGTCCCCCGCTTTGAGTCCCTCTCACCCCCGACCACAGGATCGCTCCGAATCAACATCGTTGTTGCGGAACGGCTAATTTTAGGCTACCCTATTGTTCGGATTCAAACCAAAGACGCGGTGCGATGAGCCGATGATCGAAGAGTTTCGCCAACAGTACGAGGAGCTGAGATCGCGCGCGCTCGAACTCAGGAGGTTTCTTTGACATCGAGTCGAAGCGGGCGGAGTTGGCTCGACTCGAAGAGACACTGGCCCGGCCGGAATTCTGGAATGATCCCACCCGCGCCGGTCAGATATTGCGCGCTCGGCATCGCCTGGAGGCCGAGATTGAGGCCATCGAGCGTATCGAGCGCGAACTGGAAGAGATCGAGATCCTGGTGGATCTCGCCCGAGAGGATGACACATTTCTCCCGGAGCTCCGCGAGCGCGTATCTCGGCTGGCGACCGAGCTCGAAGAGCGGGAGCTACAGGCCCTCCTCTCCGGAGAGCATGACGCCGGCAATGCGATCGTCACGATCACGGCAGGCGCCGGGGGGACCGATGCCCAGGACTGGGCGGAGATGCTCCTGCGCCTCTATCTTCGCTGGGCGGAGAAACACGGCTATAAGACCGAACTTCTCGATCTGCAACCGGGTCAAGAGGCGGGGATCAAATCGGCGACCTTTCGCGTCGAAGGCGACTACGCCTATGGGTATCTGAGCGCCGAGTCCGGCGTGCATCGGCTGGTGCGCCTCTCTCCCTTCAACATCGCTCACAGTCGCGAGACGAGCTTCGCGTCGGTCTCCGTCTATCCGGATCTGGATGAAGACATCGTCGTCGAAATTGACGAGAAGGACCTGCGCATTGAGACGTTTCGCTCTTCGGGCGCAGGCGGACAACACGTCAACAAGACGGAATCGGCGGTGCGCATCACGCATCTGCCGACGGGGATCGTCGTCTCCTGCCAGAATCAACGCTCGCAGCATCAAAATCGCGAGATGGCGATGCGAATTCTGCGGGCCAAGCTCTATGAGCACGAACGGCAGAAGCGCCTGGCCGAACGGCAACAATTCGAGCAGAACAAGCGCGAGATCAGCTTCGGCTCGCAAATTCGCAGCTATGTCCTGCACCCCTACAAGCTCGTGAAAGACCTGCGCACGCGATACGAGACGAGCGATGTAGATGCCGTCCTGGACGGCGAGATTGATGAGTTCATTCGCCACTACCTGATCGCGAAGCGACGGGGCGCCATCGAACCGGCTTCGACGAAAGCGGAGTGACAAGCGCAGCTATGGTCGCCTCTCCTCCTCCGGTGAAGAGATCCTCACGCTCGCGCGCAGATGAGGCGTTGGGCCTTCTCCTGCTGGCCGGCGGAATGATCCTGCTGCTCAGCCTGCTCTCCTATCACCCCGATGATCCGTCCTGGAATGTGCTCACCTCGCGCTCGAGCGTTCACAATAAGATCGGACGCGTCGGGGCCTACGTGGCCGACTTCTGCTTCCAGGTGTGCGGACTCGCTTCCTTCGCCCTTCCCCTCATCTTCTTCGTCGGAGCGTGGTCGAAACTTCGTGCGCGTCCCCTCCGGGCACCTCTGGCGAAGGGACTCGGGTGGATGGGCGTGCTGCTGGCGGGGGCGGGATTGCTGAGCGTGCTCTTTCCCGAAGAGTACATCCTCTGGCCGACGGTTCGTCCCGGAGGACTGCTCGGAGTGCTGCTGGCGGCGCAACTCATGACGGTCTTGAACGCGGTCGGAGCGGCTCTGGTGCTCGGTGTCATCCTGCTGCTGGCGCTCATGGCCGTCGGGAATTTCTCCGTGATCGCATTTGGAGAAGCCCTGGGTCGAACGGTGCACAGCGCGTTCGCCCGCTTTCGAAAGTCTGAAAGGCGGGAGCCCGCGAGTGCTTCGGCGCCCCCGACGGTGACGTGGGATGCACGGACGCTCACGCCGTCGGCTCCCCCTTCGACGGTGTCTCAACCTGCGCGGAGGCCAGAGAAACCCATCTCCGGCGAGGAAGCGGTGCGAGCTCCGGAGTCGCTCGCAGAGAGTGAGATGGAGGCGATACCTGAGGCCCACAGCCCAGTCCCCCCCGTGCCCGTAGATGTCGAAGAGCTGATCGAACGTCGCCGCCCCTCTCCGGCTTCGATCCCAACCGGGCGGCATCCGATGGGTGAAGCGGCGCGTCCCGCGCCGGCGGATCCGGTCGCCGAAATGCTCTCGACAGCCTCGGTCCGAAGCGTCAAACCCGTCGAGAAGGCGAGCCCCACCGAGCGCTCCGGGCGCGCCGATTCGGGGGGACGATTCTCCCTCCCCTCGACAGAGATCCTCATCGAGCCTCCTCCCCCGCACGAGCAGGCCCATGAAGAGTTGATGCAACGAGCCGTCCTGCTGGCCGAGAAGTTCAAAGAATTCGGCATCACGGGACATGTGCATCAAATCAGCCCGGGCCCCGTCGTGACGACGTTCGAATTCAAGCCGGATCCGGGGATCAAATACAGCCGTATCGTCAGCTTGGTCGAGGATCTCTGTCTCGCCCTCGAAGCCGAATCCATCCGGATCGATCGCATCCCGGGCAAGTCCACGATTGGGATCGAGGTCCCCAACAAACACCGCGAACTGATCCGCCTGCGGGAGATCATCGAGTCGAAGAAGTTTCAGGAGTCCCGCTCGCGACTGACGATCGCCTTGGGCAAGACGATTGACGGTGGGGTGTACATCAGCGACCTGGCGAAGATGCCGCATCTGCTGATCGCCGGGGCAACAGGCTCGGGCAAATCCATGACGGTCAATTGCATTCTCGCCTCGATCCTGTTCAAAGCGACGCCGGACGAGGTGCGATTCATCCTCATCGATCCGAAGCGCCTGGAGCTGGGACTCTACGATGGCATCCCCCACCTGTTAGCGCCGATCGTCACGGACCCCCAGCGCGCTGCATATGCTTTGAAATGGGCCGTCGCGGAGATGGAAAACCGCTATAAGCTGCTGGCGAGCTTCGGCGTGCGCAATATCGAGCAGTTCAATCGCGAGATTCGAGACCTCTCCGATCGCCGTCCGACTCGGGGGGGAGAAGAGCCTCCTCGTCTGCTGCCCTACATCGTCATCATCATTGATGAACTGGCTGACCTGATGATGGTCGCCTCCAGCGACGTCGAGACGGCGATCACACGCCTGGCCCAGATGGCGCGCGCCGTTGGCTTGCACTTGGTCCTGACGACGCAGCGCCCTTCGGTGGACGTCATCACGGGACTCATCAAGGCGAACTTCCCCTGCCGCATCGCGTGCCGCGTCTCCTCCAAGGTGGATTCTCGTACGATCCTCGACACGAACGGGGCCGAAGCGCTCCTGGGACGCGGCGACATGCTCTTTCTCCCGCCGGGCTCCTCGCGCCTGGTGCGCATCCATGGCGCTTTCCTCGAAGAAGCGGAGATCAAGCGCCTGGTTGAGTTCCTCAAAGCTCAGGGCTCGCCGCACTATGACGAGCGTGTGCTCATGTCGGACAAAGAATATGCCGCTGCGCTCGGAGGCGGAGAAAAGCGCGATGAGTTGTACGAGGAAGCGCTCAAGATCGTCGTGGAGATGGGGCGCGCCTCTACCTCGGTCCTTCAACGTCGCTTGCGCATCGGATACGGACGCGCGGCCTCGATCATCGATATGATGGAGCGCGAGGGATATGTCGAGCCCGCCGATGGACCGCGCCCGCGCGCCATTACGCGGAAGGCCCTTGAATTCCGCGAACGCCTGCGACAGATGGAAGCGTAGAAAACGTCCCCTCCGCTTGGTATAATCTCCTAGTGCTGCGGGCTGCCCGGACAGGCTGTGAGAAAGAGAGCTCTTGGCCTCATGGATTTTTTTTCATCGCGATGGGAGGGAGGCGCGAACGAGGCCTCCCGATCTCATCGGGATTCTTCCTGAGGAGGTCCTTCTATGAGCCCTCATATCCTCACCGAATGGATCGAGGAGGTTGCGCGAGTGACGCAGCCGGACCGCATCGTCTGGTATAACGGCTCGGAGAGCGAGTATCACGAGCTGATCGAGCAGATGCTCCGCGATGGGACGCTCCTTCGCCTCAACGAGCGGAAGTACCCCAATTGCTACCTGCACCGCAGTCACCCGAGCGATGTCGCTCGGACGGAACACCTGACGTTCATTTGTACGCCGAAGCCGGAAGATGCCGGTCCCACGAACAACTGGATGTCTCCCGACGAAGCGCGCGAGCGTGTGGGCGTGCTCTTTCGGGGCTGCATGAGGGGACGGACCATGTACGTCATCCCCTATCTGATGGGTCCGCCCTCTTCCCCCTTCAGCGAGGTCGGTGTCGAAGTGACCGATAGCCCGTACGTCGTGGCGAACATGCACATCATGACGCGCACAGGAGCGATCGCCCTCGAACATCTGAACACGTCGGGCCGCTTCGTCCGCGGCTTGCATTCGCTCGGCGATTTGAGCCCGGAACGCCGATACATTTGCCATTTCCCGGAGGAACGCGCGATCTGGAGCATCGGCTCGGGATACGGCGGCAATGCGTTGCTCGGGAAGAAGTGCCACTCCCTTCGCATTGCGAGCGTTGAAGCCCGGGATGAAGGATGGCTGGCCGAACACATGCTCATCATCGGAGTCGAAGACCCGAACGGGAACGTCACGTATCTGGCCGGTGCGTTCCCGAGCGCCTGCGGGAAGACGAACCTCGCCATGCTCGTCCCTCCTGCGGCCCTCGATCGCTACAAGGTCTGGACGGTCGGGGATGACATCGCCTGGCTGCGTTTCGGTCCGGACGGTCGTCTCTGGGCGGTGAATCCGGAGACGGGATTCTTCGGCGTCGCTCCGGGCACGAGCATGAAGACAAACCCCAATGCGATGATCGCGCTCTCGCGAAATTCCATCTTCACGAACGTCGCGCTGACGCTGGAGGGAACTCCTTGGTGGGAGGGGATGAGCGATCCGCCGGAATACGCCTATGACTGGCAAGGGCGGCCTTGGACGCCGGCGAGTGGCCGACCGGCCGCTCATCCCAACGCGCGATATACGGCGCCGGCACGCCAATGCCCGACGCTCTCTCCGCACTGGGAGGATCCCCAGGGCGTGCCCATCTCTGCGATCCTCTTCGGAGGACGGCGCGCGCGCGTTGCGCCGCTCGTCTATGAGGCCTTCGACTGGCAGCACGGAGTCTTCGTCGGCGCGAGCCTGGCCTCGGAGACGACGGCGGCGGCTGTGGGAGAGATCGGCGTCGTGCGGCGCGATCCGATGGCGATGCTTCCCTTCTGCGGCTATAACATGGCCGATTACTTCCGCCACTGGCTCCACATGGGCACGCGAAGCCCGAAGATGCCGAAGATCTTCCACGTCAACTGGTTCCGTACGGACCCTAGCGGCCGCTTCCTCTGGCCAGGCTTCGGTGAGAATCTTCGCGTCCTCAAGTGGATCATCGAACGCGTGAACGGACAGGGTGAGGCCGAAGAGACCCCCATCGGATACGTGCCTACGCCTGAAGCGCTCGATCTGGAGGGACTCGCTCTCTCAAAAGAGACTCTGCGGGAGCTTCTGCGCGTAGACCCGGAGGACTGGCGCCAGGAGGCTGAAGCTATCGCCGAACTCTTCCGCCGGTTTGGGGATCGCCTCCCCGAAGAGCTCTGGTACGAGCACCGTCAGCTCGTGCGCCGCTTGAGCTGAGCCGGCTCTCCGGCACACCGACAGAGAACGAAGGCGTCTCGGGCGCACGGCCTTCGCCGCCCCCGCATGCTCCCGCCGCGGAGGGAACGAGGGCGCCCCGTCATTCCCTCCGCTCCGGGCTGATGGAGATCTCGCTCACCTCTTTCTCGAACGTCGGCCCCTCGACGAAGAGATAATAAGCCAGCCCCACCAGGACGAGGACGACCAGAATCGCGATCACTGCAATGTACCACGGCAAGCCATAGGGTATCAGCAGGAGGAATGGCCCGATGATCACCACTCCCAATCCCGTCACAATGGAAGCGCGCACAATCGGCGTCTCCTCGGCAGGCGTTCGCAGCCGCTCTCCGATCAACGCTCCGGCAACCGTCACGATGACGCCCCCGGCGATCGTGACCAGGAAAGACATCCACGCACCACTGCGCGCGAAGGAGACGAGGAAAATGGTCTCCGGCGCTCCGGCCATCACCGCCAATGAGGTCACGAGCATCGCTCCCAGCGCAGCAATGACCGGTTCTCCCAAGATGACGCGCTCTTGCATGAACCCGAGGATCAAACCTCCGACGAAGAAACTCCCGAGCGTGATGGCCAGAAACAGCGGGTTTCCAAACCGAAGCGTGGCCATCAGGGGTTCCGATTCCGATTCGGCAATGCGCTGCGCGTAGAACGTCGTCAGGGCACCGATGACGATGTGCATTCCCACGATGACGGCCAGGCTGATGAGAACTCTCTTAGCCCCTCCTCTCATCGCTGCTTCTCCTTCAGAGATCTCACCATCGCGAATCCGGCGAGATCATAAATCTCACGCGCGTTCCCCGTCAACCGTCGCCCCCTCCTCAGGCCAGCTGATGCATCGAGGCGAGGAATTCCGCATTGGAGCGAGTCGCGCTCAACTTCTCCAGGAGCAGCTCCATCGCTTCGACGGGCGAGAGCTGACTGAGAACGCGCCTCAGGACGAAGATGCGGTGGAGATCTTCGGGGGGGATGAGCAACTCCTCCTTCCGCGTGCCCGAGCGCACGATGTCAATGGCGGGGAAGACGCGCTTATCCACGAGGCGACGATCGAGGTGAATCTCCATGTTGCCGGTCCCCTTGAACTCCTCGAAGATGACATCGTCCATGCGCGAGCCCGTGTCAATGAGGGCAGTGGCGATGATGGTGAGCGATCCTCCCTCCTCGACATTGCGCGCGGCGCCGAAGAAACGCTTGGGGCGTTGCAGAGCGTTGGCGTCAATGCCTCCGGAGAGGACCCGTCCCGATGAGGGAATCGTCGCGTTGTACGCGCGGGCGAGCCGCGTGATCGAATCCAGGAGAATGACGACATCGCGCCCATGCTCGACCAACCGCTTCGCCTTCTCGATGACCATCTCGGCGACCTGGATATGGCGCGTGGCCGGCTCGTCGAACGTCGAGCTGATGACTTCCCCATGAACCGATCGCATCATATCGGTCACCTCTTCCGGCCGCTCGTCAATCAAGAGAACGATCAGGATGACTTCCGGATGATTGCGCGTGATCGAATTGGCGATGTTCTGCAGAAGCATCGTCTTGCCCGCACGCGGAGGGGAGACGATCAACCCGCGCTGCCCTTTCCCTATCGGCGTCAGCAGATCCAGGACGCGCGCCGAGAGATTCCCTGGCCCCACCTCCATTCGAAGGCGCTCACACGGATAGAGCGGCGTGAGGTGCTCGAAAGGGACCTTTTCCCGATGCTGCTCCGGCGGCTCGTAGTTGATCGCCTCCACCTTGAGGAGCGCGAAATATCGCTCCCCATTTCTCGGTGGGCGCACCTGCCCGGAGACGACATCGCCCGTGCGAAGATGAAACCGTCGAATCTGCGAGGGGGAGACGTACACGTCCTCAGGGCTCGGCAGATAATTGTATTCGGGCGAGCGCAAGAATCCGAATCCTTCAGGGAGACACTCGAGCACCCCCTCGACAAAGAGGAAGCCGTTGCGCTCCGCCTGCGCGCGCAAGATCTTGACGATCAGGTCCGGCTTGCGCAAGGTCACCGCCTCCGCAATACCCAGATCGTGAGCAATTCGGACGAGCCGCGAGATGCTCAGCTCTCGCAATTGGCTCATGTCCAGCGCCATAGTCCACTCCTCCATATGTGTCTGCGTGAGGACGCCCTCTCCCGTCGGAGACGACCGTTCCCTAGCGAGGAGACGAAGCGGCTAAGACGGCTTCAATCTCCCGCCAGAGCTGTTCGCGTCCGAGGCCCGTTCGAGCCGAATACGGGATGATCCTCACCATCGGGAAGGCGTGGGCGGCTCTCTCGACCGATCGTCGAACCTCGCTCGCCGAGAGCTTATCCGCCTTGGTCAACACGACAATGTACGGCCGATGGTGGAACTCCAACCACTCGCGCATCTGACGATCCAATGCCGTAGGCTCGTGACGGGCATCCACGATCAGAAGCGACAGCCGAATCTGCGGGCGATTCGCCAAATACCCCTCGATCAACGTGCGCCATGCCCGACGCACGAACTGAGGGACGTCGGCATAGCCGTATCCCGGCAGATCCACAAAGTAGAAGCGCTCGTTGATGGCATAGAAGTACACGCCGCGCGTCCGCCCCGGTGTGGAGCTGGTTCGCGCCAGATTCCGCATCCGCAACAGGCTGTTGATCACGCTCGACTTCCCTACGTTCGAGCGTCCGAGGAAGACGATCTCCGGCTTCTCATCTCGTGGGAGATCCTCGAGCCGATAGACACTCGCGTGGAGTCGCGCAGACGTGATCTTCATAGCGTGCCCCGGCCGGGTCCCCACACAGGGTGCCCCTCGCGCCCACCACCCCGGGCGAGGGCGATGCCGAGCCTACGTCACCATCGGATCCGGGTTCCCCCGCGATCGCGTGGGGTGCCCGGCGAGATCAGTCCCTGAAGGCGGTGATGAGAGTCGAATGGAACGATCCGCTGCCCAAGCCCGTTTCACCGCCGCCCTCGAAGACGGCCGCCCACGGAGCAGCCGGATCCCTGACGCGCCGGTGGTTGTGTCGCGAAGAGGAACAGGCGGATCATGGATCACTTCTTTCGACGCCTCAGCGAACCCAGACATAGGGGAATTCGCGGAGTCCGGCCGATGCCGCGCACCGACCCCCACGCGGGGCGCCCGATCACCCCGCCTTCTTCTCCAGAAGGGGGAACATGACGCATCGCTTCTCGACCATCTCGCGCGTGACGACGAACTCCTTGATCTTCTTCTGCACCGGCAAAATGTACATGGCATCCAGCATCAGCTCTTCCAAGATCATGCGCAGGCCGCGAGCCCCGACCTTGCGCCGAAAGGCCTCGCGCGCGATGGCATGCAATGCCTCCTCGGTGAAGCGCAGCTTCACGTTATCGAACTCGAACTGCTTCTGATACTGCTTGATGATGGCGTTCTTGGGCTTGGTGAGGATCTCCACAAGCGCCGCTTCGTTCAATTCATGGAGCGTCGCGACCACAGGAAGCCGTCCGACAAACTCCGGGATGAGACCGAATTTGATCAAGTCCTCCGGCTGCACCTGCGAGAGGATGTTATTCCGCCGCTCGGCTGCCGTTCGAATCTCCGCCCGAAATCCTACGGAGCGATTCCCCAACCGCCGCTCGATGATCTTCTCCAATCCGACGAAGGTTCCTCCGCAGATGAAGAGGATGTGCGTCGTATCCACGGGGATGAATTCTTGGTGGGGATGTTTACGCCCCCCATAGGGAGGGACGTTCGCGATCGTGCCCTCGAGGATCTTCAGGAGGGCTTGCTGCACCCCTTCGCCCGAGACATCGCGGGTGATCGAGGGATTCTCATCCTTCTTGGCGATCTTATCCACCTCGTCAATGTAGACAATACCGCACTGCGCTCGCTCGACATCGCCATTGGCGGCTTGGATCAGGCGCAGGAGAATATTCTCCACATCCTCCCCCACATAGCCCGCCTCCGTCAGCGTCGTGGCATCCACGATCGCGAACGGGACATCGAGCATCTTCGCGAGCGTCTGCGCGAGCAAGGTCTTTCCCGTTCCCGTCGGTCCGATGAGAAGAATGTTGCTCTTTTGAATCTCCACGTCGCTCGGCGTCTGGTTCATCAGGACGCGCTTGTAGTGCTGATAGACAGCGACGGCAAGCTTCTTCTTCGCCTCCTCCTGGCCGATGACATATTGATCGAGGAACTCCTTGATCTCCGGGGGCTTGGGAAGCCGGGGGCGAGGGGGCGGCTCGACAGCCGCGTCCTCGGACATGAGAGCCGTGCAGATCTCGACACACTCATTGCAGATGTTGGCGCTCGGTCCGGCGATCAGCTTCTTCACTTCATGTTGGAGTCGTCCGCAGAAGGAACATTTCGGCTCCTCCTCCGTCTTTCGCACCATGAGCTCCCTCCCTCTGATCAGGAATGGTGTCGGGCCCGCGCTGGCTCCACCGTTTCCCTCCCCACCCGATGTGACTCGCTTCCCGGTTCCCCCTCGCAAGGCCCTCTCGTCAGGATTCTCCGCGATGGGTGATGACGTGATCAATGATGCCGTAGCTGACGGCCTGCTCCGCCGTCATGATGAGGTCGCGCTCCACATCCCGTTCGATGACCTCCAACGGCTGGCCCGTATGCCGCGCCAGGATCGAGGAGATCAAACGCCGCATGCGCAGAATCTCTTCGGCCGCAATCTTAATATCGGTCGCCTGTCCGGAGATCCCCCCCGCATGCGGTTGATGGATGAGGATGCGAGAATTCGGAAGCGCGAACCGCTTCCCCTTTGCGCCTCCGGCCAGGAGCACCGCCGCCATCGATGCCGCCTGCCCGACGCAAATCGTTTGCACATCGGGACGGATGAACTGCATCGTATCGTAGATGGCCAATCCCGCTGTGATCGATCCTCCCGGACTGTTGATGTACAGCGAGATATCGCGATCCGGGTCCTCCGCTTCCAGAAAAAGCAATTGCGCGATCACCAGGTTCGCCACCGTATCGTCAATGGGCGTGCCAATGAAGATAATGTTGTCCTTGAGCAAGCGCGAGAAGATGTCGTAGGCGCGTTCCCCCCGACTCGTCTGTTCGACGACCATGGGGATCAACGCATTATAGGCCACGTCTCTCATACCGCTCATCTCACTGATCCTCTCCCTGCGGGGGAGCCTCCTCGGTCTCCACCACCGCAGTCGCCACGATGATCTCTAACGCTTTTCGCCTCCGGATCTCGCTTCTGATGGTATCGAGGCCCCCCTCCTTTGTCAAGCGGCTCTTCAGCTCCGAGGGAGCCATCCGCCACTGAGCCGCTCGTCGAGTGATCTCCGCATCGAGCTCCGCCTCGCTCACCTCGACTCCCTCCTGTTCGGCGATCCGATCCAAGAGAATCATGGCCCGCACATCACGGGCCGCTTCTTCGATCCGGCGGCGCGCGATCTGCTCCCACTCGCCGGAGGCCAACTCGTCTCCCGCGCGCGCCAGAGATCGCGCCAGCCGCTGCAGGCGCTCGCGCGCCACCCGCTCGACCACCGTCGGCGGAGCTTCGAACCGATGTTCGCGCAGGAGCTGATCCAGGAGCTGTTCGCGCACCTCCGCCTCCGCCTCTTCCGCATGCCGCCGTTCTAACTCCTGCCGAATCAACGCGCGCAGCTCCTCCAACGTCTCCGCCCGCTGGCTCACCGTCTGAGCGAACTCATCGTCGAGCTCGGGGATCTCCTTGCGCCGCACCTCAAGAGCGGAGACGGCGTAGCGAATCGTCCGCCCCGAATCTCCCGGCAGGGAAAAGCTCTTCTCCTCGCCCGAGGAGAGGCCGACGATCTCCCGCGCAAAGGGATCCTCGCTCACCGCCTCGGGCGTCAGCTCTACGGTCATCTCCTGCCGCTCGAGCACGCGGCGCACGACCTTTCCCTCCGCCTCCACCTCATCAGCAGTGACCCGCAGCGTGACGATATCGCCGATCTCGCTCGGTCGTCCCTCGACGGGGACTAACACGGCATGTGCCTCTCGAAGTCGTTCCAGGAACTCGTGGATCTCCAATTCGGTCACCGGACGCACGCGCTTGACGGCGCGCCGCCCCCGATATCCGCGCACCTCGATCTCGGGGAAGATCTCGATGATGGCCCGCATCCGAAGCGGCTCCGTCTCCGAGACGGTGATCTCGGAGACCTCGGGCTCCGCCGCCACTCGCCACCGACGCGCCGATACCACCCGCTCCAACACCCGAGGGATCAGCCGACGATTCAACTCTTCCCGAGCTTCTCGTTTGAAGCGCTGCTTCGCCACCGAAAGTGGCACGCGCCCGGGCCGGAATCCGGGAACCGTCATCCGTCGTGCCAGATCGCTGTAGACCTTCTCCAACTCCACGCGGACGTCCTCCACAGGCAGCTCGATGAATAGCTCCTTCCGGCACTCGGAGAGATCTCGGACTTCGACTTTCGGCGTCATTCGGAAACTCTCTCGTCTCCACTTCGGCGCGGTATCATGGGATCACTCAGGAGGGCGACGCCTGTCGCATGGGCGAACCGATCGCCCAGATGATCACAAGGACGACACGACATGGTGCGAAAGGGGGGACTCGAACCCCCACGGCACGAGGCCACCAGATCCTAAGTCTGGCGCGTCTTCCAGTTCCGCCACTTTCGCAGACGATGGAATCGTGGTGAGCCGTGGAGGACTTGAACCTCCAACCCGCGGATTAAGAGTCCGCTGCTCTACCAGTTGAGCTAACGGCCCACCGCTATCAAAGATCCGGAGATAATGTAGACCGGCAGAGACGCGGATGTCAAGATATGCGCCTTAAGCCGCGCGCTCGATGCGCCGCACCACCAAGTCTTCCCCAAGATGATAGACATAGCCAGCGCCCTGCCCCGGCAATTCGAACAACACCTCTTCAAAGAGGCGCTCCAGAATAGCCCGCAGTCCGCGCGCCCCAATCTTCTTGTCCAACGCTTCGCGCGCGATGCGTCGGAGCGCCTGCTCGGAGACCGTCAGGCGCGCTCCTTCCATCTCGAAGTACCGGCTGAACTGCTTGATGAGCGAATTGCGCGGCTTCACGAGAATGTCCACCAGCGCATCCTCATCCAACGGATCCAGGGTCACGATGATCGGCAGCCGGCCGATCAATTCCGGGATGAGCCCGTATTTCAGCAGATCCTCTGTGAGCACCTCCAGACGCTGATCCTGCCCCGGAGGACGACCGGTGAAACCGATCCCCCCTTTCTTCGAGATGCGATCCTGGATGATCTTGTCCAAACCCTCGAAGGCGCCTCCGCAGATGAAGAGGATGTGCGTCGTATCAATCTGCTCCTGATTCGCCTGCGGATGCTTGCGTCCTCCCAGCGGGGGCAGCGTCGCCATCGTCCCTTCGATGATCTTCAAGAGCGCCTGTTGCACGCCCTCGCCCGAGACATCGCGCGTGATTGACGGGCTCTCGCTCTTGCGCGCGATCTTATCAATCTCATCAATGTAGACGATGCCGCGCTCGGCAGCCTTGATATCCCCATCGGCAGCCACCACCAACCGGGTGAGGACGTTCTCCACATCCTCGCCCACATATCCGGCCTCCGTCAGCGTCGTCGCATCGGCGATGGCGAAGGGGACTTTGAGGAATTTCGCCAGCGTGCGCGCGATGAGCGTCTTCCCCGTCCCCGTCGGGCCAATCATGAGGATGTTGCTCTTCTCCAGCTCCACGTCCGTCTGTCCCTGGTCGAGCGCCTGCAGGCGGCGATAGTGCTGATAGACCGAGAGCGCGACGCGACGTTTCGCATGCTCCTGCCCGATGACGTACTGATCGAGAAACGCCTTGATCTCCGCCGGACGGGGCAAGGTCCAAGACTCCGACTCCGCTCGCGAGCGTTGTCGCGCGATGACCGAATCCGCCGCCGCGTTCAAGGCGCGAATGCAGCGCACGCAAATAGCCGCATCCGGGCCGATGCTCACAAATGTCGTCTCCGCGCGACCGCACAAGAAACAGTACTGAATACGTCGAGCCATGCTCTCACGACCTCGAAGGCTGCAATGTAGAGGAAACCTCCGTCTTCGTCAAGCCTGCCGACGCGCTCTCGCGGCTCGCAGCGACCCGCCGATCAACACCAAGGCCGTCACCGCGAAGACGAGCGCGGCAAGTCCTCCCCGGATCGCCGACGCGACGTCAGGCTTGGGCAAGGAGATTCCCCCTATGAAGAGGAAGGCGAGCACAATGGAGGCGATCGATTCGCCGGCGATCAACCCAGACGCCAGCAACGTCCCAATGTTTTCGACTCGCTCTCGCTCTCCCTCGGGGAGAGCCCGTCGGCGCAGCCATCCGTCGAGAATGGCCCGAAAGATGCCCCCGACGAAGATCGCGGCTGTCGAGGAGAAGGGCAGATACATGCCCACAGCAATGAGCATCACCGAGGGCACACGAAGCAGGATCAAGGCCACCGCGAGAAAGGCCCCCGTGAGCACAAGAGGCCACGCCATCTGCCCGGCCATGATCCCCTGCGACATCATCGCCATCAACCCGGCCTGCGGCGCGGGCAGGGCCTCCGAACCAATAGTGTACGTCTTATGCAAAACGACCAGCGGGACCGTGAGCACAAGCGCTGAAATCCATACGCCGATCATCTCCCCGAGCTGCATGCGCCACGGTGTGCCTCCCAGAAGCTGCCCCACCTTCAGGTCCTGCATCATGTCGCCCGCAATGCCCATCGCGCAGCAGATCACGGCGGCGACGCCGAGCACAGCGAGAACTCCCCGCTCTCCGCTGACCCCAATGCCGAGCAGGACCATCCCGGCTAGGATCAACGTCGAGAGCGTCAATCCCGAGATGGGGTTATTCGAACTTCCGATCATCCCCACGAGATACCCGGCAACGGCGGCAAAGAGAAGTCCCGCGACAAGCATCACGAGTGTTGTGAGGAGAGCCGCTCCAGGGCGCCCAGTGAAATAGTCGTAAAGGATGCCAATGGGGAGAGCAAGGAGGATGATCCCCAAAAGGACGGCCCCAAGAGGCAGATCTTTCTCCGTGCGCACCGCCTCGCTCGGCGACGCGCTCCCTCCGCGCACCATGCGGAGCATATCCTGTACGGCATGGGAGAACGCCGACCGGAGAGCGTGCCGCAACCGGGAGAGTGTGTAAAACGCGGCGACGATCATCGCGCCGACAGCGAGGGGACGCACCTGCTGCCGCCACACCGTTGAGGCGATCTCTATCCACCCCCGGTCCCCAACAGCCGACTCCAGATGCGGACCCGCAAAGAGGAAGAGCGGAACGAGCACCCCCCATGCCATCACCCCTCCAGTGAAGACCAAAGCCGCCAATCGCCACCCGATGATAAAGCCCACGCCCATCAACATCGGCGATGCGGAAGGCGTCACCCAGACGATCCCCCCACCATGTCGGACTTCCGGAAGGATCGGCGAGGCAAACTGCCGGAAAGGAATGAACCCCCGCGCGTACTCGTGAATGACCGTGATCCCAATGTCGTTCTTGAAGATCTCGATACCGGCGCTCAGCCCCATCGCCCCGAAGACATACCCGGCGCCGGTCTGCCCGGCCTGTCCGGCTTTGGTCAACTCCGCACACGCGACGCTCTCGGGAAAGGGCAATTCCGGGTCATGAACGAGCACGCGACGAAGGAAGGTGATGAACAACACGCCGAGCGTCCCTCCGACGAGCATGATGAGCGTGCTCTCCCAATAGTTGAACTCCGCCCACACGCCCGTCAGCAAGAAGGCCGGGATGGTAAAGATCGCGCCGGCGACAAGGGCTTCACCGACCGAAGCTGTCGTGCGCGCGATATTCTGTTCCAGAACGCCTCCGCCCAAAGGGCGCAGCAGTGCCAATGCCATCACCGTCGCCGGAAACGTGGCCGCAACCGTCAGCCCTGCCTTCATCCCCACATACGCATTGGCCGCTCCCAAGATGATCGCCAGGACAACGCCGATGAAGAGGGCGCGGACCGTCAGCTCCGGCGCACTCTGCTCCGACCGCACAGGGGATTTCTCGCTCCGAGTCATCGTTCCTTCCCTCCAACGTCAGACCTCTGCACGACAGCGACGCCGCCGGGACATGATCCCGCGCGCGCCCGACGTAGTGTACGGGATCGCCGTCTTTCTCTTCAAGGGATTCCCCCAAGAGCCGGACGCCGCTCGTTGACTTCCCACTCGACCGTCACCTATAATGCCGGGCAGTTGACCGAAAGGAGGAGCAGAAGGGCGATGACGATCACAGAACGACGGCAAGGGGATGTTGTGATCCTCGATCTCGATGGGAAGATTCTGTTGGGCGAAGGCGATGTACAACTGCGGGAGGCTATCCGCCGCCTCTTGCAATCGGGCGCTCGGAAGATTCTCCTCAACCTGGCGAACGTCCCGTATATGGACAGCGCGGGGTTGGGCGAATTGGTGCGCGCTTATACAACGGTGCGTCGAGAAGGAGGCGAGCTGAAGCTGTTGAACCTCACGGCGCGCATTCAGGATCTGCTGACGATCACCAAGCTCATCTCCGTCTTCGAATCCTTCGACTCCGAGGACACCGCCCTCAAGAGCTTCGCCTCGTGAGCGGCGCGGCTCACGGCCTGCGCCCCCCGAGCATCTGCCAGCGCAGGCGGTCCGCCGGCGTGGGGAGCGAGATGCGTGTCGCCCCGGCCAGTTTCGCCTCGTCGAAAGCCGCGATCATCGCCTCAAACGGAGCCTCTGGCTCCGTATCAATGATCACCGGCGTGTTCTTATTCTGCTCGATCCTCCCCTTGAGAGCAGGACCGAGATCCTCGATGCGAATCGGCTGATCGTTCAACAGATACTGCCCGTTGGCGAGGACTCGGACATAGAGGGCTTGCTCCGGCCGGACGTGCACCATGAGATTCGGATCCTCCGGTGGCAGGCCGAAGCTCAACCCCTTGATGGCCGCAAAGGCTGCCGTCAGCATGAAGAAGATGATGAGCAGGAAGGCGATGTCGGCCATCGAGGCCGTCGGGATCTCGGACGGGATTTTTCGACGCGGAACGCGCATCCTCCTCCCCTTCAGCTCGGACGCCGAGGCGGACGCCCTTCCGTCAGGAAGTAGACCGTTCGCGCCCGACTCATGCGCAGCCGCTCCAGAGCAAATTCCACAAGTTGATACGGCACGGCCCGATCGGCCTTCACAATGAAGGGCCGATCGGGAGCGCGACGCAAGACGTCCGCGATGAACCGATCCAACTGCTCGATCGTCTGCACCGTCTCGGAATGCTCACCATCGGTGACCTTGATCACGCGATCCACGGTGATGGTGATGATCGCACTGTTGCGATAGACGTCCTCGCGATTCACAGAAGTCGGCAGGTCTACGACCGTCTGATCCGTGCTGAAGACCGTCGTGACCAGGAAGAAGATAATGAGCAGGAAGGCGATGTCGGCCATCGAGGCCGTCGGGATCGTCGGAGCAATCCGATGAACGCGTCGGCGCACCTGCAGCATCGGTTCCTCCCTCACCGTCCGGCCATCGGCGTCTCAATCTCCGGCCGCGGCAGATATGGTTCCATCTCCTTGAGCGTCTCCAAAAGCATGGCTCCCGCCGTCTCCATGTTGAGGGAGATCTTATTCACCCGCGTGGTCAGGTAATTGTACGCCGCTTGCGTCGGCAAGGCGATGATCAAACCCGCCGCCGTCGTGATCAAGGCCTCGGAGATACCCCCCGCCACCGCGCGCGGATTCCCCAGCCCGACTTCCGCCACGCGATCAAAGGCGTTGATCATCCCCGTCACCGTTCCCAAGAATCCGAAGAGTGGAGCGATGTTGGCGACCGTCGCCAGCACCCACAGGAATCGCTCCAAGCGCGCGATCTCCTGCGTCGCCACGATCTCCATGATCCGCTCGATCTCCTCAGCCGGTTTCCCGACCTGAAGCAGCCCTGCCTTCACCGTGTTCGCAATCGGCCCCTGAATCGTCTCGCACACCCGCACGGCCGCTTCCAGATCCCGAGCGTGGAGGGCGCGGCGCACGCGACCGATGATCTCCGCCGCGTCATCCTTGACCTGATGCAACACCCAGCCGCGCTCGATGATCACCACAAGCCCGGCCAGCGAGCAGAGCAACAGGGGATACATCACGGGGCCGCCCCTGTGGAAGTAATCCACGAGCGTTCCCCATCCGATCCAGAGCAGCGGTGCACCACTCATGAGATGACTCATCACAGTTCCCTCTCCCCGCAGTGATCTCGTTCACAAACATGCCTGAGGACTGGCCGAAAAGTCAATTCACTCCCCCACGATCTGAAAGATGAGGCGACGTTGGCGCGGATGCGTATCGAAGTCGATGAGGACGATCTGCTGCCAGGTCCCCAGCAACAGCTCTTTGTTCACAAAGGGGACGGTCAACGAGGGACCGACCAAGGCGGCTCGCACATGACTGTGCCCATTATCATCATGGGCATTGTGTCGGTAGGGGAGGTTCTCCGGAACGAGACGGCGGATGGCTTCGGTGACATCGGTGACCAGATTCGGCTCGTACTCCATAGTCGTCACGCCCGCCGTCGACCCCGGCACGAAGATCGTCACCGTCCCCGAGGAAATGGCGCTCGAGCGAACAGCGCGCGCGACCTCCGGCGTGATGTCCCGAATCTCGTCTCGACCCCGCGTCGGGAGCGTCACCTGCTTCGTCTCCACGGCCATAGCGAAAGAGGGATCTTACTGAAGTCATTCGCACTTTTCAACGCCGCGCGAGAGATCCCCACCGCTTGGGAAGGGCGCCTCCCACGACCGCCGAACGAGACCGCTGGCCTTCACCTGCACGGACCTCGTATAATGAGGAAGTTTCGGTGGAGGAGAGAAGGCAGATGCACGAAGCGCGCGTGTACAACTTCTCGGCCGGACCGGCAATGCTCCCGCTCCCGGTCTTAGAAGAAGCGCAGCGTCATCTTCTGGCGCTGCCGGGCGTCGGCATGTCGGTATTGGAGATCAGCCATCGCTCGCGGTGGTTCGAGGAGATCCGGGAGGAAGCTGAGGCGAACCTCCGACGCCTGCTCGGAGTGCCCGACCACTATCATGTGCTCTTTCTGCAAGGCGGCGCGAGCTTGCAATTCTCTATGGTCCCGATGAATCTTCTGCGCGGTCGCCACGAAGCCGCCGCCTATATTGTGACCGGCTCGTGGAGCGAACGGGCGGCCGAGGAAGCCCGCCGCGAAGGCCACGTGCGTATCCTCTGGAGCGGGCAGAAGGAGCAGTACACGCGCGTGCCTCGCCCGGATGAAGTGCCCGTGGCATCGCCCGCCGCCTATGTCCACTTCACCTCGAACGAGACGATCCAAGGCGTGCAGTTCGCCACAGAGCCGGAGACCGATGATGTGCCCCTCGTGTGCGATGCCTCCTCGGACTTCCTCTCGCGCCCCATTCCCATCGAACGGTATGCCGTGCTCTATGCGGGTGCACAGAAGAACGCCGGACCGGCCGGCTTGACCATCGTCATCGTGCGCGCGGATGTGCTCGAGCGCATTCCCGACGGCCTCCCCACTATGCTCGATTATCGCACCCACGTGCGACACCGCTCGACATACAATACCCCGCCGGTGTTCGCGATCTATATCTTCCTGCTCGTCACTCGCTGGCTCCTGCGGGAGATCGGTGGCTTAGAAAGAATGGCGGCCCTCAATCGCCGGAAGGCGCAATTGATCTACGACGTCATTGACCGAAGCGACGGGTTCTATCGCGGTCACGCGCACCCGGAGAGCCGATCCCTCATGAACGTCACCTGGCGCTTGCCCACTGAGGAGCTGGAACGCCTCTTCCTCCGGGAGGCGGATGCACGAGGACTTCGCGAGCTCAAGGGGCACCGTTCGGTAGGTGGCGTGCGCGCTTCGCTCTACAACGCGATGCCGCTTGAGGGAGTTCGGGCCCTCCGCGACTTCATGCTGGAGTTCCAAGAGCGATACGACCGGCGGTGAGCATCCTCAGGATACGCTCCCGAAGCGGTTCACGCGGAGGAGCATCTCCGACGCAGACTCCCGATGGCTGAAGCCTGTGAAGAGCGATGCTCGGCCGAGGCCGCGTGACGCTGACGCCTCGGCTCGGAGGAGGCGCTCGGAGTGTCCCCCATACCTCTGTGGCCACTCGTCCACACCTGGTGTCGCATACGCGCCACACACGAAATCTGCCCGACCCTCTCGCGAAGCGTCACATCCGTAGATTCTTCATTGGATCGCGCGGAGCCCGGGGTGCGCTCTGCCTGTGGCACGCGGCTTGCTTTTCTCTCTTTCTATGCGCTCGCTTCAACACACGCTCGCGCGTCCGGTGGAGATCGAAGGGATCGGGCTTCACACGGGCGTCCCCGCTCGACTGAGACTGTGCCCGGCTCCGGCCTATACGGGGCTTCGCTTCCGCCGCCTGGATCTCGATGGCTTTGAGATCCCGGCTGCTCCCCAATACGTCGCCCACGTCAGCTACGCGACGGCTCTCGTACGCGCAGGCGTCATGATTATGACAGTCGAGCACGTGTTGGCTGCTCTCTACGCCTGCGGCGTGGATAACGCCTTTATCGAGCTGGACGCTCCGGAGGTGCCTATTCTCGACGGGAGTGCCGCCCCCTTTGTGCGCATGCTCGCGCGCGCCGGGCGCCGCACGTTGGATGCCCCGCGCCTCTATCTCCGCGTTCGACATCCGATCGGCGTCGGCGACGCGCAGAAGCGACTCACTTTCTCCCCCGATGCGACCCTGCGCGTGAGCGGCACGATCGAATTTGCTCATCCCGCGATCGGACGGCAACATCGAGAGCTGGTCATCACGGAAAAGACCTTCGTACAGGAGCTGGCACCGGCGCGCACCTTCGGATTCCTGGAGGATGTCCAGACATTGCGCCAGATGGGACTGATCCGCGGCGGTTCGCTGCAGAACGCCATCGTCTTGGATCGCGACGGTATTCTCAACCCGGAGGGACTTCGATTCCCGGACGAATTCGTCCGCCACAAGCTCGTGGACGTGCTCGGGGACCTCGCGCTCATCGGATACCCTGTGCTCGCCCATGTAGAGGCGTGGCGCCCCGGCCACGCCCTGAACACGATGGCCGTCACCACTCTCTTGCGCACTCCTCACGCGTGGGAGCTCGTCTGCGCGATCGAAGGCGGGGAAAAGAGACCTCACGAGGGCGAGGCCGCTGACGATCCGAGCAGAAGCGAGCGAACGGCCTCCAGCAGTTCTTCGATTCGATAAGGCTTTTGCACGAACCGCACGCCGGGGCGAATCGGAAAGCGCGGGCCCAAATCCTCCAGGCTGTAGCCGCTCGAGAGGATGACGTTCACGTTGGGATTGATCTGAATCAACTGCTCATAACACGCCAAACCACCCATTCGCGGCATCGTCACATCGAGGATGACCAGCGCGATCTCCCGCTGCCGTTCTCGATATATCTCCAGCGCATGGACACCATCCGAGGCCACGAGCACCTCATACCCATGACGCGTCAGAATGAGCGTCGCGACGCGCCGTACGGCCGGCTCATCATCCACGAGCAAGATCAGCGGACGAGCGCGGGAGGGGGTGCTGGAGACGTCAGCGACAGGAGCCTCCACCGACACAGCCGGGAGGCAGAGCGCAAACGTCGTCCCCTGTCCCAACCGGCTCTCGACGTCCACGAATCCTCCGGCATCGCGTACGACTCCATAGACGACCGCTAAGCCCAATCCCGTCCCCTTCCCCACCTCTTTCGTCGTATAGAACGGATCGAAGATGCGGCCGATCTGCTCCGGCGCGATCCCCACGCCGGTGTCCGAAACCCGCACCACGACATACTCGCCGGAGAGGACCTCGCCCGCTCGCACGCGCGGATGCTCGGGCGCAAGGAGAACGCTTTCTGTCCGAAGCGTCAACTCCCCTCCTTCAGGCATCGCATCGCGCGCGTTCACGCAGAGGTTCATGATCGCTTGTTCCAAATGCGCCGCATTGAGGCGAACCGGCTTCAGGTCCGGAGCCAGTTCCGTTCGAATGCGAATGCTGGCGTCGAAAGACCCCTGCAGGAATCGCGCGAGCCTCTCCACAAGCTCATTCACATTCACCACCTCGGGAGGAGCCGTCGAAGAGCGGCTGAAGAGCAGAAGCTGTGAGGTCAACTCGGCGGCTTGCTGCGCTGCTTGCGCGATCGCCTGCATCGGCTGACGCACCGGATCGTCAGGCCGGAGCTGCGCCAGAAGGAGCGAGGCATAGCCGAGGATCACAGTGAGCAGGTTATTGAAATTGTGCGCGATCCCTCCGGCCAAGGTGCCGATGCTCTCCAATCGCTGCGCGTGCCATAACTGCTGCTGCAGCCGACGCCGCTCGGTGACGTCAATGAGCAGACCCTCATAGTAGAGCACTCGTCCCTCGGCATCAGTGACCGCGCGCGCATACTCCTGAACGAAAATGCGTCCTCCATCCTTCCGACGCAATTCGAATTCGACTCCCTCGAGCCGCCCCGTGCGATGTAACACCTCCATGTTCCTGCGCCGCTCAGAGACATCCACATAGAGATCTCGCTCGATATCCACCTGCAACACCTCCTCCACCGACGCATATCCGAGCATGCGCGCGAGCGCGGGATTTGCGGCGAGAATGCGTCCCTCGGGAGTGCTCTGATACATCCCCACACCGGCGTTCTCGAAAAAGCCCCGATAGAGTTCCTCTGCGTGCCGCGCCCGCCGATACAGCTCCGCATACCGGAGCGCCAGCCCTACCTGGTGAGCAACAGCGCGAACCAACTCGATGTCCTCCTCGCTCCAGTTCCGCATCCGGCTCGTCATCGCCAACCAGAGAACCGCCCGCAATCGCTCATCGTGGAAGATGGGGGCGTAGAGAATCGAGCGCGTGCTCACGGACCGATACTGCGCAAGCGTCGGACGCGCCAGCGGGTGCGTCTCGACATCGGAGATCGCGAGCACACCCACGCGCCGCACGACCTCCACAAGGTGCGCATAGTCCGAGAGCCGATACCGAGGTTGAACCGAGGGAACGCCCGGTTTGCAGATCTCATGCACAGGCTCGATGAGATCTTCGGCCTCCTCAATGCGGGCGAAGACAGCGCGATCCACATCGAGGAATCGCGCCAACTCTTCGAGAGAATACCGAGCGATCTCCGACGCATCGAGCGAGGCGTACATCCGCGCGATAAGGCGATAGAGCAGCGCCTCCCGCGATCCCTCCCGGTGCGCGGGCTCGCAGACATCCTCCCTATGAGCGGCGCTCATGAAGTTTGCCGACGGCGGGGTCTCCTCCTCCATCCTCCCCTTCCCTCCCCCCTTTCGCCCTCAGAGGGCAACTCTCTCCTCAAAATCCAAAGGTTGATAACAAATCTCACACATCGTGTCAAGGCATAAACAAATGCGCGAGCGCCGCCTCTTTGACTTCCCCACCCATTTCCGATATGTTCTGTGTTCCGTCAGAAGAGGTGTTGAGAAGGAGCATCAAAAGGTCTTCCGTGGTGACGAACGCCGCAGGCCAAGAAGGCTTTTCGAAGGAGGGACCATGTTCGGCGAGCTCTTTCGACAAAAGAGCGTGGAGGCCATCCTCACCGAGAGCGAGAAGCCCGAGTACCGGCTCAAACGCGCGCTCACGGTGTGGGACCTGATGGCGCTGGGCATTGGCGCCATTATCGGCGCGGGCATTTTCGCTCTGACGGGCACGGCCGCGGCCGGAACAGTAGATCCGGTCACCGGAGCTGTCCTCCGCCCCGGTGCTGGCCCCGGATTGATCCTCTCCTTTGTGCTGACGGCAATCGCGTGCGGCCTGTGCGCCCTCTGCTATGCCGAATTCGCCTCGCTCATCCCCATCTCCGGGAGCGCTTATACGTATGCCTATGCGACACTCGGAGAGCTGATCGCCTGGATCATCGGCTGGGACCTGATCCTCGAATACGCCGTCGGCAACGTCGCCGTGGCCGTGAGTTGGTCGGGGTACTTCATCGAACTCCTGCGCGGGCTCGGCATGGAGATCCCCGCGGAATGGCGATGGCTCACCGTGAGCTATAACGTCGGCCGTCATACGCCAGAGATCCTCGCTCATGCGCCGCGGGTGTTGGGCGTGCCCATCATCTTCAATCTCCCGGCCTTCGCCATCGTAGCCCTGCTCACCGTGCTGCTGGTCATCGGCATCAAAGAGAGCGCACGCTTCAATACCCTCATGGTCGTCGTGAAGTTACTCGTCTTGCTCTTCTTCATCGCGATCGGATTCTTCTACGTTAAGCCGGAGAACTGGCAGCCCTTTGCTCCCAACGGGTGGAAAGGGATCATGACGGGAGCAGCGCTCGTCTTCTTCGCCTACATCGGCTTCGATGCCATCTCCACGACAGCCGAGGAGACGCGGAATCCTCAACGCGATCTCCCCATGGGCATGATCGGCTCGCTCGCCATCTGCACCCTCCTCTACGTGGTCACGGCCGCTGTGCTCACGGGGCTCGTCCCGTACTCGGAGCTGAACGTTCCGGAACCGCTGGCGCTCGCCTTGCGCATTCTCGATCTGAATTGGGCAGCGGGGATCGTCGCCTTCGGTGCCGTCGTGGCGACGACGTCGGTATTGCTCGTTTTTCAGATGGGACAACCACGCATCTTCTTCGCCATGGCGCGCGACGGATTGCTGCCGTCGCGATTCGCCGGCGTGCACCCACGCTTCAAGACGCCGCACGTGACGACGATCCTCACGGGCGTCGCCGTGGCCTTGGCCGCCGCCTTCGTCGACATTGGCGAGGCCGCCGAGCTGACCAATATCGGCACGCTCTTCGCCTTCATCCTGGTCTGTGCCGGCGTGATTGTGCTCCGCCGCAGGGATCCGCATCGGCCCCGTCCGTTCCGCACGCCTCTGGTTCCCATTGTCCCCCTTTTGGGCATCGCTAGTTGTTTTTATCTGATGATCAGCCTGCCGCGCCTGACATGGATCCGCTTCGGCGTGTGGCTCGCCGTGGGATTGCTCATCTATGTCTTCTACGGCGTCACACACAGCCGATGGATTCGCGAACACACCCCGCGACGCCCCCTACAGATCGCCGGCCTTGGTGCTGTCCTCTTGATCCTGGCTCTTGTCGGCCTCGCTGCAAGCCATCACTATCAGGAGCTGATCGCCAGGACCTCCGCGGATGGTCCGGCACCGCTTGTGGCTCACGCCGAACGGATGTATGGCTGGGCGCGTCTGTGGACCATGGCGAGCCTGAGCAGTGGTGGTCTTCTGCTGGCGCTCGGGCTGTGGCTCGGACGAAGACGCCGAACGTAGCGGAGCGTGTCCTCTTTCTCCCACCCCCCCCACGCCCCTACCTCACCTTCTGGGGATAGGGGCAGAGGGATTCCAAGGAGCACTGTCCGCACAACGGCCGACGCGCCCGACATGTCTCGCGACCGTGCGCGATCAGCCGATGGCTGAAGGCAATCCACTCCTCCCGAGGAACGAGCGCCATGAGATCCCTCTCGACCTTGTCCCGATCCTTCTCTCGGGTCAATCCCAAGCGCTGGGCAACGCGCAAGACATGCGTATCCACGACAATACCCGAAGCAATACCGAAGGCATTCTGCAGGACAACGTTGGCCGTCTTCCGCGCCACACCGGGGAGTGTGAGCAACGCCTCCATCGTCGCCGGGACTTCTCCCCCGAAATCCGCGACGAGCTTCTGACAGGCCGCCTTGATCGCTCGCGCTTTGTTGCGATAATAGCCCGTCGGTCGAATGAGCCGCTCGAGCTCGCGCAAGGGGGCCGACGCGTACTCCTCCGCCGTGCGGTACCTTCGAAAAAGCTCCGCCGTCACCTGATTCACCCGCTCATCGGTGCATTGCGCTGAGAGAATCGTCGCCACCAGAAGCTCCAAAGGCGTGCGGAACTTCAATGCCGTGCGCGCCACCGGATATCTCTCCCGGAGCCGCTCCACGATCTCCCTCACACGGGCCTGTTCCTCAGGCACGGGCACCTCCGCCGGAGTCTCTTCGTGCCGTTTCCCTTTCGCTCGATCCGTACTCCTCATGATCCCTCCCACGGATGCTCCGCATATACCGCATCGAAGAACATCGCTTCGTACGCCAGAGCGAGTCGAACGACCCGCCGAATGTCCTCCCACAGCTCCTCGGTCGCGTACCTGTGGATCAGCGCCTCCTGCCGCATCGGATCAAGCGGCGGAAGCGCGAAGCACTGAAGATCGGACTCAGGGAACCCATAGTGCGTGCACAGTCCGACATGAAGCGCGCGACAGACCTCTCCCCACACCTGCTCGATGAACAGAAACGCGGCCAGGTTCTCAGCCGGCGTGCGACTGACCGCCACGTGGACGAGGAAATTCGGGGCGGCGAGGACTCCCGGCAAGGGCTCCGCTCGCGCCGCCTCCTCCGGCTCCACACCGAGCGCCCGCAAGAAGACCTGATACGCCGCCAGATAGCTCGCCTCCCGATACGCCATCTCGATGAAGAAGGCCTTTCCCTCGCGATCCGGCATCTGCAAGACACTCAGGGCGAAGTAGTCCTCAATGTGGAGCGTGTACTGATATTCCTGCTCGGCCAAAATCTTCACCCGCTCCCGCGGAAACCGCCCGCTCGCGATTTCCTGCACCACCGGGTGCTGGATGATGCGCACCCAGAGCGGCTCCACAGCGCGTCGCAGCTCAGTCATGTCCCCTGGCATCGCGCCATTAAAGTAGTTTCGCCGCCGTTTTGTGTCAAGATGCCCCTGTGGTATAATGGGTTGTGATCTTTATGGAGGGGGAGACAGTCAATCAAGGCGAGTCGAGAACAAGGCCCGACGTCACTCCTCACCCTTCCCCTCTCTCCGCGTCACAGCGAGACTCTCACGGGAGGACGCGATCGTGAATCCAGAGTTAGAGAAACTGATCGCCTTGCAAGAGTTGGATCTGAAGATTCGGGCCCTGGAGGAAGAGATCGCCAGCGTGCCGACGAAGCGGGCGGAGCTGGAGCGGCAGTTTGCGGAATTCGCCGCTGAATATGTGGAGAAGAAGTCGCGTCTGGAGAGCTCGAAGCGCCAGCATCGGCAATTGGAATTGGATCTGCAGGACGCCCACCTGCGCTTGGAGAAGTATAAGAACGACCTCATGCGCGTGCGGAACCAAACGGAGTATGCGGCGGCGCTCCGCGAGATTGATCTGGCCAAGAAGCTCGTCAGCGCATTGGAGGGACAGATTCTGGAGCTCCTGGAGACGATCGAAACCCTCGAGCGCGAAGTCCAGGAGCGAACACCGGAAATCGAAGCCAAGCGTCAGCATGTGGATGCGCTTTTGGCGGAATATGCGACGGCCGTCGAACGCTTGACCGAAGAGCTGAATCGTGTTCGGGAGCAACGGGAGCATCTGGCGCGGACGATTCGTCCGGACTTGCTCCATCGGTACATGCGCCTGATCGAACTGCGCGATGGGCTCGCGCTGGCGGAAGTGCGCGATGGGTCCTGCACCGCCTGCTATATGACCCTTCGCCCCCAAGTCTACGCCGACGTGCGCAAGGGCGAGGAGATCCTGGCCTGCGATCACTGCAGTCGCATTCTCTACTATCGGGCGGCATCGGTCGAGAGTTCAGAATCGGCAGCGTAAAGGCGAGGAGGATCGCGCGGGCTCGAATCCACGGGACGCGCCCGGAGAGTGCGCCCCCCGCGACGCCCGTGCGTGCTGGGGTCTTCTTCAGAGAGTGCGCAGCGGGATGGAGGAGTATCACCGATGATATCGGATCTCGTCTTTCGTCGCGTCATCGTGCTCGTCCTCGATAGCGTCGGGATTGGCGAGATGCCGGATGCGGATCGCTACGGCGATCAGGGAAGCGATACGCTCGGACATATCTTCGCGTATCGCCCCCTTCACATCCCCAACCTGCGCCGCTACGGCATCGCGAACATTAAGCCCGTGGCCCTGCCCCCTGTGGAGGCTCCCGAAGGCGCCTTCGGACGCGCGGCCATTGCCTCGGCAGGCAAGGATACGACAACCGGCCATTGGGAGATCACCGGGATCATTACGGAGACGCCCTTCCCGACATATCCGCACGGATTTCCTCCGGAGATCATCGAAGCCTTCGAACGAGAGATCGGACGAAAAGTGCTCGGCAACAAACCCGCCTCGGGGACGGAAATCATCCGAGAACTCGGCGAAGAGCACCTGCGAACGGGATACCCGATCGTCTACACGTCGGCCGATAGCGTCTTTCAAATTGCGGCCCACGAGGAGATCATTCCCCGCGAGGAGCTCTACCGGATGTGTGAGATCGCACGACGCCTGCTCGATGGCCCGCATCGCGTCGGCCGCGTCATCGCACGCCCCTTCACGGGCGCTCCGGGGAACTTCCGACGCACGGAGGGCCGACGGGACTACGCCATAGATCCCCCTTCGCCCACGCTTCTTGACCGACTCCAAGAAGCCGGATGGGAGACCGTCGCTGTCGGGAAGACGGGATCCATCTTCAACCATCGCGGCTTCACGCGCGAAATTCCAGCGGGGAACAACATGGCCTCCATCGAGGGGACACTGCGCGCCATGCGCGAGGTCGAGGCCGGTGTGATCTTCGCCAACTTCGTGGACTTCGACATGCTCTACGGCCACCGGAATGACGTCGAAGGCTACGCCCGAGCCCTCGAGGAGTTCGATGCACGGCTCCCGGACATCGAGGCGCACATGCGCGCAGACGATCTGCTGCTGCTCACCGCTGATCACGGATGCGATCCCACGACCCCCTCAACCGATCACTCGCGCGAGTATGTCCCCTTGCTCGCCTATGGACAGCGCGTGCGCCCCGGAGTGAACCTGGGCCTTCGCCGCTCGCTCGCCGATATCGGGCAGACGATTGCGGAGAACTTCAACCTTCGTCTCCCCGTCGGAGAGAGTTTCCTCGACACGATCACCGCCCCCGCCCGATGACACAGCAGCGATCCCGCTCGGAAGAGCCGCGGAGATGATCGCTCCCTTGCTTGCGGAAGGACACTATCGAGAAGGGGGATCCACGACGACGACGTTCTTCAGCACCGCGATGAAGGGCAGGTTCCGATACCGCTGCGCGTAGTCCAATCCGAAGCCGACGACGAAAGCATCCGGGATGTCGAATCCTTTATAGGAGATAGGAACCTCCACAATGCGCCGCGCGGGCTTGTTGAGGAGCGTAACGATGCGCAACGATTTCACCCCACGCGAGAGGAAATTGTTCCTGAGGTAGTTGAGCGTCAACCCCGTATCGAGGATGTCCTCAACGAGCAGCACATCGCGTCCGGCGAGACTCTCATCCAGGTCCTTAATGATGCGCACCTCCCCGGATGTCTTCGTCGCCGTGCCATAGCTGGAAACGGCGATGAAATCGAGAGTGAGCGGCAGATCAATGTGACGAATGAGCTCGGCGAGGAAGACGACAGCCCCCTTGAGGACGCACACCAAATGGGGCGTCGTCCCCGCATAATCGCGCGTGATCTCCGCCCCAAGCTCAGCGATCCGGCGCTTCAGCGTCGCTTCGTCAATGAGGACCTCGATGTCCGGATTGTGGAACTCGGAGACTCGCTCCGCCGATGACATGCGCGATCTCCCAACGATGATAGAGGCGAAATCTTAGAGATCCCTCCTCCGGCGCGTCAATCCCTCGTCAGCTGTCTTCCATAATCCGGAAGGTCCGCACAGAGTGTGTGAGGCGATGCACCGCTCACTCTCTCTTCAGCGCGGAAGGAGAACAGCGGCTTGAAACCTCAGGACGCGAAGCCGTATACTTCCCGCCGGAGGGTTGGCCGAAATGGCAAGGCACCGGTCTTGAAAACCGGCGGGCGTGACGGCCCATGTGGGTTCGAGTCCCACACCCTCCGCCATCCCCACCTCTCCTCCTGCGAGCGGCGGTATCTCCGCCTCTCTTCCCGCAACCTCCAGGCGCACGAGGCTCACTCGATGAGGAGATGCGTCGTGAGCGGAATAGGATTCGTGAGACAATACACTCCGGGACACCGCTCGCGCGCCAACCGCTCGATCTCCTCCAGCTTCTCGCGGGGAGCATCGGCCGAGACGGTGACGGTGATCTCTACTCCCTCGACAATCGGATTCGAGGAGAGGCCGAGCGTCCGACTGAGATCCACGCGGTTCTCAGCCGCGACGATGAGCTTCGTGAGCGTGACCCCCTCCATCGCCGCCAGTGTGGCGAACGTGCCGGCGAAACACGAGGCCAACCCATAGAGGCAATACTGAAGAGGGTCGGGTTTTCTCCCCCCTCCCCCCATGAACGGCGCTCCGTCCGCTTCGATGACCTCGGCGCCCGCCGGATAGTCCACGCGCGCGCGAAATTGCGGCTGTCCCTCCTCAAGGACCCACTCCCCTTCGACGCGCTTCCTCTTCTTCGCCACCTCAGGATCACGCTGCACGTCGGCGGCGAAGGCCATGACGGCTTCCGTATTGACGTTATTCACGCCCATATCCCCTCCTACTGCTCTCCCGCTGTGGACTCTGAAGATGAGGTCAGCACCGAGAGCACCTCATCGACGAAGACCGGTTCCGGACGGGCCCCCTCGATGAACGTCGTTTCGTTGACCACCGTCAGAGGAACGCCCATAACCTGATACTTCGCGATGAGGTACGGGAACTCGGAGACCTCCACCATATCCGCACGGATCCATTCACTCTCAATGGCCATCCGATGCGCCAGCCGCACCGCGGCCGGACAGTACGGTCAGGTCGGCGTGACGAGCACCTGGATGTGCACCGGCGCGTTCACCCGACGCAGCTTCTCTCGCGTTTCGGGCGAGAGCCCGGAATCCCTCTGTGAGACGGCCACAATAGCCTCCACCAGACTCGCGAACTCGTAGCCGGAAGGGATGCCATAGAACCGAATCCCATAGTCTCGCTCTCCCATGACGACCGTCGCCGGGATCTTGTCCACGCCGAACGCCTCCACTTGCTCGCGATCGAGTTGAAAGTTATAGACCTCGAGCTGGATCTTCTCCGACAGCTCAGCCGTCTCGCGCAGCAGTTGCCCCGTCTCCCGACAGGTCGCACACTCCAGCTCCTGAGTGAAAAAGACGAGCCGCACGGGATGGACCATATCGGCCAGTCGCCGGTGCAGCTCGCGACGCGTGCGTTCATCCAAGAAGGCCATACGCTCCTCCTTATTTACACGCCGAGCTCCAAACGAGTTCGGAGGACGCGCATCAACTGTTCGCGCCCGAGAAGGCCAACGATGCGCCCGTTTCGCACGACGGGCACCTGGTTGACCTGGTGGTCATCCATCAAAGCGAGCACCTCACTAAGCTCCATCTCCGGAGGGACCGCATATAACTCGGCTTCCGGAATGGCGACAGCTTCCAAAGGCGTCACGGCCCATTCCGAACGCGGCACCCGCCGAACTTGATGCAACGTGATCAAGCCCACCAGGCGGTCCCCTTCGACGACGAGCGCACATCGCCGCCCTGTTCGCAATAAGTGGTCTTCCACCAGCTCCGCCACACTCATCCCTCGGGGCAGGATCAAGCAGTCTGTGGTCATCGCATCCTCGGCACGCACCCCCATGAGGAGGCGTCGCATATCCAACTGAGCGACCGCTGCCTGAGCAGCACTCAGAAGGAACCACCCGATGAATCCCATCCAGAGACCGCTCATGACACTCCCCGAGAAGGCAATCCAAACCCCTGCGATGATAAAGAGGTACGCGATCCCCTGCCCAGCCGCCGAAGCCAGGCGCGTCCCTCGATCGTAGCTTCCCGTCGCCTTCCACAAGATGGCGCGAAGGATGCGTCCTCCATCGAGCGGAAATCCCGGAATGAGATTGAAGGCGGCGAGGATGAAATTGATTCGTCCCAACCACTGCCCCAAGACCTGAAGCGGCTCGCTCGTCGGCTCCATCACGTGGGAGAAGCCGGAGAAGGCACCGGCCAGAAGGACGCTCACCACCGGCCCAGCCACCGCGATCTCAAATTCATCCTTCGGACGACTCGGCTCGCGCTCGATCTGCGCAACCCCTCCGAAGACAAAAAGCGTGATCGCTCGCACCCGGATCCCCTTGCGCTGCGCGACGATACTGTGCCCGAGCTCGTGAAGCACGACCGAGAGAAAAAGCAGAACGCTCGTCAGCACGCCCACACCATATTGCATCCCTGGCGCCCACCCCGGATAGTCCGTCGCAAACTGCGCCACAAGCGAGAGCGTCACCAGGACGAAGACGATGAACCACGAGTAATGCACGCCGACCGGAATGCCGAGGAGCCGTCCCAACCGAATGGTGTGTGTGAACACTGTGCGCCCCTCACTCACAGGAGAGACCGTCCGCGCACCGCCTTTCTCACGGGCGCTCCGCAGCTCCTTCCCGCTCCTCCAGGGGGATATAGGTGCGGGGGGGTGGGCCGATGTAGATTTGGCGGGGGCGGGCGATCTTCTGCTCGGGGTCGTGCAGCATCTCGAGCCAGTGGGCGATCCAGCCGGCGG